>Ga0066637_10000130_pt1 | contig 44797 bp, 42 predicted proteins | sample CryGeyCG2014_020_FD_62737 | JGI IMG/M metagenome (GOLD analysis project Ga0066637, IMG submission 62737) | Groundwater microbial communities from aquifer - Crystal Geyser CG08_land_8/20/14_0.20 | ecosystem: Environmental > Aquatic > Deep subsurface > Groundwater | place: USA: Utah: Grand County...
TTTGCACTACAAAGTTATGGTAGGGGAAACCCTTTCTTTTTGCTAGCGGACAGGGACAAGCCCTGTCCCTACATTAGCCCCATCCCCTCCTTCATCACGCAACTTTGAAACGACCTCAAAAATTTCACTTTTTTTGTAACTACTCAGGTACTCTTGGCTAATTAATCCCCACAATTTACTTGCAAAGCTCTTAAGCAATTTCAAAAATAGGATTTGATAATGACATATAATCTATGATATATCATAGATTATATGGGATACCTAACCAGTGTGCAGCTAATTGACAGAGAAAAAACTGAACAATGGTACGTTAACTTCCCCGCGGCCATTGCTAGGGCTATGGACTTCAAAAAGGGCGAGGTTGTTGAGTGGACCATTGAGAACAATTTTGCCATTCCTTTTACCAACAATCTTGCTGAGCGAGATATACGGATGAATAAAGTAAAGGAAAAAATCTCCGGCTGCTTTCGTACTGTAGAGGGAGCCCAAATGTTTTGCCGCATCCGAAGTTATATTTCAAGCACATGGAAACATGGCGGTAACATTCTTGAAGCCTTGCAATTAGCCGTTCAAGGCTTGCCCCGCCTCCCCAACGCCACCCCTGCATAAAAAATAATACCTGAATAGTTACCTTTTTTTGAAAATTAATTTAAAGAGACGAAATTCGAGCATTCGAGTATTCGAAATTCGAGGGGTCGCGAATATCCAATTTTCGAATATCGACTATCGAATTCCGTCCCAACTCAACGATAATTTACAAACTGCAGCACCAGCGGGAGATTAGCGACTCGAAGTTTAGCCATCACAGCCTGCAGGTCGTCGAGCTTTTTGCCAAAGACTCGGATCTCATCTGCCTGGATCTGGCTCTGGACCTTGAGGCCACAGGCTTTGATCAGTTTGTTGATTTCTTTGGCTTGCTCTTGCGGAATGCCTTGTTTGACCTTGATCAGTTGTTTGACTGTACTGCCAAGGGCTTGGTCAATTTTGCCATAATCAAAAAACTTGAGGTCGATTTTTCTTTTGATCAGTTTGTCTTGCAAAACGCTTAAGACCTGTTTTAATTTAAACTCGTCTTCTGCCGTAACTTTAATGTCTTGGTTTTCTTTTTCAATCTTACTGATGCTCCCCTTAAAATCAAAACGGGTGGTGATCTCCTTAATGGCCATTTGGATGGCGTTATCAATCTCTTGCCGATTTGGCTTGCTGACTATATCAAATGAATGATCTTGTGGCATGATTTTATTATAGCACAGGTCACGAATATTGCAGCGGGATTGAGAGCCTTACAAAAATAGGTTATACTCTTTTTATGCCTGACCTCCAAGCCAACCTGCGATCTGTCAAACAGCGTATTGCCCAGGCGGCGGGACAGACCGGCCGTCAATCTGACGCGATCAAATTGGTTGTTGTTACCAAAACTGTGCCGGTGGAGCTGATCGAGCAAATTATTCAAGCTGGAGTAACTGACCTTGGCGAAAATCGGGTCCGGGATGCCTTGCCTAAAATTCAAGCCTTAAAAAACAAGTATCCTGAAGTGAGGTGGCACATGATCGGCCACTTGCAGCGCAATAAAGTTAAACAAGTGCTTGATAATTTTGACCTTCTCCAAGCTGTTGATTCTGAGAGGTTGGCCAGAGAAATTGACGCTAAGGCTGGCCAACAGGGCAGGGTGATCCCGGTCTTAGCTGAGATCAAGACCTCAACAGAAGAGACAAAATATGGAGTGCCTATTGACTCTGCGGTAGAATTTGTTAGAATTTTAACTACCTGCCAAAATATTAGAGTTGTTGGGCTAATGACTATGGGTCCGCTGACTATTGACCCAGAAGCAGCCAGGCCGTGTTTTAGAAAGTTAAAAGATTTAAGTATTAAGATCAAAGACTTGAGCCTAGCCAATATCGAGTTAGCCTATCTGTCAATGGGGATGTCTAATGATTTTGAAGTGGCTATCCAGGAGGGTTCAAATATGGTCAGGGTTGGGCGAGCGATCTTTACCTAATTGTGCAGCAGAGAAAAGGAGTGAAAGAAAATGGTTGAAAGTTTGTTTAAGCGGGCTAAGGCTTTTATTGGTTTAGAGGAAGAGGGCGAGGTCGACCATCATTATGGACAGCAGCTTGATATGAACACTATTCTTAAAAGTAAAAAGGACTCAAAAATTGACTCGACTTACAGTGTTATTTATTACGAGCCCAAGGTCTATGAGGATTCCCTTAATATTTCGATCCACCTGCGTGGCGGCGCGCCAGTTGTGATTAACTTAAAACATCTTGACCCAGCAGAAGGCACTAGGTTGATTGATTTTGTTTGCGGCACCGCGTATGCGATCAATGGCCACATGATGAAAATTGGCGAATCAATCTTTTTGTTTACTCCGAGCAACATTGCGATTACCTCGGCTGATGAGCGTTCTGCGCTGGGCGAAGAAATGGCTTATGACGAAGAACAGCGTGAGGCGTTTTTTTCAAGATAGTTGGGGGAGCTAAGTGAAAATATCTTTTATCGGTGCCGGTAAGATGGCAGAGGCCCTCATGGCCCGGTTGCCTGCTTCTGAGAACGTAATTATTACTGATGTTAACAAGGCCCGGCTCAACTTGCTGAAACGCAAATATCGGGTTGAGCTAGCCAAGGACAACTTTGAGGCTTATTGCCAAGGTGAAATAGTTATTTTGGCGGTCAAGCCCCAGAATATGTCTGCAGTGTTGGCCAACTTAGCGCCACAGCTTAAATCTGGGGCATCTGCCTTGTCCAGCCGTATTAAATTGATTGTTTCAATTGCTGCTGGCGTGCCGCTGGCTTTTTTACAAAAGGGTTTGCCAGGGGTTTTGCTGGTCCGGGCAATGCCCAATAATCCAGCATTGGTAGGCAAGGGGATAACGGCCTTGGCCCACGGTCCTCGGGTAACGCCTAAGATGTTGACCAAGGTTAGAAAATTGTTTGACCAGGTTGGAGAAACCGTGATTGTGCCAGAAAGATTATTAGACGCAGTGACTGGTCTTTCTGGCTCTGGCCCGGCTTTTGTGTACTTGGCAATTGAGGGCTTGGCGTTGGGTGGGGTGGTGGCAGGCTTGCCCAAAAAGCTGGCTTTTCAGTTGGCAGTGGCCACGGCGCTGGGCGCGGCGGAAACGCTTAAAGTGACCCAACAGGCGCCAGAGGAGCTAATTAACTTAGTGGCTTCACCTGGTGGGACAACGATCGAAGGGCTAAAAGTTCTTAAGCGCACAAGGCTATCAAGAAATTTGCTGGAGGCAGTTGTGGCTGCCGCTAAAAAATCCAAAATAATGTCTAAACGCTGGGCAAAAGAGTAGTGACTGGGGCTTTTTTGGCTTTGAACTTGGCAACTGGCGACGCTATTGTTAAAGTTTGATCCATACTTATTGGAGTTTGCATTTTAAAGAGTTAGGATTATTATGGACTTTGTAATTTTTGTTGTTAATTTTTTATTTTCAATTGCTTATATTGTTTTGGCGCTGCGGGCCATTGTTGTGTGGCTGCCAAACAGTCGGGACTTAGCTTGGCTATGGCCGATTTATGGGGTAACAGATCCTATTTTACGCATATTCAGGCTAGCTTTTCCGCCGCAAAAGATTGGGTTTGATGTGTCTCCTTTTTTAGTAATATTTTTTATTTGGCTGGTCCAGCGCTGGCTGATGACCTGGCTGGTTTAAAGGAGTAATTATGACGGTTTTAATTGTTGGGACCTTAGGCTTGGATACGATTGAGACCCCTTTTGGCCTGAAAAAAGATATTTTGGGCGGGTCAGCAGTGCACGCTGCCATGGCGGCCAGCTTTTATAGCCAAGCAGCCATTGTTGGGGTTGTTGGCGCTGATTTTCCGACTGAACACTTGGCCCTTTTAAAGGAGCGGGGGATTGATGTAAGTGGGATTGAGGTGGGCAAAGGCGAAACTTTTCGCTGGTCTGGTTATTATGAATATGACATGAACCAGGCCCACACCCGTGATACTCGCTTAAATGTTTATAACACCTTTGATCCCAAAGTCCCAGACAAGCTGAAAAAAGCTGAATATGTTTTTCTGGCGAACCTTGACCCGCAATTACAGCTCAAGGTGATCAAACAATTGGACAGCCCTAAGTTAATTGCCATGGACACAATGGATTTTTGGATCAATAATAAACGTGAGGCTTTGCGTGAGGTGATCAAACAGGTTGATTTTTTACTGCTGAATGATGGTGAGGCCAGGCAATTTATGGAAACCCCTAATATTCCTTTGGCGGCTGCCAGGTTGCGTCAGCTGGGGGCTAAGTCAGTGATTATTAAGAAAGGAGAGCACGGCGCGCTTTTGTTTGATCAAGGGGGCAGGCATTTTTCTGCCCCGTCTTATCCGCAAGAGATGTTACGCGACCCGACCGGAGCTGGGGATTCTTTTGCTGGTGGTTTTATTGGTTATCTGGCCAGAACGCAAGATGTTTCTTCGGCCAATATTCGTCGGGCGATTGTGGTTGGTTCAGTTATGGCCTCTTTTAATGTTGAAGATTTTAGTTTGGATAGAATGAAGCGCTTGACCCCGCAAGAGATTGGCCGGCGTTTTGACGAGTTCCGCGGCTTTGCGGAGTTTGGGGCCTTAAACATTAAGCTTTAAAAGGAGGATCTTATGTTAGCTGAGTTTAAAAGGATTGGCAGGTTTTTATTTGAGGAGCACTTGATTGATTCGCATGGCGGTAATTTGAGCTTGAGACAGGGTGACAGGATATTTATTACTAGGCGTGACGCCATGCTTGGCGACCTCAAAGATGGTGATATTATTGAAGTTGGTCTTGAGCCAGGCAGTGGTGATGACTTGGCTTCTCGTGAGCTGCCAACCCACCGAGCCCTTTATAAGCAAGGGACGATCAAGGCCATTGTGCATGCCCATCCAGCCAAGGCGATCGCGATCTCACTTACAGATAATAAGGTTGTGCCGCAAGACAGCGAAGGAATATTTTTGTATAAAGCGGCACCGATTGTTAGGGTGCGTGACGGGGTTGGCTCAGAAGAGACAGTAAGATTGCTGCCATCTTTTTTAGGCCGAGAAAATGTCGTGGTTATGGTTAAGGGCCACGGCAGCTTTGCGATTGGCGAGACATTGGAAGAAGCCTATAAATATACCTCGTCTTTAGAAAACTCTTGCCGAGTTTTAATTGCCATGCGCTCTTCAGCCTCATCTTCTCCAAGCAAGAGCCAAGGACATACGCGGCAAAAACCTGTCATGGGTGGCCGCGTTGGCCGACGTGACTCCCAAGGGTATAGCTCTGCTATCCCTCCTGGGATTGGCGTGATGGACCGGAGCCGCTATCGTAGCCGATGAAAGAGCTGACTGAACTGCTGGACAAGGTGGCGGCGTATTCTCCTAAGACTGACCTTGGTCTGGTGGAGCATGCTTTTCAGCTAGCCCAAAAAGCGCACCAAAGCTACAAACGTTTGTCTGGCGATCCTTACATTACCCATCCTTTGGCGGTGGCCCTGATTTTAGCTGAGCTAGAACAGGATGTCTTTGCTATTGCGGCGGCCTTGCTTCACGATGTGGTTGAAGATGCTGGGATCACGCTTGAACAAATCTCAAGTGACTTTGGTCCTGAGGTTGCCAGGTTGGTGGCTGGGGTGACTAAACTTAGCCAACTTAGCTTTGTTAATCGTGAATTGCAGCAGGCTGAAAATTTTCGCAAGATGTTCTTGGCCATGGCCGAAGACTTTCGGATTGTAGTGATCAAATTAGCTGATCGTTTGCATAATATGCGCACACTTAAATACCTGCCGCTTGCCAAACAAAAAGCCACTGCAATAGAAACCAAAGAAATTTATGCGCCCTTGGCCCATCGCTTGGGGGTCTGGCGTATTAAATGGGAGCTTGAAGACCTATCCTTTGCTTGTTTGTCCAGTGAGGAGTATGCAGAGATCAAGCGCAAAGTGGCTGAAAGCCGGAATAAGCGTGAAACATACATCCAAGATTTTATCAGGGAGGCTACTGAGCTACTCCAGCGGGTAGGGATTGGTGGTGAGATCAATGGCCGGGCCAAGCATTTTTTTAGCATTTATCATAAAATGGTCGACCAAAACCTTGATTTTGATGAGATTTATGATTTGACTGCGGTCAGGATTATTGTTGACGGGATCAAGGATTGTTACGCGGTTTTAGGCGTGGTACACGCGGCGTGGAAGCCGATCCCAGGTAGGTTTAGGGATTATATTGCCATGCCTAAATCAAATGGCTATCAATCGTTGCATACCACGGTGATTGGACCAGCTGGCCGGCCGGTTGAGATCCAGATCCGGACACATGAAATGCATCGCATTGCTGAGTATGGGATCGCGGCCCATTGGTGCTACAAAGAAAAAGCAACTGACAAAAATCTTGACGCTAAAATGGCTTGGTTTCGAGAAATGCTTGAATGGCAAGGTGAGCTTAAGGATGCCAAGGATTTTATGGAGAGCCTTAAGATTAACTTATTTATTGATGAGGTTTTTGTTTTTACTCCCAAGGGTGATGTTTTTGGTTTGCCCAGTGGGGCGAACCCAGTTGATTTTGCCTATCGTGTCCACACAGAAGTTGGTCACCGCACAGTTGGCGCCAAGGTTAACGGCCGCATTGTGCCGCTGGATCATAAGCTGCAGAGTGGTGATATTGTTGAAATCTTGACTGGCAAAAAAGATAATCCTAGCCGGGATTGGGTGAGGTTTGTCAAGACAGCTGCGGCCCGGGTCAAGATAAAAAACTGGTTTAAAAAGCATCAAGGAGAACCGAAAACTAAGGTTGCCCAAGCAGTTATTACTGAGGTGGAGGACAAGGTCAGGCCTCTGCCGGTCCAGAAATCAAGGGGCAAGACCAAGTCCCCTGTTACTGTGGCCGGGCTAGAAAATGTTTTGGTGCGATTTTCCAAATGTTGCAACCCAATTCCTGGCGAAAAAATTGTAGGATTTATTACCAAGGGCAGGGGGATTGCTATTCATGCTTATGAGTGTGCCAATATTATTAATAAAAAAGCTCAGCTTGATCGTTTAGTTAAGGTTGAGTGGAACTCTGACAGCGAAAAGATTTTTTCTGTTGCAATTGAAGTGGAGGCCTTTGATCGAGTTGGCTTGCTTAAAGATATATTAGCAGCAGTGGCCGAAACAAAGACCAATGTTTCTGCTGCTAATATTTCAACGAAGCGGGGGAGTTCGGCTTTTCTGCGCTTGACACTTGATGTTAAGGATAAAAGGCAGCTTGATCAGGTGGTGGCGACAGTTAGAAGATTGGCTGATGTCTACGAAGTCAAAAAGTAAATTTTTGCCCTCTTTGTTTACCTTTTTAATTCATGTTATAATCATGGCTCAATGTCACGTATCAAGACTATTCTTGAAAGCATTGTTAGGTCCGGCCGCGTAGCCGGGGCTTATCTTTTTGTTGGTCCCCCTGGTGCTGGCAAAAGAAAAGCGGCCAGTGAGTTTTCTGGCTTGCTTGGCTGTAGCAAGATTAACGAGGTCGTGGTGGCTCCGGCTGGTGGTAGTATAAAAATTGAACAAATCAGAGAGCTGCAAAAAGTAGTGCGTTATGGGCCAACCAATGGTGCCTATCTCCTAGTGATTGTTGAGGAAGCTGACAAATTGACTGATCAGGCAGCTGCCGCGTTCCTTAAAACCTTGGAGGAGCCAATGGCTGGGGTAGTTTTTGTGCTCTTGGTTACCAGGGAAGATAAGCTGCCGTTGACCATTATTTCCCGTTGTCAAAAATTGATCTTGGCAGAAAAAATCAGCCCATGGCAATCGCAGGCTGAACGCGCCATTTGGTATGAGCAATTTAGCGCGCTGAACAGTCAAGGGGTGCTTAAGGCCTTGGCCCTGGCCACTGCTTTGGAAAAAGAAAAGGAGCGGCTGGAAGAACTGCTTTATGATGTGGCACTTTTTTTTCGGGTCAGTTTAGGTCGGATCCGCTGTGCTAGGATAATTTTAGACTCCTTGCGTTATTTAAAGCGGCGCGCAAATTTTAAAGTGACCTTAGATGTGATGTGTTTGAAATTGGCGAGCGACCTTGAGGGGCAAAGATAATGAGCAAAAAAAAATCCTTGGGGATTAAACTTAGGAAATTTAACCGTTCCTGTCCGATTACTGGCTATAAGGAAGACTCGATCAAAATTGGGGCGCCAGTAGTTGTCCAGACTGACCGGGGCGTTGAATATGGACAAATAGTTGAGTTTAAGCCTGGTTCAGATAGGACATCTTCGCAAGATGTACGCTTAAAAAAGGTCTTGCGTTATGCTACCTCAGAAGATATTGACAAGGCTAAAACTCTGGCTGAACTGGAAGCTAAGGCGACTAAGATTACCCTAGACAAAATTATCGAATACGAGCTGCCAATAAAACTGGCCAGTCTTGAATATTTATTTGATACCAGCCGGGTCATGATCTATTACAAGGTGAAAGACGGGAGCAAGGTTAAGAGCTTGCGAGAGCTGACCCGTGACCTGGCAACCAGTCTTGAGGCCAGGGTAACCTTAAAACAGATTTCGCCTCGAGATGAAGCTCGCTTTTTTGGCGGTTTGGGGCCATGCGGCAAAACACTTTGTTGCTGCGCTTGGCTTGACAAGCCCAGGCATGTTACTGTCAAAATGGCCAAAGAGCAGGGGCTCTCGATCTCGCCCACCAAAACATCTGGGATGTGTGGACGCTTGATGTGCTGTTTGGAGTATGAGTACGACAAGCGTTAGCTTGTTTTAATTTTTATTTGGAGAAGGAGGGGAGTTATGGTTAAAGTAGAATTGAGAAAGGGCGAACCGATCGAAAAAGCCTTGCGTAAATTTAAGACAAGACTTAAATTTGAAGGGGTCTTGGACGAAATAAAGGATAGAGAGTATTACGAAAAGCCCTCTCAGCGCAGAAGAAAACAGCGCGAAGCCGCTAAGCGCAGAGAGGTCAAAAGACGCAAAGAGGCTGAATGAAAACCCTGGACCGGTATGTAGCCGTGGAACTGATCGGCCCATTTTTGATTGGCGTGGTGGGTTTTGTCTTGGTCATGACGGTTGATCTTTTGTTCACGATGGCTGATTTGATCATTAATAAAGGGGTCCCATTTTGGGCGGTCTTAAAATTATTGATCTATAAGCTGCCGTCAATTATGGTCATGACTTTTCCTGTTTCAACCCTGTTTGCCACTGCTATGTCAATGGGCCGTTTTTCCAAGGACAATGAGCTGGTGGCCCTGCGCACCTCTGGGGTCAGTCTTTTTAGGATTGCCCTGCCGATTTTGCTGATCGGCTTGACGGTGACGGTTATTTCATATATTACCAACGAGAAAATAGTTCCCCGCGCTAATTATGTCGCCACCAATATTATCCGCCAGGTTATTTACAAAAAACCCTTGCCAGAAGTAAAGGAAGATGTTTTTTTTAAAGATGCCTTTAATCGTTATTATTATGCCCGGCGGGTTGACATGAAAACGAAGCTTATGCAGGACATTATGGTCTATGAGATTACGGCCGAGCGTTTTCCTCGAATGATCTTGGCTAAAGAAGGTGCCTTTAATGACCGGTTTTGGGAATTAAAGGATGGGGTGATCCACAAGTATGACGCGAATGGCTATGTAAATTATGAGGCGGCTTTTGTCGCCATGAAATTGAATGTCAGCGATGATGTGGTGAATTTTAGCGGGGATAAAGATTCACAGGAGATGGACAGCAGCGAGCTGAAACAAAAAATAAGCGTGCTGCAGCAGGGTGGAGTAAGCACAAACAATTATCAAACTGCGCTGTACATGAAATTTGCGATCCCGCTGTCTTGCTTTGTTTTTGCCTTGATTGGTATCCCTTTTTCTCTGCCTTCGCCTCGGTCTGGCCGGACTTGGGGCATGGTGATCACCATAGTTTTTATGTTTACTTTTTATGTTTTTGCCTCGGTCTTTCGCTCGCTTGGCCGAGGTGGGCTGTTGCCGCCAGTGGTGGCGGCCTTTACCCCGCAACTTTCTTTTGCTATTATCGGTGGGCTACTTCTTTTAAGGGAGGGCTTATCAAGATGAGGGAGACAGAGGAAACGCTCTTAAGGGTTAAGAAATTACTTAAGCGAGAACCTAATCACCCGATCGCTTTAAAACGGATTGCTAAACATTCTTTGCTACAGGGAAATTATCGTTTGGCCTTAGAGGGATTTGTTGAGGCCCAGAAAAATTTACCCAGGCTTTTTGCTGATATTGTCTTGGATTTTGAAGAAGTGATCGGAAAAAACCCGACAAAAGTTGGGCCCAGACTATCTTTGGTGGGCTTTAAAATTAAACAAGGCGAGCTTGATGCCGCGATCTTGGACTTAGAAGAGGGGTTAGAAGCCGTGCCGACAGATGTTGAATCGTGCAATCTTTTGGGACGGATCCTGGTTAGGGAAGGCCGCATTGATGAGGTGATCTCTTTAATTGAGCGCTCGCTAGCCAAAGGAATAAAAGATGTTGCCCTGGCTGAGATTTTAGCTGCGGCATATTTAGAAAAGGGCAGGATTAATGAGGCGATTAAGTTTTATGAGGAGATATTGCTCCTGAAGCCAGCAGACAAACAGACTTTAAGGATTTTGGGAGATCTTTATGTTAGGGTAGAAGACTTTAACCGCGCGGCCCAAAGCTATCAAGCAATGTTTTCTGATGATCCTGAAGTGGCCAGGGAGATTATTCAACGGCTTGAAGAGCTTTTGAAAAAGTTGGAAGGGAACATTTTTATTCGCGGGGTTTTGTCTGATGTCTATATGCGGTCGCTCAAGCCAGAAAAGGCAGTAGAAAAACTGCTGGAAATTGTTAGGCTCGATATCTTGAGAGTTGCAGAGGTGGCCAGTCGGCTGCGGGTAATTTTGAAAAATTATCCAGATCACCCAACCGCGACCATTGCCCTGGCTGAGACCTTGCGGCGACAAGGCAACTTTAGCGAGTCAGTTCAGCTTTATAATGATTTGGTGAAACGGCAGCCGCAGCAAATTGAGGCCGCGATCGATGGTTATCAAGAGGTTCTGCGTTTTTGCCCGGAACAAATTTTAGCCCGAACCTACTTGGCTGAGACCTTTCTTTATAAGAATCAGGTCCAAGAAGCGCTGGCCGAGTTGCGTCGCATGCTAGATATTGACGCGACCACAGCCCCGGCGGTGATCAAGCGTTGTCAAGATATTAGCAAGGCCCAGCCCCAATTGCTTAAGGCCCGCTTAGTTTTAGGTTGGGCATACTTGGTGGCAGGGGACCTGCAACGGGCTGCCCTTGAAGCTGAAGGGATCCTGGCGATTGATAACCGCTGTGCTGATGCTTATTTGCTGCAAGGCGAGGCGTATTTTAAGCTGAAACATTGCCGGCGGGCGGTTGAAATCATGAAAACAGCTTTAAAGGTTGATCCCTTCAACCACAAGATCCAAGCATTTTATCGGCAGGTTAAGGAAAAAGAGCTAGAAATAGAAATAGAAAAAATCAAGGCCAGGATGCTTGATGACCAATGGCGTTTATCACTGCATCTTGATCTGGCAAAGTTATATTTGCAAAAGGGACTGCGAGAAGAAGCTATTCGTGAGCTCCAGGTAGCCCAAAAAGACAAAAATCGGGCCCCCTTGGCAGCAAATTTATTGGGTTGTGTTTATCGGGGCGAGGGGCGTTTTGCCCTGGCCCAAACTCAATTTCAAAGGGCGTTAGAGCTAGCGACACCAGAACTGGCTGAACTTATTCGGACGATCCGTTTTAATCTGGGGACTACCTATGAGGCCCAGGGCCAGATCAAAGAGGCCTTACGGCTTTATGAAGAAGTTTTACAAGAGGACATTGATTTTGGCGATCTTAAGCAACGGATCAAATATTTAAAAGCCACCAGCTTGTCAAGTATGCAGGCTAAAGCCTTTGTCTTGGTCATGCAAAGGCCAGAGGACAAGACTGTGGTTGCTTTGTGGGGGCGGGAGGCCAAGCAAGGCCGGACCTTGCGCCGGGCTGATGTGAGCCTGTCTTTTGGCCAAAGCCACAACAGTGCTGGCTTTGACTATCTAATCAAAGGCATGGACAAGGCAGCAGCTGAAGAGTTTCAATTGGCAGTGCAGCTCGACAGCCAGTTTTCGCGAGCTTTAAATAACTTAGCCGTTTCCTTGATTAAAGAAGGCAAATTTTTTGAGGCTAAGGAGAAAATTGACCAGGCCATCAATCTTGAACCAAGCTCAATAGTCCTGCGCAATAATCTGGCGGTTATCTATTTTATGCTGGGCCGGTTTGATCAAGCTAAAGAATTGCTTGAGCAGCTTCAGGCCATTGATCCAGAAAATAGTGCCCTGTGCCTTAACTTGGGGGACTTGTGTTATCTAAAAAATGACATTCGTCGGGCGATTGAACTTTATCAAAGCGTGGGTAGCTTTGATCCGTTAGCTGAGATTGCCCAGCAGCGGTTAGCTTATAAGACGGCTAATTAACTGCCAATGGATTTTTTTTTGGCCCCTAAATTTCGTTTCCTGGCTTGTCTGGCTTTTTTTCTATTGCTCTCGGCACAGCTTTGGGCCCAGGAAATCCCAGTTAATATTAAGGCTGATGAACTCCGTTATCTTGAAGGGACTGATATTGTTGAGGCGCACGGTGGAGTAGAGATCAGGCTCAATGATCTGCTTATTAGATCAAACCATTTATCCCTTAACTCAGCCACTAATATTGCGACCGCTGAAGGCAATGTCAAGATCGAAACACCCAATTACAGCGCTTGGGCCGAACTTTTGACCTATAATGCTACCAGCGAGGCCACTGATTTTGTTGGCTTTAAGACCCAGGCTAGGCCCAACAAAAAGGTTAAAGGGACCTTATATTTGAAGACAGACCAGATGCACAGCTTAGGAAATAAGATGGCTGGCAGTGATGGTAAAATGACAACTTGTGACTATGCCAATCCTCATTATTATATTGAGGCTGGCCGGGTGGAATATTATCCTAATGATGCGATCGTTGGCTACAACGTGACTTTTTATATTGGTGAAATGCCAGTCTTGTGGCTACCTGTGATGTACTATAGTTTGCGGGCCAAGCAGCAGACCAATTGGAACTTTGGTCATAATGATGTCGAAGGTGATTACCTCAAGTCTGGTTGGGCTTATCCACTGGGAATTCTCTACCTTGACTTAATGCAAAAAAAAGGGTTTGGCTATGGAACAAAACATTACTATGGTTTTCCTTCACTTGGCAGCGGCTCTTTGTATGTTTACCATCTTGATGAACAAGATACCAGCCAAAGCGATTGGGTGACGCGCCTTAGCCATCAGAAACAGCTTAATCCATTTACAACGCTGACGTTGAACCACTCTTATGTTGATACCTACTTGATCCCGTCAGGGAGAAAAGAGCAAACTAACTTTGATTTTGCGCTGGCTTATAAGAATAAGGCAAGTTGGAATGTGTCTGGAGGAGTGTTTGAGGACAGGCAATCTGGCCTCAATAAATATTCACTGGGACTAGGTCAATCTTTTCAAGGGGTAACAACCTCTTACAATTTAAACTATGATCAACTAAACCAGTCGCCTTGGTGGATCAGGGCCAGTCAAAGGTTTTACCATAAGCGTCCGCTTTGGAGCGATAATGTTGTTTTGACTACCACGGCTAATTATTATAGTAATGTAAGTGTCCGTGGAGCGCCGGCAGACGAAAAACTGGAGCCTAAAGTTACTGTCACTGGCAAGGAAAAGGATTTTTCTTGGACCTTGGTTGAGGATTGGTACCTTGACCTTGACCAAGATACGTATAGAGGCGATGACAATTATCAATATCTAGTCAGACAGCCTGAATTAGTGGTGACCCCAAACCCAGTGGACCTGAAATTGGCTACCTTACGGCCAAAGTTTGGTTATGGTTTTTTCCGCGAGGTTAGATATGTGGCTGATTTGGGCAAGAATCGTGACTATTCCACCCAGCGGTATCAAGCCACCTTGGATCTGACCCGGGCTTGGACCTTGCCCTTGGGCACAGTGGCCAACCTCAATGCTGGCTTAGACCAATTTCTTTATGGCCCAGGTGACCAGTTGTATGCATATCGCGAGGGGATGAATTTAAGGACTAATCTTTTTAACTTTTTTTCCAATAACATTACTTATGGCAAAGGAATTACTGATGGCAATACGCCATTTTTGTTTGACCGTTTGGGCAGGTATTATCACAATGTTTCAGAGCAGATGTCTTTTTATCATGGGAGTTTGTTTCGCCTGACAATTGATGGCGGGCATAATTGGCAGACCCACGAATGGTTTGATGTCATGGGCAATCTAAGCGTGAGTCCAAGTCCGCACCTGTCCTGGGGCTTACGGAGCGGTTGGAGCCTTGAGCAGCGGGTCTATCGTGATTTGGTCAACAGCTTGGTTTTGCGGCCAGTTGATAATTTTAGCCTAACCTTTAGCTCGGTTTCTGACCTAAATGTTGGTGGCCTAAAATCAGGTAGCGCAGCCTATGACTTGTATTTTTTAAAGGACCAGCCCAACCAGTGGCATATTAAGTTTAACCAAATTTTTGAACTGGCTACTCAACAGTTTAAAGTGCGTGATATAATGGTGGTCAAAGACCTGCATTGCTGGGTGCTGACTTACACTTATTCAGACTATCGCAAAGAATTCAGCCTGACCTTTAGTCTCAAAGCAATGCCAGATAAGCCTTTGGGCTTTTCCACTGGCAAAGGCTTTTACATGGAGGGCTTTGAAGAAGAGTTGAAAAAAGAGTTTGAGACAGAAGGAGCGGTGAGGAGATACTAGTGGAAAAAATCCGAAATCAGAAATCAGAGATCAGAATTATGGCAATTGTTTTTGGTTTACTGATTATGGCAATGGCTGGCAGTTTTGGTTGTGCCAGGACAGTAACTTCGCTGGTTACTTTTGGTGAGGCGTTAAAAGTAGAAGTAACTTTTCGTGGTCCAATTGACGCGGACAATAATCGCTATTTTCTAATCCTGAGCGATCGCGCTGACTATCGCGTCCCGCTGCCGCAACCAGACGTGTTGGCTGATGCACCGGAGCTGATCGAGCCAGGGACAACACCGCAGAGCGGATCGCAAGAGGCTTACTACGCTAATTTTTTCTCCAGCTGGTCTGGCTATGCTATTCTTGAAGGCATAAATTTTTCTTTGGTCAAGGGCCCGTTTGTCCTAGGCCTGGAACTGACAAGGGAAGTCGTGGCTACGCTGGCTGAAAACAATAATAAACTAAGCTTTACCTTTAGCTTAGAACGCTTATTTGCCACTTTGCCTAGCCAGATATATTATGATGTTGTGGCAGTGCCTTGGCCCAATGGTGAGGTCAAGATTCCCGCCGATCATTTGCCGTCAATAGGCAACTCAATTTCCAAGGTTGCTGGCGCGATCTCAACAGTTGATGATACCCAAGATGACTGGCTTGCCCCAAGCCTGGACATCATTGGTTGTCGGCTTGAGGTCCAATAGATGAAAGTAATGGACAGTGACTTGCGGGAATTATTTGCGGCCGTAGCTTCAGCTTTATTATTAACCCTGGCTTTTCCGCCGCTAAATTTGTATTGGCTGGCTTGGGTTGCCTTGGTGCCTTTTCTATTGGTTATTTATCAGGCTAAAACTTGGACCAGGGCCGGGCAACTCGGAGCGATTTTTGGCTTGAGCTTTTTTGGTGTTCATCTTTTTTGGCTGACTTCTCTTTTTTCGTTTGTTGGCTGGTGGAGTGTTGTTGGCTGGCTGGCCTTGGTTATTTGGCAAGCCTTGTTTATTGTTTTGTTCGCAATAGTGCTATCGTGCTGCTCTTTTTTTAAAGCAAAATTTATTTACCCATTGGTTACTGCTTTGCTTTGGGTGGCTGTGGAATACTTGCGGTCCAGCGGTCCATTTGGGGTTACGGCCGGAGACCTGGGTTATGCGCAAGCCTTGTGCTTGCCGATCGTGCAGCTGGCGGCGCGCGTTTCTGTTTATGGCCTAAGCTTGCTGCTTGTTTTGACCAACGCTATTATTGTGGCCTGGCTGGTGAACCCACGTCGCGTCAGGGCGGGCTTTGCTTTTTGCCTGGTCTTTTTTCTGGCGTTGGTCTATGCCTTTGGGCTTTTTGAAATGCAGGCCAAAGAGGGCTTAGACCAGGCAATGATAAAAGTTGCGCTGGTCCAGCCCAACATTAAGCAGCAGGACAAATTAGACCCGACCAAGGTCATGTCAACGTTTGAGCTTTATGCCAGGTTGACCAGACAGGCTAGCAAATTACACCCAGATCTGGTTATCTGGCCTGAAACTGCTGTTTTTGCTTATTTGACCAATGACGCTTATTTTTTGTCGCGTTTGCAAAGCTTGACCAAGGAAACTGGGGTTTGGCTGGTCTTTGGCACGCCGTATTATGAGTCAGGCAAGGCTTATAACTCAATGGTAGTGATGTCACCATCAGGCGAGGTGACTGGGCGATATGATAAAGGGCATTTGGTCCCTTTTGGCGAGTATTTACCTTTTCGCTCGCTGCTCTATTCCTGGTTAAAACGGGTTGGTTATTATGAGAGGGACTTCTCTCCTAGTCCTCCTATTAAGCTAATGGTCAAAGGTCAGGAGATCGCGGCCGCGGTTTGCTTTGAGTCTGTTTTTCCTAATTTAATACGCAGTAGAGTTACTTCTTTGTCTAGGTTTATTTTGTTGGTTACCAATGATGCTTGGTTTGATGGCTCGGCTGCGGCTGAATTTCATTTAAATTGCGGGATACTGCGGGCCATTGAGAACCGCAAGTACTTTGTTCAAGTGGCGACCACAGGTAGGACAGCGGTGATTGATCCGTGGGGGAGGGTAATTAAAAAGTTACAGCCATATACCCAGGGGATATTATTTACCAAGATACCGGGTGAGAAAAAAATCGCGCGCTCTAAGTTAGGTATCGTTCTCCAATAATCACGGCCGCGTAATCATCGACCGCAACTGGCGGGACCCTGAGAGAGGTTGGGATGAATTTCCATAACCCTTGGGGAGGGTTTTCTTGCCAGTATAGTTTTCTCGCCTCAAGGGTAGAGTTTTTTTCGTCAAGCAAAATACATTTGATCTTATTATCGGCAAATTCTTGGGCCAGCTTTTTTCCGTTGCTGCTAGCGCCAATTACCACGGTGATAATTTGATATTTGTGCAAATAAGCCAAGGTGGTGGTGATGATTTCTGAGCGCTTTACAATCTGGCGTTCAATGACTTTTTTCTCTAAAGTAAGGACGGCTAAGCCGCATTTGTCTTTGCCTGGGTCAATAGCTAAGATCATTGGTAATTGATTTTGAAGTCTATGGCTAGCGGGCCCAGGGCATAGACTTCTTTTTTAGTCATAGTTTTAAGGACCACGTCTTTGTTAGCTGCTTTGATTTTTTTGGCCAGATTAAAAATTTCAGCGTAAGGCAAGCTGCCGATTAAGCCAGAGGGATCTGGGACAACCCCGGCGGCTTTGGCAATCTGGTGAGTATTGGCTAAAAGTTCTTTAATGGCTTGTTCGATCTGGGCTGTGGCTAAGCCGTGTCTAATGGTAGTTTGGGCCAGCATCTCCTGGTCTTTATAGATGAGCCGGTTTTTGGCCAGATTGAATTTGATGGTGACCTGTTCGCCAAAAAGGGTGTTTCTGGTCGCGACCACAGAGACAATAAACTCTCCCTGACCATTAGTCAAAGTCTCAACTGCAAAGGTAAAGTCTTCTGGAGAAATATAGACCAGGTGCCCCTCTTTTTTGACGCCAAAACTTCTGACCTGACTGTCGGTGGCTGACAAGACCTGTTTTAAGGCTGTGGTAAGATGAGTTTTATCTGAACCAGCTTGGATAGTTGAGATCAAGAGGGTTTCATTGATCTTAAATAAGACCTGACCTTGACGGGCCGAGGTAATTTGGGCCTCAAGCTTATTTTTAGTTTTTTGCAGTCCCATGATCTCTTGCCTGGCTGATTTAAGATTTTGCGTTTCTTGGGTAAGTGTTTGGCGGACTGCTTGTAAGCCTTGCTCAAGGGATTCTCTTTCTTCTGTTTTTAGGCTCAATTCTTCCTTAGTCTGGTCAAGCTGCAGAGTTTTTGCTTTGAGCTCGCCTTTTAATTCTTCAAGGCCAAAAAGGGCTGTCCTAACATCACTGGAAACAAGCAGCAGTACAACTATGGTAACTAAGGCAATCAGCACTCCAGTGCCTGTGGTAAAGATAATTGCGGTGTGGCGCGGCCGAAGCTTTAACAGGGTCAAGCGGCGGCGGCCGATCGACCGGCCAATGTAATCCCCGACAATAGCTACAATTCCTGCCAGGACCAGCATGCCGATGATTAAGATAATGCCAGAGATCATTAGCCAATGGCTTTCTGGGAGAGAATATACCAGCCGACCCCGGCAGTGATGAAATTAGGCAGCCAGGCAGCGATAGCTGGACTAAAAAGATTGAGCTCGCCAATGGCCATGCAGATAAAAGTGACGATGTAATAGAAAAAGATTACTAAGATCGAAAGTCCCAAGCCGATGGAAGATGAGGCCCTGCGCCGGGCAATGCCCAAAGGAGCTCCTAACAAGGCAAAGACCAGCGAGGCAAAAGGAATGGCCATTTTAAGGTTAAGTTGCAACTTAATGTCAGTGGTCTCTTCGCCCATCTTTTCCTTAAGTTTAATGAAATCACGCAATTGGGCCATGGTCATCTCATCGGGATTTTTATCGCCAATAAGAAAATCTGATGGTGAATATTTAATGGCTAAGGCCTGCTCTTTAAACTTGATCAAATGCTTGTATTCGCCGGTCTCAGCTAATAAGTAAATAATGCCAGACTTAAAAAGCCACTCGTTTTGCGCGGCTTGCCAGACCGCGGCCTGGGCAGTGATGATCTGTTGGAGCTGGCCATTGTTAAACTCTTGGACAATAACATCCTGCATTGTGTTGCCCTTGAGGACCTGGGCGTAGAAGATTCTCTTTAGCTGGCCGTGTTCAATCTCAGGCACAAAAACATTTTTTTGCAATTTAGGCGTGTATTGAGTGGATGTTTCCAGCAGCAGGTTTTTAGCGGCTAGATTGGCTTCTGGTACCACGATCTCAGAAAAGGCCAAGTTGACTAAAGAAACAAGTAATCCCAGCACCAGCACCGGGATGATGAGCCGGTAAAGCGAGATGCCGGAAGCGCGAAAAGCAATAATTTCTGATTCGCCCGATAACCTGGAAAAAGCTAAGAGGGCGGCCAGCAGCATGGCCATGGGAAAGATATAGACCACGATCCCTGGCAAACGGTAAATAAAAACTTGCAGTGCCACAATTAAAGGCATGCCTTTCAGAACAACGGCCCTGACCAGCTCAAACATGATCATGCTGGCGGAGAGGATTGCGGTAAAGGCGCCCAACCCAAACAAAAAAGGCTCAAACAGCTCTTTGAAAATGTAGCGGTCAATGATCTTGATCAAAGTTCAAAATTCTCCCCCAGGTAAAATTTCTTGGCCTCTGGTGACCTGGCAATCTCTTCAGATTTGCCAGACACCATGATCTCGCCCTTATGGATAATGTAGGACCGGTCAGTTATGGCCAATGTTTCGCGAACATTATGGTCAGTGATCAAGACCCCGATCCCTTTGGTGGTTAGGTGTTTAACAATAGATTGAAGGTCATGCAGGGTTTTGGGGTCAATACCGGTAAACGGCTCGTCCAGCAAAAGAAAGGATGGGTTAGTTGACAAGGCGCGGGCAATTTCTACCCTGCGTTGTTCGCCGCCGGAGAGGGTGTAGGCCTTTTGTTTTCTAAGGTGATATACGCCCAGTTCGTCCAGCAGCTCCTTTAGTTTTTCATGGCGCTCTTTACGCTTGATCTGAGGCATAAGCTCCCACAGGATCATAATATTTTCCTCAACAGTTAATTTGCGAAAGATTGATGGCTCTTGGGCCAGGTAACCGAGTCCCAGGTGGGCCCGGCGGTGCATGGGCAAGTTAGTGATGTCATGTTCCCCTTTAAAAACTTTTCCCTCATTGGGTTTGATCAGGCCAACGACCATGTAAAAGGTGGTGGTCTTTCCTGCACCATTAGGGCCAAGCAAACCAACGATCTCTCCCTCTTTGACCTCAATGGAAATATGATTGACTGCGACCTTTTTGCCGTATCGCTTGACTAGATTTTCTGTTTTAATATACATATTTATACCTCGTTATGTCTCAAAAAAGCTGAAATTTTTGCCAATTTCTAACGATAATATTATAGAGTGGTTGGCATCGATTCGCAAGTAACATTCACTTGAGGGAATGGAATAAACTTTGTTTCCAAAACTAAGTTCTATTTGTGAACCCAATCAATTCTTCCAGCTTTTTATTAGCCGCGCCAGAATCAATCGCTTCTGCAGCCAGTCTAATTCCATGTTTTATGTCTTTGGCTTTTCCGCCAACATAAATCGCGGCGCCAGCGTTGAGCAAAACCATATTACGCTTGGTTCCTTTTTCCTTGCTGTTAAGAATTTCCAGGGCAATGGCTGCATTCTTGTTAGCACTGCCGCCTAAGAGTTCTTCTTTCTTACCTTTGGCCAGACCAACATCTTTAGGCGAGAGCTCAAAGGTTTTAACTTTGCCATCCTTAAGCTCGGAGACTTTTGTTTTGCCGGAAATAGACATCTCATCCAGTCCGTCCAAGCCGTGGACAACTAAGGCGTGGGTTGTGCCCAGGTTTTTTAGAACTTTAGCCAGCATTTCTGTTAGATCAGGACTAAAAACCCCTAGAACTTGAGCACTAGCGTGGGCTGGATTAGTTAGCGGGCCTAAAATATTAAAAACAGTGCGGATCCCGATCTCGCGACGGGAGGGCATGGCAAATTTCATGGCCTTATGGAAATTTGGGGCAAAGATAAAACCGATCCCCACTTCATTGATACAAGCCTCAACCTTTTTTGGCTCAAGATCAATTTTTACACCGAGCGCTTCTAAAACATCGGCTGAACCGCACTTTGAGGAGACTGACCGGTTACCGTGTTTGGCCACCGGCATGCCATTAGCGGCCACAACAATGGCAGAAATCGTTGAGACGTTAAAAGTGCCGGAGACATCCCCTCCTGTGCCGCAGGTGTCGACGAGGTTTTTTTGTTTAGGGTAGATATTGATGGCGTGCTCACGCATCTTTTGGGCGCAGCCAGTGATTTCTTCAACTGTTTCCCCTTTCATCCGCAAGGCAGTGATAAAAGCAGCGATCTGCGATGGGGTAGCTTCCCCTTTCATTATTGTATCCATGGCTAGGGCAGCTTCAGCTTGGGTGAGATTTTTTTGGTCAACAATTTTCTTTATTAATTCTTTCATTGTGCTATAATTGTAGCGTGAAAAAAAGGTCCTTTCAACAGATCATTTTTGGGCTCAATCAATTCTGGGCCGACCAGGGTTGTGTTATCCGCCAGCCGTATGATGTTGAAAAAGGGGCAGGGACTATGTCACCAGCTACTTTTCTTGGGGTTTTAGGGCCAAAACCGTGGAATGTCGCTTATATTGATCCGGTGCGAAGGCCAACCGACGGACGTTACGGTGAAAATCCCAACCGCCTCTTTCATTATTTTCAATACCAGGTCATTATGAAACCTTCACCTAAGAACATTCAAGAGATGTATCTTGATTCCTTGCGGGCCATCAACGTTGAGCCAGCCAAGCATGATGTTCGTTTTGTCGAGGATAATTGGGAGTCGCCAACGCTTGGTGCTTGGGGGACAGGTTGGGAGGTCTGGGCTGAGGGGATGGAAATTACCCAATTTACCTATTTTCAGGAGTGTGGGGGAATTTCGTGCCAACCAATTCCGGTTGAGATCACTTACGGGCTTGAGCGTTTGGCCATGTTTATCCAAAAGGTTAACAGCGTTTACGATGTAGAATGGACAAAGGGTGTTAGATACGGTGATATTTATCTGCGGCAGGAGCAGGAGCACTCAAAATATAATTTTGAAGAGGCAGATGTTAAAATGCTCTCGGCGCTGTTTGAATCTTATGAACAAGAAGCCTTAAAGTTGCTAGCAAAACAACTGGCCCTGCCAGCGTATGATTATATTTTGAAATGTTCACACTCTTTTAATATTCTTGACGCGCGGGGAGCGATATCTGTTTCAGAAAGAACGGCGTATATTTTGCGGATTCGCAAATTAGCGAGGAGATGTGCCCAAATTTATGTTGAATGCACTGCTTGAAATAGGTTGCGAGGAGATCCCGGCCCGGTTTATGCCTGGCTTTCTTGAGGACTTAAAAAAGAAAGCAGAAGAAAAACTAACAGCCGAGAGAATTTCCTTTGGAAAAATGGAGACTCTTGGTACCTATCGCCGGCTGACTCTATATATAGAAAATATTGCCCAACGTCAAACAGACCTTTCTTTTGAAGCCAAAGGCCCACCAGCTAATGTGGCTTTTGATAAACAAGGCAAACCTACTCCTGCGGCGATCGGTTTTGCCAAAAAGCAGGGGCTAAGCCTTGACGATTTAAAAGTTGAAAGCAATTATGTGGTGGGGAGGGTCTTAAAAAAGGGTTTACCAACTAGCAAGATTTTGCAAACAGCATTTCCCGAGATTATTGTTTCACTATATCAACCGCTTTCAATGAGATGGGGCAGCGAGGAGTTTAAGTTTATTCGGCCCATTCATTGGGTGGTTGGGTTATTGGGTGATCAGGTGGTAAAGTTTGCAATTGCTGGAGTGAAGAGTGGGGATAAAACACAAGGGCACAGGTATAAGCAGAAAAGCAGAAAAGCAGAAAAGCTGATAGCAAATATCAGTAAATATAGAAAGGCGTTAAAAAACCTTGGGGTCATTGTTGATCAAAAGGAACGCAAGGTTTTGATCAAAAATCAGGTTGAGCAAGCAGCTCGGAAAATTAAGCAGCGCGCGGTAATTGACCCGCTGCTTTTGGACGAGGTCACGTATTTAGTTGAAAGCCCAATCGCGTATTTGGGTAGGTTTGAACCTTCTTTTCTTAAAATCCCTCAAGAGGTTTTAATTACCTCGATGCAAAAAAACCAAAAATATTTTCCCGTGGTTGACCAGCAGCAAAAGCTCCAGCCAGCTTTTGTCGTAGTGACTGATGGCAGCCATTCAGCCAGAGTGGTTGAGGGCAATCAAAAGGTTCTTTCAGCTAGGCTAGCTGATGCCAAGTTCTTTTTTGATGAGGACAGACAAAAGCCCTTTGCAAATAAGGTGACAGCCTTGGCCGAGATTGGCTTTTTTGAGGGCTTAGGCTCATTAAAAGACAAGGTTGAAAGAATGTCCAAGCTTGCTGAGTGGCTGGGCAAACGTTTAGGCCTGTCGCCTGAGGAGCAGTACACTGCTTTGCGGATTGTCTTGCTCTGCAAGGCCGATCTAACAACTAAGATGGTTTATGATTTTCCTGTTTTGCAAGGTGTGATGGGGCGTGAATACGCTCTCTTGTCTGGCGAAGACGCGCGGGTTGCCAACGGGATTTTTGAGCATTACCTTCCCAGGTTTTCTGGTGATGGCTTGCCCAAGCAGAGGGAAAGCGTAGTGGTGGCTTTGGCTGATCGTTTTGATTCTTTGGTCGGTTGTTTTTGTCTTGGCGCAATTCCCACTGGTTCAACTGATCCTTATGGCTTGCGGCGGGCGGCCAATGGCATTATTAAAATTATTCAAGGCCAGCAGCTGAACCTTTTGCTTAGTGAAACGATCGAGCACTCATATAAATTGTATGAGCCTCTTTTAAAAGGTAAGACAGCAAAGGCGTTGCCAGCAGTGCAAGGAGAATTGCTGGCTTTTATTGCGGCCAGGCTAAAACAGTTGCTTTTAGACGATGGCCAACGCTACGATATTGTTGAGGCTGCGTTGTCAAGGTTTAATGATGTGCTGGATGTTCTTAATAAGACCAAGGCTTTGACAGCGTGCTTGGCCAAGGCTTGGTTCGCCGGGGTGATTGCTTCAGCTGATCGCGTGGCCAGGCTGGCCAAGAACGCGACCAGGGACGAGGTTATTGAAGCTGACTTGCTTGAACCGGCAGAAAAAGAGCTCAACTCCCTTTATTTAAAAATTAATTGGTCGGTTGGCGAGGCGATCAACCAGGAGAATTGGCCTAAGGCTTTAGAGGAGTTAGCTCCGTTAACTGGGCCAATCGAGAATTTTTTCAACCAGATTTTGGTCATGCATAAAGATGAAAGGATTAGGACAAACCGCTTAGCTTTGCTGAAATCGCTGGACAGGCTTTATCGGCAGGTGGCTGACCTGCCCAAGATAATCTTAGCCAATGAAAAATAATTTTCTTGTTTTATTGCTTGTTCTTATTGGGGCCATTTTGCTGACTAATAGCTGTGGCCTTTTTAGCCCGTCGACCACAAATCAAGAAACAACGACCACTGCGGCTGCCAGCACAACGATTGCTGGGGCAACAACAAGTACTACTATGGCTATTGGATTGACAACAACTACTACCACTACAAATACCAGTGCCAGCACTACGACACTACCTTCTCCCAGTACTACGAGCACAACCACAAGTACCACGATATCCACCACCACGACCAGCACCACAACTACGATACTCCCTTCTCCCAGTAGTACGAGTACAACCACAAGTACCACGATATCCACTGCCACGACCAGCACCACGACTACTACTGTGGTTGGAGTTACAACTACGACAATAATCACCTCAACAACAACCACTACTATTGCTGAGCCAACTAACTTGAGGGGGACGTCGAGTCTAACTGGGGTAACATTGTTTTGGGATGCTGTTGTTGGTGCTCATTCTTATAATTTGTATTGGTCAAATACTTCTGGGGTGACCAAGACCAACGGAACAAAAATTGCGGATGTGACCAGCCCATATATTCATAATAATTTAGTAAATGGGCGTGCGTATTATTATGTAGTAACTGGTGTGGCCGTAGATAACAGGGAAAGCCGAGAGTCAGCGGAGTTTGTGGTCGTGCCGCAAGCAGTTGGCGCGCTTGATGAAAGTTTTAATGCTGATGGAGTGGTTATTTATAATGGTTTGTCAGCTTGGGGTACCGACGTAACTGAATCAGCCTCAGGGAACCTTTATGTGTCTGGTTCCATTGGTCTTGATCTAGCTTTGCTGGCTTTTGCTGAGAATGGAGAGCCCCTTCACACCTTTGGCAGTGATGGGGTGGTACGAAAAGATATTGCCGGTAGTTTTGATGATGGGAGAGCGCTTATCTTTGATCAGTCTGGTCGATTATTGGTGGCTGGCTATGGTCTTATCGCAACGAAAACGTCTACTGCTGTTTTGCTAAGATATGATGATAGCGGCCATCTTGATACAAGTTTTGGTATTAGCGGCCTGGCTACTTTTGGTGCTAGTTCTTATACTTATAATGGTTGGGAGGGCTTGGCCCTGGATAGCGCTGGACGCATTTTTGCGGGAGGTTATTATAGCCAGAGCGAATTAACGAGTAGGGAAGGAACAATTGCTTGTTACAATGATGATGGCTGGCTGGATTTGTCCTTTGATGGTACTGGTTTTGTAACTTATGGAGAGGATAATAAACATGATTATTGCCAGGCAGTTGCGGTCAACAGCTCTGGCCAGGTCTTGGCTTGTGGCACTGTGGGTAAGGAAACACAGGATGTTGCCTTGCTAAGATATGAGGCCTCTGGTGTTATCGATGAAACTTTTGATGTGGCAGGGCTTTTTTCGTATGATTTTGGCCACCGAAATGACTTGGGCAGGGCCTTGGTGCTTGATAATTCTGGCAGGATATTGTTGTTGGGCTTTTACCGGGGCAGTTATGGCAAGATGGACACTTTTGTGATGCGTTTGTTAAACGATGGAGTAGCGGACCCTGCTTTTAGCGTTATTTCTTTGGCTTCTTCTACCTTTGACATTGAGGGTGATTTCTTGGCTTTGGATAAGGCGGGTAAGATTCTCGTGGCTGGTAGGTATGGCAACGATATTTTTCTAAGACGTTATGATAGTAATGGCCAACTCGATACGTTATTTGGCGATAATGGGCAGGTGCTTTTTGACCATAATTTAGGGATTGATAGCTGTATAGGAGGATTGGTTGACCATCAAGGTCGAATAGTTTTGGTAGGGTCTGTTAATGCTGGTAATGGGTTGCTGTTGCTTCGGTATAAGTAATAACTAAATAATACAGGGGATTCGTTGGCGAGAAAAGGCCGTTGACTTCCTGTTCAGTAAAACGCTACAATTTACCTTGAGTGTTCTTGTGATTTGTAGATAATTGCCTCCAGAGTCGGCAGATCTGTCGGTCAAATATCTAAAAAAATTAAAAGGAGAGGCTTGATGAAAAAACTATTGATATTTGGGTTGGTCCTGTTTTGTTTCTCCAAGGTTGCTTTGGCTTCTTATATTACTTTGCAAACTTCTGTCACGACCAAAATTGAGGCTAGCAGCCTTAAGGTTTTGGTGGCAGTGGAGAATAAAGGTGACGAATCAGCTTATAATGTTCAGGCAGAAATTAGGGCTTTGGGCACTAAGGTCTTGGCTAAGAGAGCTTCAGAAGTTGCGATTAATGGTCGTTATGAGGCTTATGAAGAGCTCAATCTTGATCTGGCAAAACCAGGTGAATATCCGCTCGTTGTCGTCATGCACTATGCCGACGCTAACCAGTACCCTTTTTCCGCCTTGACCTGCCAAACCTTTAATTATCGAGCGCAATCTGTGCCGGCTGAGCTCTTTGGCAAGCTGACCTCAGATAAATTTTGGGACAAGGGCAGGGTGTTTTTGACCTTAAAAAATTTGTCAGAAAGCGATTTGACGCTCAAGGTTTTACTGGTCGGTCCGCAAGAACTTAATTTCCCAGGAGACAAAACGCTTGCTTTGGCTGGGAAAGGGACGGCCAAGGTTAATTTTGAGGTGGGCAATTTCTCCGCGCTTTCTGGCAGTACCTATCAAATCTTTGCCTTGGCAGAATATGATCAGGCTGGCCGACATCAGACAATTATTACCCAGGGGACGGTGCGCCTGGTCCAAGAAAGCGTGTTCTTGGGCCTAAAGTACTCTTATTTAGTGGCCTTGCTAATTGGCTTGGTTTTGGTCTTTATTTTTGTCCAGTTTGGCTTACCGCTCTTAAATAAAAAATAGCTTGATTAATAATTAAAGTGAAAAATCATACATTAATTGCTAGCCTAATCTTTGGCCTAATATTTATTTTTTTCTTTAGTTTTTTTGCCCCTGGACTGATTTTTGCTAAGACTTCAACCACAGGTGGAGATACGATCTCTCATTTCCCCACCGCTGTTTATTTAAAAAATGTTTTGTTGCCCACTGGTAATATTATGGGTTGGGACCAGGGCAATTATGCCGGCTATCCGCTTTTTTATCATTATTTTCCTTTGACTTTTATTGTTATGGCTGTGCTTAGTTTTATTATGCCCATTGAGATAGCTTTTAAGATTGGGACAATTTTAGGGACGTTCCTTTTGCCGGTTTGTACCTACTTTGCCCTGCGCGCCATGAAATATTCTTTTCCTATTCCCTTGCTCAGTGCTTGTTTTACCTTGCCGTTTCTTTTTATGGAAGCAAATTCAATGTGGGGCGGCAATATCCCAAGCACTTTGGCTGGCGAGTCCTCTTATAGCTTTAGCTTTGCTTTGATGATCTTGTTTTTTGGCACGCTTTATGCTGGGATTAAAGATCAGAAATGGGTTGTGTCTAATTCTTTGTTGCTATTTGGCATTGGCTTAAGCCATGGCTTTACTTTTGTTTTTATTGGAGTGATTGCCCTCTTTTTTCTGTTTACTAAAAAAGATTTTGTGCGCAATCTGATCTATCTTTTCAAGGCCTTTAGTCTGGCTGTCTTGCTCTTGGGTTTTTGGTTTATCCCGTTCTTGGGTAATATTCCGTATGTTATTAGTTATGTTTCTAAGTGGTATGTTGATTCGATCTTCAAAATTATTCCGCCGATTCTAATGCCTTTCTGGGGCTTGAGTTTTGTGGCTTTATTCCTTAATCTGTTTGACCGGCGGACTGCTTACTTTATTCATGTGGTGGTGGCGAGTTTTATTTTGTATTGGCTAGCGCCAAATATCGGCATGCTTGATATTCGCTTTGTCCCGTTCATCCAGTTTTATCTGACAATTTTTGGGGCAACTGTGATCCTGGTCTTTTTGACTAAAATCAAAAATAAAGAGCTTTTGCCTTTTATTGTTTTTCTGGCAGTTACTTTGTGGGTGCTGCCTCATGTTACATATATTAAAGGGTGGATCAAATGGAATTACGAGGGCTTGGAAACTAAGTCCAGCTGGCCCTTGCTCCAAAAAATTCATTATCATTTGTCCGAGACAAAGGTGGGGCGAGTGGTTTACGAACATTCGCCCAAACATAATATCTTTGGCAGTGAACGGATCTTTGAAAACCTGTCTAATTACGCGGGCAGGAACACCTTAGAAGGCTTATATATGCAGTCTTCGATTAGTGCTCCTTTTGTGTTTTATATCCAGTCAGAGGTGTCAAAGCTTCATTCTGGTCCGTTCCCTCAATATAAATATTCTTATCTTAATTTGCCAGCAGCCCTGCCGCACCTAAAGCTTTTTAATGTTACTCAGTATATTGTCCGCAGCCCAGAAGCCAAGCAAGCAATTAAGAAAATACCTCAGCTTAAGTTGGAATGGAGCCTTGATGATTATGAGATTTACCGGCTGACGAACAATGATGGGCATTATGTCGTTTTGCTCAAGAACGAGCCCGTCCTTTTTCAAACTAATGACTGGAAGCAAGATTTTTACGCCTGGTTCACGAATTTAGACGACTTGGAGATTCCCTTGGTTTACATTAAACATCCGACCGCTCAAGATCTAAAAAAATTCCCCTTGCGCAGTCATGACCTAGCGGCTTTGCCTAGGGTGGCGCTTCCTGATCAGCAGCCAGAGATCACAGAAAAGCTGCTCCCCCAGGAAATTGATTTTACCACCAACTTGATCGGTCGGCCGCATTTGATCAAGGTCTCATATCATCCCAACTGGCAGGTGGTAGGGGCGGACAAGATCTATTTGGTCTCACCTTCGTTTATGCTGGTCTACCCTAAACAAGCCCACGTCCGCCTTTATTTTGGCAAAACAATCTACAATTATATTGGTGAAGTTATGAGCATTTTAGGGTTACTAATCCTTTTCTCTTCTGTTATAATTAAGCGTAAAGATGCGCGATAAACCTAAGCTTTCAATTGTGCTCCCTGTTTGCAACGAAGAGCAGAGCCTGCCTCAGCTTTATCTGCGTTTGGCCGCGGTGTTAAAAGAGCTTGGTCTTGACTATGAAATTATTTTTATTGATGATGGGAGCCATGATGCCTCCTGGCTTGAGCTGACCAAATTACATCAGACCGATCACCGGGTCAAGGTTTTGAGCTTTTCGCGAAATTTTGGCCATATGGCTGCCTTAGCGGCTGGGCTAGACCAGGCTGCGGGTGACGTGGTCATTACTATGGATGCTGATTTGCAGCACCCGCCTGAGCTTATCCCTCAACTGCTGAATGAGTGGGAGGCTGGGGCAGAGGTGGTAAGTACCTTGCGCCAGGAGAGCCGAAGGGCTGGCTATTTTAAAAACTTAAGCGCTAGATTTTTTTACTGGTTACTTAATCGGATTGCCAAGATCAATCTGCCGGCCAATGCTGCTGATTTTCGTTTGCTCGATCGTAAGGTTGTTGAGACCTTAAAAACGATCAAGGAGCGGTCCCGTTTTTTGCGCGGTTTGATCAGTTGGATTGGCTATCAACAGGCTTTTGTGGCTTATCAAGCTGAGCCGCGTTTCGCGGGCAAAACTAAATATTCGTTTTCACGCATGTTTTCATTTGCCATAGATGGGATTACGGCTTTCTCTGCCTTTCCTTTGCGTTTGGCCACTTATCTAGGGTTGTCGATTGCTTTTTTTAGCTTTATTTATATTGTCTATGCTATTTTTGTGAAACTTTTCACTAACAATGCCATGGCTGGATGGGCTTCGGTCTTGATCGTGGTCCTTTTTATTGGTGGGGTCCAGCTGATCTTCTTAGGGATAATTGGCGAATATTTGAGCCGGGTCTTTGATGAAACTAAGGGTAGACCATTTTATATTGTAGCTAAAAAATTGGGATGGTAGCCAAGATGACCGAACCGTCTTTAGCCGGAACAGTTTCAAAGTACCAAGAACTAGCGAGTAAGATCGTTAGTTTTTTTAAAGGATTAAAATATCCCAAAATTATCTTTGGTTTGCTGATTTTGGCTGTTATTTATTACGTCTTTGTCTTTTCAGCTTATTCTATTTTGCTTCAGGAAGTATTTTATACTCAAGCCTTTGATTCTGGCATTGATGACCAAGGGATCTGGCTGATCTCGCACTGGCTTAACCCTTTGGTAACTGTACGGGGGCTTAATATTTTTGGTGACTCCATAACTTTTTACCATATATTCATCGCGCCGTTCTTTTGGCTTTGGAACAATATTAATTTGCTTTATATTATTCAGAGTATTTTTATTGCCTTGGGCGCGATCCCGCTTTTTGTTTATGCTCGGCAAAAATTAGGAAGCAATTTTTTAAGCTTAGTGGTAGCGGTCTCTTTTTTGTTATACCCCGCTTTGCAAAACCTAAACCTTGATCAATATCATTCTGAGGCGATCGCGGTCTTTTTTATTGTTTTGACTATCTTTTTTTTGCTGAAAAAAAACTTCTCCTTGTTTTATGCTTTTTTTATTTTTAGTTTGATTGGTAAGGATGAAATCGCGGTCACTGGCGCGTTTATTGGGCTTTTTTTGTTGTTATTTGATAAAGAAAAAAGGCATGGTTTAATTATCTTTGGGCTGAGCGTTGGCTGGTACCTGCTGTGTTCCAGGGTGATGATGCCGCTTTTTAATGGGGTAGGGGTTTTTAGCCACCAGCCGGTAACTTATTCCCACTGGTATCGAGGCTTAATGGACAATCTGTTAAACCCTGGTTTTTACTGGCAAAATTTTCTGCATCCAGAGAGCCTGGGTTATTATTTAGGGCTTTTCTTGCCTTTGGCTTTTATTCCTTTGCTTAGTCCTAGGCTGATGTTTTTGCTTTTTCCGGCTGTGGCGGTCAATGTTTTAAGCGGCACCGGGTATTTGCGCTCAATCCATTACCATTATAATTACATTCAAGCTGCAGTGATCTTCTTTGCTTTGATCGAAGGGCTGGCCCTGATCAAGAACAGTCGTTGGCTTAGGAAAATAGATGGCACTTACAAGGTGGCAGCATTAGGTGTTATTGTCGTAGTTTTTTCCCTGGGTTGTAATAATTTGTGGAGTGCCTTGCCGCTCAACCGGCATTTGACCATGTTGACTCAAAAATGGGAGCATTTAAAGTCGCGTGAGATCAGGGTAAAACAAAAAGCATTGAGCTTGGTGCCGCCAGGGGTCAAAGTTGCGGCCTCTTATTCCTTGGTCCCGCATTTGACCCATCGCCAAGAGATATATATGTTCCCCAACCCCTTTAAGTCTGTTTTGTGGGGACAGTGGTTTAAGGAGGGGGAGGGGGCCCCGCCAGCCGAGGGCCATGTTGATTATGTGGTGATCGATTTTACCAATCATGCTAAAGAAGAAAAAATGATTATTAATTATCTTTGGGCGTCGCCTTATTTTAAGACGGTTTTTCAAGATGGACCGCTTTTGGTGTTGGCCCGGACCAATAATTGCTTAGCCCAGGAATATGGGGCCAACTATACCCTTTATGACCTGACTAGCCAGGTCAGCTTATTTGATGATTTTGCCAAGGTGCTCAAGGTTAAGAAGCAGGGCAGGCTGAGCATGTTTTATTTTCCAGATTCTAATTACTATTTGCGCAATCTTTTGGGTGAGGAGATCCTGCTTGTTGACAAAAAGTTTGCCTTGGAGATCTCGGGCTATCTTTATTTGCCAGAAACAGCTAACTATATCTTTAGGATAAAAAGTGAGGCGCAAGTTTTACTTGAGATCGACAACCGCTTTGCTGACGCGGCCTCGGATTCCTTGAATCTACGAGAGGGCTTTCATAAATATAAGATTAAATATATAAATACAGGCCAGCGCTACGACCTAAAGATATCTCTACTTGGGCCTGATGGCAAGGAAATGATCATTCCTGATAAACATTTGCTGCGCGACTATCAGCCAGCTTTTTTTGCCAAATTTGAGCAAGCTGACCGCCAGCAAAGGGCGGAGAGAGAAAGTTTCGCGAAAAAACAGACCAATCTTGTTGTTGACGGCGGGTTTGAGGATGTTTTAGGGGACAAGCCAAAAAAATGGCAGCTGGAAAAGTGGCAAGAGGAGGATTCTCTCTGTTTTTATCAAGTGACTGCTAAAACTAAAGCTGAAGGGAAATTTTCCGCTCTGATCGATCAGCGCCAAGGCTTGGCTGATTCCCGCTGGGTTCAAGAGATCGCGGTTGAGCCAGACACGGAGTATGTTTTATCTGGCTGGATCAAGACCCGTGGGGTTTTGAGCAAGGGAGCAGGGGCATATATAGCAGCCGAAAATACTAACCTTAAAACTGAGGAGCTTTTTGGCACCAATGATTGGCGCTATTTTGAAGCTAAAGGGAAAACTGGTTATGAGCAAGAGAAAATTAAATTTACGTGCCGGCTGGGTGATTACGGCCGGCCCAATATTGGCCAAGCATATTTTGATGGGATATCTTTAAAGCGGGTTTTGCCTGATCAGGGACATTTCTAGATCGATGAAAGAGAAAACAGGTGGATTAAGCTTTTGGTTTTGTTTCTTTTTTATTTTTCTTTTTGCTTTATTTTTTTTCTTTTCCTTTGCCCACATCAGTTTGACCGCTTATGAAAGCCTGAGTTTTCCTTTTGCTGAGGATCAGGCGATGTTTCATCAATCTTTTTGGAATTTGACGCATAATGGTTCACTGGCCATTACAACAGCCTTAAATAATTATAATAATGTTTTTGGCATGCACTTTACCCCGATTTTGTTTTTCCTGGTGCCGATCTATCTTTTGAATCAAAGCCCTGTCTCCCTTATATTGATAAGCATTATGAGCTTAGCTTTATCGGGGATTTTTATCTTTTTATCTACCCATAAACTTGCTGACAACCCTTGGCTAGCGGGAGCTGTGGTTTTTCTCTATTTCACTTATTTGCCGCTGACCTTTTTAGCTTCTCAGGGCTTTCGTTATCTAATCATAGGCCTTTTCTTTTTGTCTGGGGCTGTCTTTTTTTATCTGAGTAAAAGGTTTTGGCCAATGTTTTTATTTCTGATTTTAACCTGCCTGTGCCGAGAAGATATCTCGTTGGTCGTGATTGGTTTTTCTCTCTTAGCCTTGTTTGATAAACGCTCAGCTCGCTGGCGGTATTGGCCGGCCATTTTGGGCCTTTCTTATTTTATTCTTGTGGTCTCTTGGATAATGCCTAACTTAAATGGTACGGGGGGGCAAGGGGGCTTGGGCTTTGCCGCTTATAGCGCCTTTGGTGATACCCCATTGAAAATCTTAATCTCTATGGTGACGAATCTCCCATTGCTCTATCAGATGCTGATTATGCCTCATCATTTTATATTTTTTAGCGAGCTTTTCTCGCCACTTTATTATTTGCCGCTGCTCTCTCCTTGCTGGGTGTTACTTCCCTTTGCTTATTGGCTGATCTTGCTTTTGTCGTCAGTTAGCGCGCATGCCAATGCGCAATATTGGTATGTAGCACCGCTTCTTCCTTTTATTTTTATTGCCTTAGCAGCAGTGTTAAAGAAGATTTTGGTTTGGGGTGACAGAAGGTGGCGCTTGGGAACATTGGGGGTGAGCCTGATTTTAGTCTTGCTTATGCACTCGGCTTATCTTGGGCCAGGAGGACGTAGATTATTTAATGGTTTCCACGCAAGATCAAACCATCAGTTAGAGAGAGTGCAGAAGTTGTTTGACCAAATTCCCAGGGGAGCTTCAGTCATGACCCAGGCCAATTATCTGCCTTATCTCTCGAGTCGTAGGGTCATTGTTCTGCCACGGCCTGATCCAGCAACTGACTATCTGGTTGTTGATGCCACTGATTTTTGGTGGCCTTTGCCTAAACCAGAAATTGACAAATTCCGCATTGAAATGATTGTCTCTGGCCGATATAAATTGTTAGATGAACTTGAAGGGATTTCTCTTTATAAACGACAAGAAGGTAAAGAATGATAGCAAGGGTAAAAAGCTTTTTTCTAATAGTAGATATGCGTTTTCTTGTTTTTTATGGGTTGTTTTTTTTGTTTCCGCACCCCTTGGCTAAAGACATTAATTCAATAGTTTTTCTGAGCTTAACTTATATTTCAGTAATAATTTTATTTAAGCGATTTACGGATTTGACTAATTTTGAGATTCTGTTTTATGTTTTACTGGCTATTGCTTTTTCTGGGCTTCATCTTCTTCACACCCAAGAATATGGTCCAACTGGTTTAGAAGAAAATATGAAGCGGGTCATTAATGGACCTTGGCGCTATCGTATTCTGGTTCCAGAGTTGATGAATTTTTGCCAATGGTTATTTAGAGTAGGGCAAATGGGCCTTAGGGCTGGCTTTCGCTTCTTTTTCCTTTCTCAGGTTTTTTTGACTAGCTATCTCATGCTCAAAAACGTCTTAAAGGCGAAAAGAGAAGTTTCGTTTTTTCTCCCTTTGCTCTATTTGTTTATGATCCCCTTTTCTTGGTTTCTTTTGTATGAGACTGATTTTCCGGAGATTTATTTTTCGACTTTGTTGCTAATAGCGATTGTTTCTGGCCGGCGGCCACTTATCTTTCTCTCTTTTATCCTCGGGCTGCTTAATCGCAACAGTATTATCTTTGGCCTCTTTTTCTATTTTTTTTACACTATTTTTTCTCTGCCGTTAAGCTTTGCTGATCTAAAGAAGTTATTAATTGAGAAGCGCAGAGACTTTTATTTGATGGGTGGTTTAGTGTTGAGCATACTTGTTTTTAGGGTGGTGACAATTTGGCTTTATGGGGAGACATATTTTTCCGAGGACAAATGGCTAGAGAATTTGCGTTATTGGCAATACTATTGGCACACTTTTTGGTCTGGTGCTAATTGGGTTGTCAATTGTTTTTCTGTTGGGGACCGCTGTGTTTCCTCTTTTCCTCGCTTGCTTTCTTTTGCCGGCGGGATATATTTGCTCTTGTTTTTATTTTGGAAAAAATTGGACAAAAAGTTTGCTTTTTCGTTCTTGGGTGCGGGGATTGTCTTTGGCTTTTTCTTTTTTAGGTATTGCAACCTTTTTGAGACCAGAGGGGCCTTTGTGCTCCTCCCATATTTTATTTATGCCTTGGGCCAAATGTTTTCTGGAGAGCAAAGGAATTGGCAGAGCAAGGATTTTTATCGGTTTTTTTGTTTCTTAGTGATTGCAGTTGTAATTGTTACTATCCCTCTTTTGGCTGAGGGGATTTTGGTAAATTATAAAGCGGCGCGTACGCCTGTCTTTTCTCAGTTTGACTTTAACAATGGTTCTTTGATCGGTGTTAGGAAAGTTTTAGTGGCAGGTGATTTTACGGTTGGCTTAACCAGTCGCGAGTCTGAGCCAGGAGACTGTCTTTTGGTGGCTGGAGCTGGCTGTGGCTATGCGGCAATTAATTTGCCGGTTAAATCTAGGACAGAGTATCTTTTGTCTGGAGATTTCAAGACCAAAAATTTGGCTCTCAAGGATAAGAAAGTCGGTTTTGGGGTCTTTTATCTCCTTGAATTTAAGTACCGCAAATACTTTGCTAATGATGATAACAGTGATGATACGATCTCGCACCAGCATCTAGGTGATTTGCAAGGGACAACCGATTGGCACAGGGTGGAAGATCGCTTTAGGACAGGCGATGATACCCAGATGGTCAGGATTGCAATCGGTTTTGGTAATCAGGGGTGGGGTTCTGGAGAAATCTGGGCTGATAACATTACTTTAAAAGAACTAAAATAGGACATTATGCAGGCAAACAAAATCGCAGTGGTGGGGGGCGGGATAAGCGGGCTGGTTACAGCTTACTATCTATTAAAAAAGGGTTATCAAGTTACCCTCTTTGAAAAAGAAGCAGAGCTTGGTGGTTTAGCCTCTACCTTCCCAGTTAAGGGGACCCGCCTGGAAAAGTTTTACCACCACTTTTTTGCCCAAGATACGCTAGCCCTTGAATTGATAGAAGAATTGGGCCTTAAGGATAAATTTTATTGGGCTTTTCCTCGGATGGGCTTTTTTAGCAAGGGGACAACTTACCCATTTACCACGCCACTAGACCTTTTAGCTTTTCCCCCTCTCTCCTTACCAGAGCGGCTCAAGTTTGGCCTTTTTAGTTTCAAGGTTAAGCAAGAAACAGATTGGCAGAAACTGGAAACAAAAACAGCTAAGGAGTGGTTGATTGAAAATTTGGGTACAAATATTTATCAAGAGGTTTGGCAGCCGCTCTTGCGGGCAAAGTTTGCTGAACACGCCGACAAAATCCCTGCTTTTTGGGTTTGGGGGAGGCTCAAAGCAAGAGGAAAATCTCGCTCAGCTTTTGGCTGGCGGGAAAAACTTGGTTATTTAAAAGGGAGCTATCAAGTCTTAATTGACGCGTTGGCCGCTAAGATTACAGGGCTCGGCGGAGCAATCAAACTCGGCCAAGAGCTTAAAACCTTTCCCCTCCCTGGCTTTGATCGGACAATTTTGACTATCCCTCAAGTTAGCCAGGACTTTGGTCTTAAATACCTGGGCAATATTTGTTTGATCATTAAGACCAAACAGCGTTTGTCAAATTATTATTGGCTTAATTTGGCAGATAATAGTATTCCCTTTTGTGTGATTGTTGAGCATAACAATGCTTTTGATTCCCCGCTTTATCAGGGGGAGCGTTTTCTCTTTCTCTCTAGCTACCTTGACCACCAGAGCGATTTTTGGCAGCTTACCGACCAAGAGCTTTTGACCACTTATCTAGCTGGGTTACAGAAGATCTACCCAGCTTTTAAGCGTGAAGCACTCCTTGATTATTATGTTTTTCGAGAAAAGTTTGCGCAACCCTTGCCAACTTTGGGCTATTCAAAGAAAGTCCCTCCTTTCAAAATTAACGAAAAACTTTATCTGGTCTCTAATATGCAAATCTATCCAGAAGATCGCGGGATCAATGATACAATTAAATTAATATGCAAATTTATCGAACAGTTCTAACTTTAGCCTTAATTTTAGTAGTGCAGGCGGTGCTTTTTCAGCCATATTTAAGCGAGCCGTTTGAACGCGATGAGGGGGCTTATGCTTACATTGCCCAGCGTCTGTCGTCGGGCGAGCTGCCATATCGAGATAGTTACGATCATAAGCCACCAATGATCTATTTTATTTACGCGTCAGTCTTTAAGTTCTTTGGGACCTCAATGGCCGCGATCAGGTCTTTTACCTTGCTTGTTTCGCTGTTAACAACCTTAGCCGTCTTTTTCTTGGCCTGGCTTATTCTCGGTCGCTTTGGGGCAATTGTTTCTGCTTTGCTTTACGCTTTTTATGCTGGGAATCCTTACATTCAAGGGACTTCTGCTAATACTGAGACCTTTATGGTCTTACCAATGGTCCTGTCTTTGGCTTTTTTCTTATTGGCTTTGCGGCGAGAGCAGAAACTCGGCTGGCTCTTTTTAGCTGGTCTATGTTCTGGCTTAGCCGTGATGATCAAGCAGGTTGCCCTGCTTAATTTTTTGGTTATTCTTGGTTATTACGTTTTTATTTGTCTGCGCCAGCGCAAGGATTGGTCAGGGGTTGCGGCGCTACTAATTGGCTTAGCCGTTGTGCCAATGCTGACAGTTGGATATTTTTTCCTTAAGGATGCCTGGTCAGCCTTGCTTCATGGCTACCTTTTAGAAAACCTGCTTTATGTCTCGCGCAAGGTTTGGGTCTGGCCGAGGCTTTGGCTGGTGTTACAAGAACTTGGGCTTTTGTGGGGCCTATCAGCTCTGGCAATTATGCTTATCTGGTTTAACGAAAAAGAGGATAAATTTAAAATTATTCTAGCTTGGGCCCTGGCCTCGGGTTTAGGGGTTTTTATGGGACGAGCCTTTTACGGCCACTATTTTATTCAAGTGGTGCCAGCGCTGGCAATTTTAGCGGGCTACAGCCTCTTAAAAATTGCTGGTTCAAATTGGCGCTTGGTGCTTTTGGCCTTTTTAGCCCTGATCTTTTCCATGGACCTCTTTAGTCGGATCTCTTTTGGCTTATTATCACCTGAACTGATCTCGCAAAAAAAATATGGGATCAACAATTTTGTCGTGGCAGGGCAGGTTGCGGAGTTTATCAAGCAAAAAACCCTGCCCAAAGACAGGCTCTTTATTTGGGGGGCAGAGCCCGAGGTTTATTTTTATAGTCAACGCGCGGCCGCCTCGCACTATATTTATTATTATCCATTACTATACAAAGATAAGAAATCTCAACAAGCCAGGCTTGCTCTGCTGACAGAATTAAAAGAGGCACCGCCCGAGTATATAATCTGGGTTGAGCCGAGGGTTGTTTATGGTCCACTTTTGAATTATGTTAAAGCTGGTTATAATTATCTGGCTAGTTTTGGCCGCTGGCAAATTTGGCGGCGAAAGAGGATTAAGTGAACAAAACGATCGTGGTCATGCCGGCGTACAATGCGGCCAAGACCTTGGCTAAGACCTTTCAGGACATCCCCAAAGACAAGGTCGCTGAAATTATTTTGGGCGATGATTGCTCAGAGGACCAAACTATCTTGATCGCCCAATCATTGGGGCTTGAGGTCCTTAAGACCCCGTGCAATCTTGGCTACGGCGGCAACCAAAAAATGCTTTACCAAGAGGCGCTGCGACGCGGGGCCACCATTGTGGTCCTGCTTCACCCAGATTGGCAATATGACGCTACCAAAATTCCTGAGCTGATCGCACCGATTGCGGCTGGCGAAAAAGATGTTATGTTAGGTTCAAGGATACTTGGCGGCCGGGCCGGCACGCTAGCTGGCGGCATGCCGCTTTATAAGTACCTGTCCAATCGTTTTCTGACCTTGGTCGAGAATATGACCTTTAACTTCTCTTTGTCTGAGCTGCATACTGGCTTTCGCGCTTTTAGTGCTCCGGTGCTAAAAAAGGTCAGCTATGAGCTTAATTCCAATGACTTTGTTTTTGATTCTGAGATGTTAGCCCAGATTGCCGTTCAAAAATTTAGGGTGGGAGAGGTGCCTGTGCCGTGCCGTTATTTTCCAGAAGCTTCAGAAATTAATTTTTGGCGCAGTAGTTGTTATGGTCTCCAGACCTTGCTGGTCTGTCTGAAGTTCATGTTGCATAAGCTAAAAATAAAAGAGTTGGAGCAATTCATTGCAAAGTGTTAAAATAAAGCGCAAATGAAGCGAGCAGCCTTTACCTTAATTGAGCTGATCATGGTTGTGGTTTTGATTGGCATTTTGTCAGGGGTAGCGATGATCTCGCTGCGGTCGCAAGAAACAGTGGCCTTGAGTGCCGCAGCCCAAAAAGTTGTGGTGGACCTTAATTATGCTAGGGGCTCGGCCCTGTCAACGGCATTTTGGTATGGGGTCAGTTTTGAGGCTGATCCAGCTAATACTTATACTGTTTACTTAGCGAGTAATGAGGTAGTAGTGGCTGACCCGAGCAATTTGGGCAAGCCGTTAGAGGTTAATCTAGCGGCCCTGTTTAACGGGGTAAGTATTCAATCTGTTACCCTGGCAGGGAGCAATCGAGTGTTTTTTTGTCCTTTAGGAGAGGCTTATGAGGCTAAAGATGGCAACCAGTTGGCTAATGACGGCGAAATAGTCTTAGCTTATGGTAATCAGACAAAGAGCGTTTTTATTGATCATAATTCTGGGATGATCTCGTTGCAGCCAGTGGTTGCCGGCACTGGGGAGGGAGAAGGTGAGGGAGCAGGTGAAGGTGGGGGTGGCGGTGGTGGTGGTTGCGGCGCACATTAGTCTTAAGGAGCAAGTCATGCCAGCAAAAGACAGACCTGGGTTTACGCTTGTTGAAGTTATTGCCTCAATGGTAATCATTGCGATTGTAATGTACACGGCGATCACTATTTTTATTAGTGGTGGAATGAAAAGCGCCAATGTTGATGTTTTTACAGTTGCCCAGTCCTTAGCTGAGGGCAAGGTTGAGGAGCTATTGGCTAAGACTTTTACTCTGCTGACTGATGAAGCTTCTGCCTCATTTTCTGGCACCCTTAGTTCTTACAGTTTTGAAGTAGTGGTAAACTATGTTTCTCAAGGGGATTTGAATACCCCGGTCTTGACCCAAACCAGTTTTAAAAAGATCTTAGTCATGATCTTTCATCCTAAATTGGCTTTGCCAATCAGCCTGGAAGCCTTAAAGGTAAATTATTAGATGAAAAAAGGTTTTACCCTAATTGAGAGCATTATGGTAATGGTGCTGGTGGGTATTTTGTCAGCAGTCTTTGCCTTTTATATCCGTGAGGCTGTCTTAGCCTGGGGATTTTTAAGCGGCCAAAAAAGCCTGGTAATGGCCAGCCGTGGAGCGTTAAATAAGATGGTGCGCGAGCTCAAAACTGCTAGCCAAATGGTGACTTACACAACGAGTGAGGTCAGTTTTATTAATACTAACGGGGCCACAGTGACCTTTGTTCAAACAGGTCCAGATCTTTACCGTGGCAATTATATTATTTTGCAGAACCTCAAGGACCCAGGGGGACTGGGCTTGACCTATCTTGATCAAAATGGGAACCAAACTGCTTTGGCGCCTGAGATTAAGACAATTTGGGTTGAACTAAACTGTGTTAATGGAGCAAACAAATTTACCCTTAAGTCAGCCGCCCATTTAAGGCAATAATATGAACAAAGGTTTTACAATTTTAGCCGCGGTTTTCATTATGGTCGCAGTTGCCTTTATTGCGATTGCCACGTCAACTTTTTTAGCGGCTGATAGTATCCTGGCGGCGAGAAACTTTGAGTCTTTGCGTGCTTTTTATATTGCCGAGGCTGCGGTGGGTTATACAGCAAATTATTTAAGGCCTAACGGCGATTGGACTGTTGGGACTGGAACTCCACTTGGCGTGGCTTTTGCTGGCGGTCAGGCAACAGTAAATTTTATCGCGACTGAAGCGCAAAGGGCAACCATTGAGGTCCAGGCAGTTTTTGGCAGTGCCAGGCGGACGGTCAGGGTGACTTTGTCTTCTTTAGGCAGGGACGCGCTGCCCGATGCTTTTCAATACGCTATTTATTGGGACAATTCTGAAAGTAACAGTGATCGACTGCGTTTGGGTTGGACAACTTGGGTCCATGGGGATGTAGCGGCTAAGGGCGGGGTTAAGGTTTTGCCTGATTCTTGGGTCCAGCCTGGGACTATCTACGTGGCCCAGGGTTATGATGTTGATATTGATCCAGGTGGTGTTGCTAGTTGGGAAGTTGATCCTAATCTGCCAGATTTTCCAGTTTGTGATTATACTTACTACGATACTTATATGTCCCAATATCGTAGTCAGGTTCCGTGCGGCGCCTCCAATTCAATTGATTGGACGACTGACCAAGTTCTAAGCGGTAATATTATTACAGCTAAGCGGATTGAAGTCCATGGCAATGCTGTGATCAGGGGTTATGGGACATTGGTGGCTGATCAGTACATTGACATTCATGATAATGTGGTAATTTCACCTGAGGGTGGCGCGATTGTTTTTATTTGCAATAGTCGGATCGCTGTTTTTGGCAATACGATTGTCAGAAGCGGACCGAGTTATCTTGATTTTGGCACCCATTTTTATACTAATGGTGGCGATGTTGATTTCTATGCCAACCTTGATATTCAAAAAACCTTGGCCATGTCAGACGATACTATTTCTGTCTTTCGTGATGCCAATTCACCTTACGCAGACCCTGTTATTGGTGGCAACAGTGTTTTTTATGTACCAGAACAAAATGATTATATTGAACTGTCTGATAGCCCAGAAATCCAGGGGAGCGTGATCTCGCGCGGCCGATTAATGATCAATGGCGGCAAATACACTGGCTTGGTCTATTGTGATAATGCTTGGGGGACCTTGGTAAATTCTAATCCTTATACGACCTTTTTTCATGGTGCTTTGGTCTCGCGCAAGTTTCGTTCTGAGAGATTGCAGAGCGTTTTGATGGAATGGGACGAAACTTATTTGCCCACGGTCAAGCCGCCAGGACTGGGCGGCAATGACAATACGATTGCGGTCATTGATTGGCAAGAAATTTACAATTAAAAGTTTGCTTTAAGAATGGTTTTTTATAGTATATAATAAGCGCAAATGTCTAATGCAAAATTAGTCTTAGGAATTGATCTGCGCCAAAGCTCGATCAAAATTGTTGAGATCGAAACGAAAGATGGCGAAGTAACCTTAAAAAATTGGGCCTTGGCTGAACTGCCTCACAATGTTTTAAACAAGCATCCTGACCGAGAAGAATCCCAAATCAAAACTCTTAAGCAAGTTATCAGAGAGCGCAAAATCAAAACTAAGAAAGTGGTGGTGGTAGTTGGCGGCGGAGATCTCTTTTTTAAGATTTATACTTTGACCAATGTGGCAGAGCCAGAGGTTTTAGAGGCTTTGAAATGGAAGTGTGCAGAGGAGCTTACCTTCCCAATTGAAGAGGCAGTTCTTGATTTTTACGCCTTGACTGTCCTTGACCCAAAAGCCCAAACCCGAGATTATCTGGTGGCTTGTATCAATCAAAAACTTTTTAAGGAGATTGACCTGGTTATCAGCAAGGCTGGCTTGAGCTTGGAGGCGGTCACCGTGGTGCCTGATGTCCTTTGCCAGGTCTTTCAGGCGAACTTGGTTGCTGAGAAAGACTCCATTGTTTCTTTGATCTACATGGGGCAGAAAGCAACTAACATCACGATTTTGAAAAAAGGGGCGATTGAATTTAACAGGGAGCTGGATATTGGTGGGGACACTATTACCCAGGCCATGACTGGGGTTTTGGTTTCTGGGGATAGCAGGATAGAGATTGGCCCGGCTGAGGCGGAAAAGATCAAAATCGAGCATGGTGTTCCGGTTGAGATTGAAAAATATCCTCAGCTAAAAGATGTCCCGATCTCCCAGCTCCAAGCTATGGTCAGGCCAACCCTTGAGCGGATTGTTGAAGAGATTCAGCGGACCTTTGAATATTATAAGGGCCAGAGTGGAGAGGCGGCCATTAACAAGATTATTTTTACTGGTGGGGCAGCTCAGACAAAAAATTTAGCGACTTTTTTGTCTGAAAGCTTGGGGGTGTCGGTTGAGGTGCCAGCAGTCTTGTCAGGGATCAAGCTGGCCCCGACCATCAAAGACAAGACCGAGCTAGAAGCCGCAGCCCATCGTTTATCTGCTGCCCTTGGTGCGGCTTTGCTTGGGCCAACCAAGATTAATTTATTACCTAAGGAAGTCAAAGAACAGTATCAGCTATTGGCACAAAGGATTTTAAGTCTGCAGTACGTTTTGTCCTTGGTGGTTATCTTGCTTGGCCTTTGGTATTTTGGGATCTGGTTGGAGGCCAGTAAGCTGGGGCAAGAGTCAGCCAGGCTTAAAGGGGAATTACAAAAATGCAAACCGCGCATTGAACAAATGCAGGTGCTGGAAAAGCTCAATGCAGAGCAAAAGGCACGTCAGGGCGAGTTTCTAAAATATCGGGACAAAGAGGCGTTAGTGCTTCAGGCCTTTGCCGAGCTTAGCCGGCTGACCCCGACCAGTATGTTTATTAGTGACCTTAGTTTGGACGCGGTGTCTGGCGAGGCGGTGGAGTACGAAGTTAAGATCTTGGGCACGGTCTTTGATAAGAAGTTGGCTGCAGAGAATATCTTGTCCCAATATTCCATTGACCTGGCAACCTCGCGATATTTTTATGAGGTAAAAATGGTCCAGGCGATTAAAAATGATAGTTACGTCCAAGACGCTTATGATTATGAGATCGCGGCCAAAGTCAAAAATTAGCAGGAAAAACTATGATGTCATCATTTAATAAAATGTCGTATCGAGAAAAAATTATGATCTCGGTGACTTTGTTTTGTGTGGTTTTTTATTTGGGCTACAGTATTTTGCTCAAGCCTCAAGCGACTTTGCTTGACCGCCTGAAACAAGCGGTGCGTAATGACCAGGCTGAGTTGCTAGTTGTTAAGGAGAAATTAAAAGCTTTGGAGAGTATCAAACAAGACTTAGGTGGGGTTGACTTGGCCAAAGGACAAGCTGAATTAACTGAAGATCGGACGCTTAAGATCATCAAAACATTGACTTGGGCGACCACTAAGGCTCGCCTTGGCTTAGTCTCTCTGCGCCCGATTTTTCGAGATAAGAACAAATTGTTTTTTGATCTGGCTTGTTCTGGCTATTATTCTGACCTTATCTTTTTTGTCAGAGTCCTTAATTCGCTGCCATTGGTCATGAAAATAGAGGCGTTAAATATCGCAGAAGGAGGGACAGGGCTGCAACCATTGCTCAAGATCCGACTGATCTTGTCAACTTATCGCTAGGAAATTTATGAAAAAACGCGTACTTATTGTTATTATTGTTTGCTTGGTGGTTATTGGTGCCTTATTGGCGTGGCGGCTGCAGTTGGGGGCTCAGCGATCACCAACAAAGCAGAATAAGGCTGTACTGGCCCCGCTGGTCAAAAACATCAGGCCAGTGGCCAGGCCTAGCCAGGAGGTAGCTTTAACCAAGGAAGCGGCGGCTAAACCGGCAACCAAGTCAGTGACAATTGGCCCGATTGGAGAGAATCCCTTTGCTCGCCGGATCTCGGTCTACACAAAAGATGAGCTAGCTGCCCAACCCCCGGGTACAGAAGAAGTGCGAGTTTTAGAGCCAAAACTAGAAGGGATTTGGCTTAGCGCAACGACCAAGGTGGCTTTTATCTCCGGACAATCGTTGTCACAGGGTGGGCAGGTTTTTGGCTGGCGGGTCAGCCAAATTTTACGCGACCGCGTAATTTTATATAAAGACGGTATAGTAAAAGTTTTAAAACTGGAGGGTAATCAACAATGAAAAAAAATCAAATTATAAGGTTCGGACTACTGCTTGCAGGTCTTCTTTGGCTGGGGATTGCTGCTCAGGCCCTGGCGGCCGACAATTTAGTGGTTAAGGAGGGTAAGGTCTACGTCAACTTAAAAAACGCTGATGT
>Ga0066637_10000136_pt1 | contig 43852 bp, 24 predicted proteins | sample CryGeyCG2014_020_FD_62737 | JGI IMG/M metagenome (GOLD analysis project Ga0066637, IMG submission 62737) | Groundwater microbial communities from aquifer - Crystal Geyser CG08_land_8/20/14_0.20 | ecosystem: Environmental > Aquatic > Deep subsurface > Groundwater | place: USA: Utah: Grand County...
AGAATTTTAAAAGATCAAAATTGGTGGCTCGGATATCATCTCAATTAAGTCGAGATTCCTTTTCCTATGCCAAGTTGAGGGAACCTAAAAATTTAACTTGACAGATGCTTTCATGCAAGTGGCGGATCTTTTGGCAAAAGTTGGTGAAATTGAATGGGCAAGGGAGAGTTATGAGGCGGCCCTGGATAGCTTTGAGCTCCCTCTTTATTTGTCCCCTTATTTTAAGCTTATACCGCTGCTTTGCCAGCAGAATGAACCAGTGGTCTTGGGGCGTTTACTCGGGGACTTGGAATGCAAAATTATTTTAGCCAGGCAAAATAACCGGCTCTCCCAGTTTGAGGACGGTGCTTATTTGCGCGGGTTGATGGCAGAATATCTAAGTGTTTCCGGGATTTGGCCAGACTTGCAAGGGTCATTTGAGAGACTGTTTGACCTATTTTGGGAGATCAATCCAGAAGTTTATTTGCGAGTTGACACAGAATTCAAAAAAACGCATCAGGAGCCAGAGGAAAGTCTTGATTGATAAGCCTTTTCAAAATTAGGAAATTAGAGTGAAATTTTTGAAAAAACAGCGCGATAAAAAAGTGAGCTGACTTGGTGTGTCTTGTTGGTTTTTGAATGAAGAATAGGAGCTGACACATTATTAAATGAGAGCGACACAAGAAGTTATTTTTGCTGCCAGACGTAGCCTAGCAACTAGGGGGATAAGGCCAGAGACCCTCAGCCGCAAGCTTTTGGCCTATGGTTTATTATTGCATGCCCTAAATTGGCTCGCCCAACATAAAACCTCGGCTGCGACTGCCCTTTTGGGCCTTTTAATCAAGCCTCATCCTTCTCTTAGCGAAGATAGGATGTCACCTCAAGTAGTTTGGCTGCAGCCAGCAGGTCCTGGTGGATTTTTTCTGGCCCCGCTGCCGATGCTGGCGATTGGTGATGGAGAAATTCAACAAGTAGATGTAAGGATGGCAGCTAAGTTTTTACTTAAAACAGCGCAAGTTAATCCTGCAAAAGCTTACACAAAGAGAGTTATTCAGCAGCGTTTTGCTGCTGATTATCCGCATAGTGGACCTATAACTGATGACATTTTTCAAGCGGCTTTAGATGAGCTGGTTAGAGATAAATACGTATTTGCTGAAGGAGATAGTTTTAGGTTATACAATCAATCTACTCATATTTTAGCAATTGCTAGTTTATTGAGTGATAAAATTGGCGAGAAAGAGAGCTTTTCAGAGCTTATGACTGCTTTTGCTCAAGTCTTTACAGGATTAAGGCTTAAGGTTGATGTTTATCTTATTAATGAGGTCAGCAGAGAGATGCGTATTATTGCTGGCGACGTTAAAAAATCTAAATATGAGGAGTGGGGAGAAGAACGAGCGGGCGGGGTTTTTCAAATTTTGCGAAAAGATGCTGGCCGTGAGACTAAATCTTTTCGGGTCCATGATATTAAGACAGCCACTGGCAAAAATTCTCATGGTGAGATCTTTCAGGAGGATATTAATAAATATATAAAGGAATTTAAAAATCCAGCTGAAGTTCTTTTTGTGACAGCTCCGATTGTTGATAGTAAAGGTCAACACCACGGGGCTTTGGCTTTTAAGATCCATGGTTGGGCCAAAGAAGGGCCAAATGATGCTCTTTATAGTAGAAATTTGAGGGAAGAGAATGGGGACTGGACTGTAGTTGATAATGGACTTAGAGGGTTGTGCCTAACTTTGGCAACGCATTTTAGCCGGGTTACCACGGAAAAGCAAAGCCCTCCTAGTGAAAAAGGTTTAAGCGTGAAGGAATTGTGGGACAAGGAGCCAAAGCCTGATGCCTCACCAGCTCTAAGAAGAATTGACAACACAAGTGGTGCTCACCCGCGCTTTGGTATTCCCAGACCAGGGGAAGAGGGGTACGACGCTTGGGTGAGTAGAAACGAACTGGCGATGTCAGGTTTCTATGACCGATTTTCCAAGCTTTTTGCTCATATCTGTCGTTTGTCTAGGGCTTATCAGGTTAGTGTGATTGATGGGGTTGACCGGGTTCTCGGCTTGGTAGCTGAGAGGTGGCCAGAAGAGAAGGTTGGGGTGGTGGATGCTGGGACAGGTTCTGCTTATTTTCTTGAGAGATTAATGAAAGAGGCGAGAGTAAGAGCAATAGACCTGAAGGCCACTGCAATTGATATCTCTTATACTGCAATTTCAATTGCTAGATCAGTTTGCCAAGAGCTTATAGAGATGGAAAAGGTCTTGATCTCACGCGGAAATATGGCCAAAATGACCAGATCCCTTGATGACATAGATGCAATTGGGCCAGGTTCTCAAAAAGTTGTTTGCTTAAACTATGTTTTGCAGTATATTCCGATCGATGAGGTTTTGGACCAAGCCCACACTGTTTTGGCTGACGATGGATTGCTTCTTATCACCAACTTTAAGCCGAAAAAGACCATGCGTTGGCATGAGTTCTGGACCAACTGGCGCGCCTCCTGGAACTATGGCAAAGCAAACCGCTTTGGCCATGGCCGCTGGTACGAGATCTTTCGCTATATCTTCTTGTTTTTAAGACATCCGATTGGCATTATTAACTTTTCTCGGGGGATTGACCGCGACGTTCGCCAAGGGATTATTCCTGAGAACCCGGACAGTGAGGCGGTTGTGGCAGTTCTTAAAAAGCATGGTTTTCGGCCGATTGGTGACATTAATAATGAGAGTCACTATGGGGCAGCCCTGCAGCTGGTAGCTGAAAAGATCCCTGGTTTAAACCGCTGATTTCTCTAAGAGATAATTGCAACCACCTCCCCGAGGGCCTATAATAATAGTACTCTATGAGTACGGCCACGCTGGCTTACATTAATAATATTATTCTATTAGTTACTATTGTTCTTAATTTAACCTTAGGGGCTTATGCTTTCTTTAAGGACCGCCGCAATCCGATCAATTATTCTTTTGGTTTGCTGCTTTTTTCTGTTTGCTTTTGGATCTTTTCTTTCTTGCTTTATCAGATGAACCACTCGCCAGCCCTTTTGCTTTTCTTTCGGCGCTTGACCCCGGTTGGAGCAGCCCTAATTGCCGGCTATTTTCTTTACTTTAGTTTTGTTTTTCCTAAGGGACACGGCGGCAAAGTATCTCTATCCCAGAAACTTATGTTCTTGGCCCCAGGATATTTCTTTGCTTTTATCTCGGTGGCAACTAATTTAATGATTAGTTCTGTTCATCTTGATAAAGCAGCGTACCCTTTCATGGCTAAGGTTACTTTTGGCCCTTTTTACAAGGTCTTTGCCATATATTTTATTGCTTATTTTAGCTATGGAATTTGCAATCTGCTGCGCAAGTACTTGCTGGCCCAAGGCAAAGAGAGATTGCAAATTTTTTATGTTCTTTTTGGGGTGGCTGTTTCTGGGATTATTGGGATTGTGACAAGTTTGGCGCTCCCACTTTTTGGTATTTCTAAGTATTTTACCCTAGGGCCGCCGTTTACCTTGATAATGGCGCTTTTTGTGGCTTATGCTATTCTTGTGCACAAGCTTCTTAATATCGAAGATTTTTTGTCCCAAGGAACTTACTTTTTAGCTGTGGTGGCAGCAGTGGTTGGGACATTTTTTTTCCTGGCGACAGGGAATGGTTGGTATTTACCCCTCTATTATATTACCTTAGGGCACTTGGCGCTGGGCATAATTGTTTACAGTAATAACCGGCGTAATCGGATTAATATTTCTTACGCGGCTTTGGTCTTTTTCACCGGCTCAATGATTTTTAATTCAGCTATTTACTTCAAGGCACAAAACATGATGGCAATAATGTTGGGGGCAAAACTTGTTTATGTTAGCGCTTTTTTGTTGATGGTCCCTTTGGTCTTTTTTGCTACTTATTTTCCGTTTGAACGGCCCAAGATCAATTGGTCTTGGTGGCTTTTTCTCCCAATCCCTGGGGTGCTGCTTTCGCTGCTCACCCTCTTTTCAAATTTATTGGTTACCAAGGTGTCTTTTTACCCCTGGGGACGAGCGGTTGTTTTCGGGCCGCTTTTTCCTGCTTTTGCTATTTATTGTACATTGTATGTTGGATATACCTTTGCTGTTTTAATGTCTAAACATCGCTTTTCCTCAGATTTTCAAAAGACACAGATCAGATATATTTTCTTTAGTTTTTTGATCATTGGGGTGCCTAATTTTTCTGCCAACGTAATTTTCCCTGCCTGGTTTAATAATTACCGTCTTATTGAACCAGCCCTTTATTTTGCCTTGCCAGAAGCAATTCTAGTAGCATACGCAGTTTTACGGCATCGCTTAATGAGCGTGGAAATAATCATCAAAAAGGGCTTTGTTTATACAAGTGCTTCAGCGATAATTTTGACTATTTATGCTTTGGCTGTTATTGTGTTTGAAACATTTTTTAGACAACTTACTGGCTACAGCTCTCTCTTATTAACGGCCCTTGTGGCTTTATTGATTGCTGTCCTGTATCAACCCTTAGTGATGTTTTTCCAAGGCTTGACCGACCGCTTCTTTTTTCGCGGCCGCTATGACTATCAAAAAACCTTGCGAGAGATCAGCCAGCGGATCGCTTCTGTCATCCGCTTAGAGGAGTTGACTAAGCTGATTGTTTCATCTTTTGTTGAAACAATGAAAGTTTCTGAAATAGCTTTTCTCTTGCAGGATAAGGACAAGAAGCATTTTCGCTCTGTTGCCCTTTCTTCCCCAAGTTATAAAAAGATTGAAATAGCTGTAACCAGCGCGATCGCTTCTTGGTTAGTAGCGACCAAAGACATTTTGGTTCGAGATGAGATTGAAGATGAAATTAATCGCCAAACCCCTGGTAGCTATGACGGGGTAGGGGAGCCAAAAGGCTTGATCCGGGTCCGCCAGGAGATGAGCCACTTGGGAATATCAGTTTGGATCCCGATTATTTCCAAAGGTGAGTTGATCGGCATTATTGCCTTGGGCGGAAAACTTTCTGGAGATGTTTTTAGCTCGGAAGATATTGGTTTGCTTAGCACCTTGGCTAATCAGGTGGCTGTGGCCCTGGATAACGCAAGGCTTTATGAAGAAGTAATTAACATGAAAGACTACAATGAAGAGATACTCCAGTCCATGATTAGCGGCGTTATGACTGTGAATGAAAAAGGAGAAATTGTGACTTTTAATTATATGGCGGAAAAGATCTCTGGCCGCCAGGCTGCTGATGTCTTGGGTCAATCGGTTGAGACGATTTGGGGCAAACGGGCAATGATCACTAATGTTGTGGCAAGTACCTTAACTCAAGGGAAATGTTACACTGATTTTGGTTCTGCTCTGGCCTCGCCAGTGCACGGCTTGGTCCCTGTTGCGTTTTCTTCAACAGTTTTGTTTGACCATCAGGGCCAGAAAATTGGCGTAGTCGTGACCATTCATGACCAGACCGAGCTTAAAGAGCTTGAAGAAAAGGTGCGGCGGGCCGATAAGCTCTCGGCGCTAGCCACCATGGCCGCAGGCATGGCGCATGAGATCAAAAACCCGCTCTCGTCAATGAAGGTCCTTTCTCAACTGCTGCCAAAGAAATTTGATGATCCAGAGTATCGGCAGAAAATGAGCGAGATTCTCCCCAGAGAGATCAACCGAATAGACAAAATAGTAGAAAGCCTGCTTGGCTTTGCCCGGGCTACGACCTTAGTCTTTGCCCCGGCTGAGCTGACAGAGCTGCTCGAAGAAAATCTTAACTATTACGAGCCCCAAGCGAGTGCGGCGGGCATTAAGATTGTTAGAGATTATGCGGCTTTGCCCATGATTGAAGTTGATCGGGCCCAGTTATCTCAGGTTTTTTCCAACCTGATCATAAATGCGATCCAGGCCATGCCTTCTGGCGGGCAGTTAAAGATTGAGACCCGCCCTGGTAAAAAAGTTGAAGGAATGCTAAGCACGATCAAAATTGTGGTTGCTGATACTGGCCATGGTTTGCCCGAAGAAACAATTAAAAAATTATTTGACCCGTTCTTTACTACGAAGCATGGCGGCACTGGCTTGGGACTAACGATCTCTCACAGCATTGTTGACGGCCACCAGGGTGATATTAGGGTGCAAAGCCAGCTAGGACAGGGGACCGTTTTTACTGTGACTTTACCGGTCAGTCAGGGGTTGGTATAATCTAGAAAGGTTTGATATCCCAGGTTCTTTACTTAAAATATTGAATGTCGAAATTCGAAAGAAATTCTAAATTCGAGTTTATCGTTTGGAGTTTAAATGAAAAAAATCTTACTAATTACTGATGAGCCCAAACTAGAGGCCAAAGTTACCGAAGCCTTGGCTGGCTGGACGATTATTGCTCTGCCTGACGCAGCCAGGGCGACCGCTTGGTTAAAGCAAGAACCCCTGCCCAATCTTATCATCATTGATTTTGAGCTTAAGTCTGAAGATGGTTTGGCGGTCTTTAAGAAATTACTGCCCCCAGTCAAAGTGATTATGTTAGCTGCTTCTGGCAGCATTCCCCTGGCGGTTTCCGCGGCCAAGCTTGGCGTAAGCGAGTTTTTGCGCAAGCCTTTTGACGCTAAAGAGCTGAAACAGATTGTGGAAAAATGTTGTGTTAGCTCAGAGGTAACGTTAAAAGGCCGCGAAAAATACCCCTGGCTAAGCGGCCAGAGTCCAGTCCTCGTGCGCTTTTTTGAACAACTTGCGTCTCTGCTGATTGAGGATAAGCCCGTGCTTTTGATTTCTGAAAGAGGGGTCCCTAAGGGTGAGGTGGCTGAGTTTATTCATTTCAATAGCCGGCAACAGGCTCGGCGTTTTGTGAGGATTAACTTGACAGCTTTTAACCAAGAGCCCTTGGTTGGCGCGCTGCTAACGACTTTACAGGAGTTGACCTATTTGCCCTCTGCCACAACCCTGCAAGCTCTGCCTGAACGTTGCGGTACCCTTTATTTAGAAGGTTTTGATCTGGTCGATCCAGTTATTAGAGAAACAATTGCAAATTTTTTTGTTGGACGCCAGGACCGGTTGGACAGAAGCATTCGTTGGCTGGTTGGGGTGGGGTCACCAACAATTTTTCAGCCAACTGAGCTGGCCAATTTTAGCCTGCTGACAATCCCGCCTTTGCGCGAGCGCTTGGCTGATCTGCCGGCTATTTTATCAGCCTATCTAAAACCAGCGTGTCTCAACTATAAGAAAGCGGTTACCAAAATTGATCTTGACCTGTTAGCTTTCCTCTCTATTTATGACTATCCTGGGAACTATCAAGAGCTGGCTGATTTAGTGGCAGGGCTGGTCTTGGCGGCCAATAGCCAGGTGATTGGCCTTGCCCAATTGCCCTTATCATTTAATGATCTCTGCCGCACAGCTGTTAAACAGGCGCTCAAAGATAAATACCCCTTAGTCCAAGCGCAGCGAGGTTTTGAACAACAGCTGACCAAGATTTTGTTGCAAAAAACAGGCCAAGACACAGGCCCGGTAGCCAGGTATTTGGATATTTCCAAGATAGCCTTATGCGAGCGCCTTGAGGACCTTTTTGACTAGGGTGTGGGCGGCTTTTTCATCTAATGATTCAGCAATTACTCGGATGATTGGTTCTGTATTTGAGGCGCGCACGTGGACCCAGCCGTGGCTAAACAAGACCTTGACCCCTTCGGTTAGATCAAGTTTTTCCTGCTTAAAAAGTTGTTTTGCGTCAGCCAGCTTTTGCTGTGATTGCGCTAGTGAAGCACAATTTATTTTTTCTTTGATCACATAATATTTTGGTAGGCCAGCCACAAGCTCGGTAATTGTTTGGTTGGTTTCAGCTAAAAGGTTTAAGATCATGGCCAGGCCAGCCAGCGAATCGCGATTAAAACCAATAGCTGGAAAGATTACCCCGCCGTTGCCTTCCCCGCCGATCAAAGCGTTTAATGCTTTGATTCTTTCTGCCACATGGACCTCGCCAATCTTTGTCCTCTCAACTTGCGAGCCATGCTCTTTGGCAATATCGTCAAGCAACTGAGTGGTTGAGAGATTGGTGACAATAATTTGCTGGCCAGGAGTTTTTGTTAGTGCAAATTTTGTGGCCAAACACAGAGTGAGCTCTTCGCCAATTGGCTGGCCTTCATTGGAAACAATGGCCAGGCGGTCAGCATCAGAGTCCAGGGCAAAGCCGATGTCAGCTTTGGCTTTTTTGATGGTGGCGCAAAGCTCTGTCAGGTTTTTAGCAATTGGTTCCGGGTCATGGGGAAAAGGTTTGCTGGTATCGCAATTGATGGGAATAACTTGGCAGCCAAGGGCCTCTGCCATTTTAACCGTGGCAACTGAACCAGCACCGTTGCAAGCGTCGATGGCAACCTTAAACTTTTTGTTTTTGATTTTTTCCACGTCAACAATTTGCAAAACCTTGTTAATGTGCTTGGCAATGCCTGACCTATTAATGATAATCCCTTGCCCTTGGCCAGACGTAAACTTTTTTTCTTCATAAAGCTTAATCAGTTCGTTGGCCTGGGCTTCATTGAGAAATATCCCGTCGCTTCTGACAAATTTGAACCCGTTCCAGGGGAGGGGATTGTGGGAAGCCGTGATAATAATGCCGCCAAAGGCTTTAAGCTCCCGAGTCATAATCCCGACGGTCGGGGTGGGACAGATACCCAGGTCGATCACTTTGACGCCAGTAGACTGGAGCCCCTCAAACATGGTTTTTTTGATTTCTTGGGAGCTGGCCCTTGAGTCTGTCCCGATTACTACGGCTCCATTTGGTCCAAGATAGCTGCCAAAGGCCTTGGCAAAATCAAGACAGATATTAAGGCTTAAGCTTTCTGGAAAATAACCGCGCACACCTGAGATGCTAATTTTTAGGGCCATTATTGACTATTATAACATAAGCTGATAAACTTTTTTTATCATGGGTAGCATTGACTTGGCAGTGATCATGCCTCATCCGCCGATTTTAGTTCCGGAGATCGGCAAGAAACAACTTGAATTAGCCAAGCAAAGCAGTCGGGCTTTGGCAGAACTAGTCAAAAAGATCAAAGGGCAACAGTTTGATACGGTTATTGTCATTACCCCGCACGGTGAAGTTGGCCAGGCCAGCGTCCCAATTTACACTAGCCATGTTTTTGAGGGGAGTTTTTCCATGTTTGGCTTGCCTAAGCCAGTCCTTAATTTTAGGGGCGAGCCAGATCTGGCCAGGCAAATAATTAAGAGCTGTGATTTTGCTTCCAGCTGCAACACCAGCCTGCTTGATCACGGGGCGTTGGTCCCGCTCTCTTTTTTAAAACCTGTCTTAAATAAGGCGACAATTCTGCCGATCGCGATCGCTTATATGCCTTTGGCAAAATTGTTTGAGTTTGGTCAATCATTGGCTAAAACAATTAAAGTTTCCGATAAAAAAGTTTTGTTGGTCGCCTCGGCTGATATGTCCCATCGTTTAGCCTCAAATTCACCTAATGGTTATAGCCCGCGTGGCAAAGAGTTTGATGAGCAGCTGGTCCAATTGGTCAAGAACCATGATGTTAAAGGTCTCCTAAACTTTGATCAGCCCTTGGCTGATGAGGCAGGGCAAGATGCGCTTTGGTCAATTGCCATGCTACTTGGCTCTCTTGACGGCTTAAACGTCAAACATCAAGTTCTCTCCTACGAGGGTCCTTTTGGCGTTGGTTACATGGTCGCGGAGTTTGAGACTTAATGACCGAGCATCCCCTTGTCAGGTTAGCCCGTCAGACGATTACGATTTATCTTAAAGAGAAAAAGATTGTTAGCCCGCCCCAAGAGTTAATTTCTGAAATGAAAGAAAGAGCTGGAGTCTTTGTCTCTCTTCATCGTCATCATGCCTTGCGCGGATGTATCGGCACCTTTCTCCCGACGACAGATAATGTGGCGCAAGAGATTATCCGCAACGCGATTGAGGCTGCAACTCGTGACCCGAGATTCTTGCCAATGAGAGCAGATGAAATAGAAGGACTAGAAATTTCTGTTGATCTCTTGGACGCGCCTGAAAAGGTTGCTTTAATAAAAGATTTAGATGCAAAAGAGTACGGAGTTATAGTAAAATCAAGGAGTAGGCGCGGCTTGCTTTTGCCCAGCCTCCCCGGGGTTAACACCCCGGAGGAGCAAATCAAAATTTGCCGGCAAAAGGCAGGGATTAATGACAGTGCGCCAGTTGAGTTGTTTCGCTTTAAGGTAAGGAGGTTTCATTAATATGATAAAAGCTGGAGTTATAGGTGCTGGCGGTTATGCAGGGATAAATTTAATCTCGCTGCTCTTGCGGCATCCAGAGGTTGAGCTTTCTTGGGTTGTTTCCGAAGAGGCTCATAAGGGGAAAAAACTGGATGAGCTCTTCCCGCATTTAACCAATATTTGCGACCTAGCTTGCGGCACCCTTGACGATGTCAAAAAGCTGGCTAAAAATGTAGATGTTGTTTTTCTTGCTTTGCCTCATGGCATTGCTTTAGATTATGTCCCGGATATTTTGGCGGTCGGCGCAAAAGTTGTTGACCTGGGGGCTGATTATCGTTTTGACGACGAGGCGGTCTTTAAAAAATGGTACGGGATTGAGCATAAGGATAAAAAGGTCTTTGCTGAAGCGGTCTTTGGCTTGCCCGAGCTTTATCGGGAGAAGATTAAAAAAGCCCGCTTGATCGGCAACCCGGGTTGTTATCCAACAGCTTCTATTTTGGGCATTACCCCTTTAGCAAAAAAAGGTTTAATTGATAATACCTCAATTATTGTCGACGCAAAATCTGGGGTCTCGGGAGCCGGCCGCAGCGCCAAAGTTGCGATGCTCTATTGTGAGCGCAACGAGGGGATTAAAGCATATTCAGTAACTAACCACCGACACATGGGGGAGATAGAGTATCAGGTTGCTAGGGCATCAGGGGATCAGGGGACTAGGGTGACCTTTGTGCCGCACCTTGTGCCGCAAAGCCGGGGTATTTTAACGAGTATCTATGCAAAATTAACGAACAACGAACAACGAACAACGAACAACTTAATGGAAATATATAAGGACTTTTATAAAGGTGAGCCGTTTGTCAGGATATATGAGACCCCATGCACGAAAAATGTTTGGTATACTAATTATTGTGATATCGGGGTAGAGGTTAACCGGGCTACGGGGATGGTGATTGTTACTTCAGCAATTGATAACTTGATCAAAGGCGCGGCTGGCCAAGCAGTGCAGAACATGAACTTGATTTTTGGCTATAGCGAAACTGCTGGCCTGGACAAGATAGGAGTGTATCCGTAATGTTAAAGACAAAAGGCGGGATTACAGCTCCCCAAGGCTTTGAAGCAGCTGGGATTGCGGCCGGTTTAAAAAAATCAAAAAAACCTGACCTCGCCCTGATCTTTTCTAAGGTGCCGGCTGTTTGTGCGGCGACTTTTACCACTAACCAGGTGAAAGCTGCACCGATTCTGGTTTGTCAAAAACAAGTTAAAGCTGGCAAAGCCCAAGCTATTATAATTAACTCTGGCAATGCCAACTGCTGGACCGGGGCTAAGGGAGAAGCAGATGCCTGGGCCATGGTTTTTGAAACTGCCAAGGCGCTTAATATTCCTGCGGCCAATGTTTTGGTTTGTTCCACTGGGGTGATTGGCAAACTGATGCCAATGAATAAGGTTAAGGCCGGGATTAAAAAGATTGTTCCTTCTCTTTCTACTTCTGGCAATAAGCAGGTGATCCAGGCGATTTTAACTACTGATAAGCGGCCCAAAGAAATCGCGATCAAAGTTGGCGGGGTGACCATTGGCGGGATTGCCAAGGGCTCGGGGATGATTGCCCCCGGGATGGCGACTATGTTAGCTTTTATTACCACTGACGCCAAGATTGCGGGGTGGCGCTTGCAGTGGATGCTAAGTGAAATTGTGGCTGAGACTTTTAATATGGTTTCGGTTGATAATTGCATGTCAACCAATGATACTGTGATAGTTTTAGCCAATGGCCAATCGCGCTCCTGGGTTTCAGAAAAAGAGCTGCGCGAAGGCTTGAGATATGTCTGCGAATATCTGGCCAAGGAAATTGCCCGCGACGGTGAAGGGGCAACCAAGCTTTTAACTGTTAAAGTGAGCGAAGCCCGCAACTACAAAGAAGCGCGGGAAGCGGTTAAGGCCTTAGTGAACTCGTTTTTACTCAAAGCCGCGGTTTATGGCAAAGACAAGAACACCGGCCGGATTTTGCAGGCAATTGGCGCAACTAAGGTTAGGGTTGATTGGCCAAAATTTAAATACGACTGGCAGATAGGTAAGGCTGAAGATATTATTGCGGTCAGCCTAGCGGCAGGTAAGGCCAGTGCTATTGGTTGGGGCTGTGATTTAACTGAAGGTTATGTCAAGATCAACGCGAGGTACCACACTTGAAATTTGATATGCTCATCAAGCGGGCAGAGATTGTTATTGAAGCCCTGCCTTATATCCAGCAGTTCCACGGCAGGGCTATGGTCATTAAGTATGGCGGTTCGGCCATGCATGACCCGCAGCTTAAGGAAGCTGTGCTGCGCGATATTGTCCTTTTAAAATATGTGGGAATGAACCCAGTGGTGGTTCATGGCGGTGGTCCGGACATCAATGAAGAGCTTAAACGCAAAAAAATCCAGATTGAATTTGTCGAGGGGTTGCGCAAGACCACGGCCGAGGTAATGGAAGTGGTTGAGCGGGTCTTGGGCGAGAAGATTAACCAGGAGATTGTCCATTTAATAAAAAAGAACGGTGGCAAGGCCAAAGGGTTTTGCGGCAAGTACGGCCGGGTGATCCGGGCCAAGAAAAAATTCGGCCGCACCCAGGATGGTCGAGAGGTTGATTTAGGCTTTACTGGCCAGGTTACAGGGGTGCGCTACCGGTATTTGCAGCACTGGCTCAAACGGGATGATATCCCGGTTTTGGCGCCAGTTGGCGTTGGCCGTCATGGTCAGGTCTTTAATATTAATGCTGACAGCGCAGCCGCAGCAGTGGCTGGTTTTTTGAAAGCAGATAAATTAATTTTACTGACTGATGTGCGCGGGGTCCTAGACCAGGAGAAAACGCTTATTTCTAAGATTGACCGCAGTAAGGTTAATAAACTGATTGCTCAAGGTGTTATTACTGGCGGGATGATCCCCAAGGTAGAGTGCGGCTTGCAGGCGTTAAAGCACGGAGTAAAATCTGTCCACATTATTAACGGCAAAATCCCTCATGCCCTCTTGCTGGAGATCTTTACTAACCATGGTATTGGGACCATGGTTGAGAAGTAATTCCTAGCCTATTGCGCAGAGCCCCAACTTGACAAGGTTATCAGAAACACTATACTATACTGATAAAGATGCGAAAAATTTGGCTTATTATTGCTGTTTTAGCTGTTGTTTTTAGCCCAGCCCTGGCTTGGCAATCTGGCCCAGAGTCGCTGACTGTTATTTCAGGCAAGGGCCAGGCAGCCAGCGGGATTTACACTAATTACTCGTATTTTGGTGAAGCTGTGTCTGGGATAGTTTCTGGCAGCATTGGGTCAATGGGGGTGGGCATGGGGGCTGCGCTTTTTTCTCCAGTCCTGCACCAAGCCGCAACCCAAGCTGCAATTAGCTCTTTTAACGGCGCACCGATCTGCTATCCTAACCCGTTTAATCCTGAGACTGAATCACTTACCATTGCTTACAAATATACCCAAGATGTTGATCTTAATGTTTATATTTATAATATTACTGGTTATCTGCTTAAGATGTTAGCCACGAATAGTGGCCGTACTCGCAATAGCAGTGATGGCTACAGCCGAGTTGTTTGGGACGGCAGCACTGGTTTTGATCCGAGCAGCCGGGTGGACAACGGCCTATATCTGGTCCAGATAGTTAATAATGGTCGCGTTATTGCCAGGATTAAAGCCATGGCCTTGCGCTAACTACCCCAGCTCAACCTCAACATGATGTTCGTCCCCGCCACTTTTGTCTGGTGGGATAAGGTTTGAGGCTAATTTATTATTGTCTAAAGTAATTGATTTTACCCCTTTAGAAACACCGTTAGGATTGCGCACTGTTATGTAATAAGTTGAGCCGCGAAAGACCCGTTTTACTTGAAAGCCTTTCCAAGCCTTGGGAATACAAGGGTCAATTAGCAAGCCCTCGTATTCTGGCCGAATGCCCAAGATCCATTGTGAGGCAGCCACAAAATTCCAGCACGCTGAACCGGTCAGCCAAGAGTTTTTGCCTTCGCCAAAAGCCTTGTGGTGCTTGCCGGCGATCATCTGGCAATAAACATAGGGTTCTGTTTTATGCAGCTCGGCAATCTCATTGCGGGCCGCGGGTTGAATGGCTTTATAATATTCATAGGCAATATCACCGCGGCCGATCATACATTCAGCAATTATGGTCCAAGGGTTAGGGTGGCAAAAAATGGCCCCATTTTCCTTAAGGCCTGGTGGGTAAACTCCGATCGAGCCGTATTTAGGGATAAAATCACTGTAGGGTGGGGTCATTAAAATGATCCCGTGTTTGGTCCAGAGATTTTTGCGCACTGCGTCCAGGCATTTTAGGGCCCGCTCAGCTTCTGCTGTTCCAGAAAGGACTCCCCAAGCTTGAGTTTCAAGATAGATCTGGCCTTCTTTGTTTTTGCTGGAGCCAAGTGGTTCTTCGTACTCATCAAAGGCGCGGATGTACCAATTGCCGTCCCAGGCTATCTTATTAATTTTTTTGGCCATGTCTTTAGCGATCTCTGTGAATTTTTTCGCGTCAGCTTGTTTGCCAATTAGTTTGGCTAGTTGGGCCATTTCTTTGGCACCATAGACAACCATTTGGGCGACCATTACTGATTCAGCTTTTTCTTTGCCATGTGACAGGTTAAGACAGTCGTTCCAATCAGCAAAATAAATTTTGGGCAGGCCATGGGGACCAATGTGAGTGAGCGCGAAATCAATCGCCCGGGCCAAGTGTTCGTAAATTGTGCCTTTTTCACCGCCAACAAAAGGAACTAAAGTTTCTAAAAACCTGATGTCACCGGTTTCTTTAACATAGGCAGGGACAGACACGGTAAGCCAGAGGTGATCATCGCCATAGCCAGAGCCATTGCCTTGTTTGGTCAAAGGTGAATATTGATGGTAGGCTGAGCCGTCTTCAAATTGGTTGGCAGCTAGGTCAGAAATCCTTTGTTTGACCTTTTCCGGGATCATGTGGACAAAGCCCAGCGTGTCTTGGTTGGAATCGCGAAAACCTATGCCGCGGCCAATGCCAGATTCATAGTAAGAGGCAGAGCGGGACCAGTTAAAGGTTGTGCGGCATTGATATTGGTTCCAGGTGTTGAGCATTAGGTCTAATTCCGGATCCTCTGATTGTACGGAAAACTTAGAAAGATTTTCGTCCCAGTATGCTTTTAGCTTGGCCAGTTCTTGTTTTACTATTTCCGGATTTTTGAACTTGGCCAACTTGGCTGGCGGTTCATTAATGTCTTCGCTAAACCCGAGCACAAAGATAAAGGTTTTGGTCTCGCCTGCCTTGAGCTTAAAATTAAACATTTGCGAGCCGACCGGCGACCAGCCGCCAGCTATGGAATTGTTCATTTTACCTTCGACAACTGCGCGGGGATTTGACCAGTCGCCGTAGTCGCCCATAAAGTCGCGGCGCTGGGTGTCAAAGCCCTTGGCCGAGGCATTAGCACAGCCAAAATAAGCTAAGAGATTTTTTTCAACCCGGTACTTTGAGAGATGATAAATAATGTTGTTGTCTACCTTGGTCTCGCCGATGTTGAGGTTATATTGAAAGTCAGTCATGTCATTTAAGGCGTCCCAGAGACAGAACTCCACAAAGGAGAAAAGGGAAAGATCGCAGCTTTTCTGGCCAATCGCGGCTTTTTTAGGTTCAAACTTTACCTCCAGCATCCAAACTTCCAAATTCTCTCCCAGCGGGACAAAGTAGGTAGCCTTAGTTGAAATGCCGCAATATTGCGAAGTGATGGTTGTGTAGCCGAGGCCGTGGCGGCATTCATATTGATAGTTTTTTGGGTCTTTGATAACCGGCTGCCAAGAAACAGACCAGTAGTCCTTGGTGGTGTTGTCCCTTAAATAGAGATAGCGGCCACCGCGGTCCATGGGGACATTGTTGTAGCGATAGCGCAAAAGCCGGCGCTCTCTGGGATCCTTATAAAAGCTGTAGCCGCCAGCGGTGTTACTGAAAAGGGCGCAATAATCGTCGCTACCAAGATAATTGATCCAGGGGAGTGGGGTGTCGGGGCGGGTGATAACATATTCCTTTTTTTCTTTGTCAAAGTAACCGAACTTCATTACAGCTGCCTCCTAACTGATATTGATCAAACAATTAATGATCACGCAACTCTTAATTTTATCATATTATTTGCCTTGAAAAAAGATGAAGTTTTGTTAAGAAACTACCGAGATAAGCAACTAAAAGAGATAACAGGCAATGTTGGGCCTTTTTTCTCCGCGTTACCGGTTGATTAAACGGGCCACTTGTTGCTTGAGCTTTTTATCGCCATTTTCAATCTTAAGAAAAAGACTAAAATTAGCATAAACTACTTTACCTTGGCCAAGTTTTTGATTGATCAGACGAGGTTGCTTGGGTTGGCCAGCTAATTTAACAATAAACCCTGCTGGGCCAGGCTCGGTGTATTCAAAGACTACACCTAGCAAATCTTCTAAAAGTGGCTTGGGGTAGAGATGGGCATTTTCATCTTTTTGGCCAAAGCGCGCTTCAGTGATCAAAGTGCCGCCAGCCTTGACCCAATGTTTAAGGTTTTGATACTGTTTGGTTGATAATAGATATGGATTGGGCAAAAGCAGAGTTTTATAAGGTAATTTGCTACTATCCAGGTCGCGCTCAAAAATAAAATCAACTGGAGTTTGACCGTCTTGAGAAGCAGTTTTATGGGCGCCGGAAATAGACATCAAGGTGTGCATGATCCCAATATCTGCCCGGACAGCCTCCCATTGGCCAACAATGCCGCGCGGTGGGCCTTGCTCTTGATAGGTTTGAACCTCGCTTGACCGTAGGTAGGCGATCGCAATTTTTAAGTTCTGTATTCTATTTTCTACTTTCTGCTTTCTAACTTCTTCTGCCAGCCTCTTAATTACTTCCAGTCTTTGAGTTGAGCTGCCATCAGCTTTTAGTATCCCAAACCCGCCTGTCTCTGCGCCAAAAAGCGGGGGACGCCAGGCGTGAAAAAGAATAGCCTTGGCCCCATGATCCAGCGCCGCTTTGACCCAGCCCTTGATCTCTGGCCCCTCAACATTTTTGGGGCTGCCCCAGCGGACATTTTGGCCACCTTGTAATTCAGTTAGGTAAAATTCAGCCTTGGTCCCTCTGGTAAAACTGCGCCAGAGGTCCAGATGAAAAGCATAAGTTTGTTTGCTCATCTTGCCGCCAGTTGGATAAATGTCTAAGCCATACCAATCTAGGTTTTCCGGGATCAGGTCGTGCTGGGGGGTGCGGCTGCAGATGCCGACAAAGCCATTTGTCCCAACCTTGTGCTTGGGATCAATTTTCCTAACCTGCTGGGCCAAGTACTCGAGCCAGGTTTTTATACTGTTTGTCTTAAAACGGTACCAATCTAGAAAAATGTGGGGCGAGACAGCTTCCCAGATGCCGCCTTTGGGGGTCCTGATATCCTCAAAACAAGAAAGGTGATTGGTCCAGAACTTTGTTCCCCAGACCCCATTGGTTTTTTGCAGGGTGCCATAGCGCTCTTTGGCCCAGCGGATAAAGGCTTGGCGGCTATGCTCGCAATGACAGTAATCATTGCTGGTTGTATGGTCAAGTGGCGGATAAACCGGCTCATTATCAAGTTGCCACATAAAAAGGGCTGGGTGTTTTTTGTAGCGGCTGACAATTTTCTTGGCTAAACGTGTGGCTAGCTGTTGGTAGCGCGGGTTGTCTTTGCAAATATTTGGCCGGGGGCCGTATTCAGGGTAAAGGGTCCCATCTTGGGCCACTGGCCGGCTGTTAGGATATAGACGATAAAACCAGGGTGGGACTTGAGAAGTGGGGACCCCAAGCAGAACTTTTATGCCATGTTTTTGGCACAGGTCCATGGCCTGGTCCAGCTCAGCAAAACTAAATTTGCCAGGGGCTGGCTCTACCCAATCCCAGGCCATTTCGCCAAAACGGATGAGATTAAAACCAGCGGCTTTGATCGCGGCTAAGGTCTTGTCCCAGGTTTCTTTGGGCCATTGATCAGGATAATAAGTTACGCCAAATGGGTACATAAGATAATTATAGCAGATGCGCAACTATTTTTGAGATTTGGCGGTTGCGGATCAAACTGGCGTAAGGTTCTGGGACAAAAGGAGTGTTGATCGTGACTTTTTTAGAGTTAGTCAAGGTAAGCGTATATGACTGGACAGCCACGCCACCAGCAAAGGTGTCTTGGCCTTTGGGGTTTGAATAGCTAACCTCAATTGAGCCGAGCAGGGTAAAGGAGAGCTGGCCTTTGTCAAATAGCCAATTAGGCAGGATAGGTGATAGTTTGAAACACAACTGATTGGCCTCGTTGAGATAAAAAATATTTTTGCCAGCCATCATGGTTACCCAGATATCAATAAATTCAGCGCAAGCGCCAGAGAGCCTGGCCACAAAGCCTTGGCCATGTTTGGTTTTGTCAGGGTGAGCACTGCTGACTAAAAAAGAAGAGTTTTCTAGGGTGCTGCGTTTATATGTTTCTGGCGCTAGGAATGGGATAAGCACGTTCTTAAAATCAGCAAAAAATTCTTTGTAGAGGCCGGCTTTTAAAAGCTCAAGCAGATATTTGTATTCCATGTGCAGCCAGATTGACTCATTTTCCAACCAGCCGGGGATAAAGATTTTGCAACGGCCGATCTCAAGGGGAGCCTTGTCTAGCGGGGCATTGACCTTGTACATTTTTAGCGCCTTGTCATAGAGGGGACTAGCTTTGACAGTTTGATAAATTGATTTGTCTTTTTCGACTTTTAAGGCATGCACAAAGCCTTCCAAGAAAAGGGGCAGCGGCGTTTGCTTGAAATCCTTGACCCGAATCTTGGCTTCGCTCATTTCGTGCTCAGAAACTTTGTTGATAAAGTAGGTATAGTAAGTGCCATATTTTTGCTGGCATTTGCTGATGCCGTAATTGCATTTCTTTATCACGTTCTCCAAAAACTCGGCCAGGCTGCTTAAGGCAATTGCTGCCTCCTGGCCAGCTATGCCAAACCGGACCTTACTGCGGAAATTTTCTTTTAACTGATAACTTTCTTCCCAATACTCAAAAGCCCCCTTGGTCAGAAGAAAGCCACTAAGGGCTTTGCTTAGTAAGACGACAAAATCTTTGATCTCAATGGCCAAGAGCGTGGTGCCTGATTTTTCTTTGATCAGATTGTGGGTGAATTCACATAAGCGTTTAAGCTCTAAGGTTTCGGAAAGTGAGGAGCCGAAAAGCCCGGGCAGTCCGTTTAAAGCATCGTACCAATTAGGCTTGTCTGCTTCCATTTCCAGGCCAATGCCCTCGGCGTCAAAAGAAGCTGCTTTATTGGCAACCAAACAAATGATCTTAGCGATCAGGGTGGTGTGGTACATTGGGCCTTTGCCAAAATTCGTGCGGCTGCGGTGGTTTTTTTGGTCGCGGTTTAAGATCTGGGCCTGCTTTTCAAAATCTGACTTAACACTGGTGTATTGCCTGACCTTGCCTTTGGCAAAGCAATATTTTTCTTCGCGCTTGGCCACTCGATGGTCGTTATCAAAAAAAGTAAAGATTTTTTGGTCAAACAACAAGGTTTCAAGTTTATCAGGGAAAACGCCGCTAAAACTTTCCAAGAGGTCAGTGTTATAGGCAAAGTGATCAGTCCAAAAGCCCTCGCCATGAACAGCCCCGTCTTGGACATTGGCTTTTTTAAGCAACTCGCTGCTAAATTGCTGGCGATTGGTCTTGTAGACAACTCCTTTTAGCTCAAGGGCCTTTAAAAGATCCCCTAGGATAAAAGGAGCGAGCAGTGTTTCAACGAGGCTAGGGTCATGGCTTTTAAGGTGTTTTTCCAGCAAAGCCTTGGCCGCTGCTTCTGTTTCCAGAAAAAATTGACTGCCTAGCACAACCAACGGGTTAAAACCGTCAAGCTGGATAAGATTAAAGAAGCAAACAATGTTGTCCTCAGCCAGGTTTGGGTTAAAAAAGAGATCGTTGCGCCGGTTCTGATTAATGTCGCGGTAGTTGCCAGTGCCTTGTGAAAAATAAGTGGGTTTGAGCTGAAAATTATTGTAATCGCGTTCCATGTCGCCGTGTTTGCGATAGTAAAGATAGATTGTTTTGGGACCGAGAGTTACTGGCAGGCCGCCCCGCATGACATTGTCTAAAAAAGTTTGCCTGGCATAAAGGTCAAAGGCAGGCAGGCTGGTCTTGGTCTTAATGCTGGCACAGAGGTCCTTGGTTAGTTGTTCGTTCTCAATAAATTTTTTAGTAAAAAATCTTTTTTGGCTGGCCAACTTGGTTATTTTTTGCAAGGCTTTAAGATTGTCAGCCTGGCCGATCAAAGAAAAAAGCTCGAAAGTGGCTGATTTGGTTAGGTTGAGTTTTTTATAGGCCAGGGCAGAAGGCATGAAGCCTTGAGTTTGTTGGCTGGTGGGCGGGCTAAAATCCTGGCTGATAAATCTCTCCGGGATAACGAGTGCTGAATTGTTGCCAAAGACCAGGCTGGGATCAACAATGGTCAGGATTGGCTGGGCTTGGCCTTGCCAGTGGGCAAAAGCCAGAAAAAAATTGCCTTTGGGATTAGAATTTGTTTCAGCGCTGTCAGCTGGCTCAACTTTGAGCTTATAGAAAGGGACCTTGTTTTCCAGATTTTCGACGATGTTCCAGGCCTCAATTGTTTGCGACATGAACTTAAGCAGATGGTCGTTAAAACCAGCCGGCACAATGGCGGCTAGGCCGTCGAGCACTTCAAGCTTTCGGCTTTTGGCCGCGAGATTGTAAATCTTGACGGTTCTGGCCAGCGCGGGGAAAGACTCATTAGGGACAGTAAAATAAGTGATCTCAATTTTTATTTTTAAACTATGGTTAACCTCAATCAGGGTGAGATGGTTGGGACTGATTCTTAGCTCACTTACGGCTGGGCTGTTCGAGGCAAAAGGCTCATAAAACCTGTGATCAATTTTTAAAAAAGTCCGAAAGCCAGCTAGTGGGGCGCTGCGAAAAGCTTTGTTAGCTGGTTGGAACTCAATGAGGGCTCCGTTTTTGTCTTCAACTCCGGCTGAAGTAATGGCCTGGCCGCGGTTGGCATAAAAGACCCACATGGGACAGCCAAAAACACCAGCGATACCAGGAAAGAAGCTGGCAAAGGTTGGGGCTTGGTTGTAATTTTTAACTACAAACTCGCCGCTTGAGTCAAGATAATATTCAGGCCGCTTATTTTTCACGACCTAAAATATAGCATTTTTAGGGCAAATAGTCAAAAAATAGCCCGAGGCTTCACCCTTATTCGACGGTCACGCTTTTAGCCAGATTTCTTGGCTGGTCAACGTGGCAGCCGCGTTTGAGCGCAATGTAATAGGCTAGGAGTTGGAGCGGAACTACGGCGAGAATGGGGGAGAGGGACTCTGAAGTTTTGGGAATAAAAATGATCTCATCGGCTTTTTCCATGATGGCTGGCTCTTTGTCCGAGGCAATGGCAATGACAATCCCGCCCCGGGCTTTGACTTCTTCAATATTGCCCAGGATTTTTTCATAGCGCCGGCCAGCCAAGGCCAGCACAATGACCGGCATTTTATGGTCAATCAGCGCGATCGGGCCATGCTTCATTTCCGCGGCTGGATAGCCTTCGGCATGAACATAGGAAACCTCTTTGAGCTTCAGCGCGCCCTCAAGGGCAATGGGAAAACCTTTGCCCCGGCCTAGGTAAAGGGCGTTGTTGGCCTTGTGGAGTTTTTCAGCGATCCTTTCAACCTCTTTTTCCACTTGTAGGGTTTGCTCTAGTTTGCCTGGAAGCTCAATTAGATCATTGATCAAGCCAATAGATTGTTGCTCATTGATGAAACCGTGCCTTTTGCCAAAAAGGATGGCCAGCAGATAGACAATCGCGAGCTGGGTGGTAAAGGCTTTGGTTGAAGCAACGCCGATCTCTGGGCCGGCATTAGTGTAAACAACACCATGGGATTCCCGGGCAATGGACGAACCGACTACGTTACAGATAGAAATAACTTTGGCGCCTTGGACTTTGGCTTCCCAGACTGCGCCTAGCGTGTCTGCAGTTTCCCCTGATTGGGTAATGGCAATGACTAGGGTTTTGTCGTCGATAATTGGCTCACGATAGCGAAACTCAGCCGCATACTCGACCTCCGCTGGGATCTTAGCAAACTGTTCAAAAAGGTACTCGCCGATCAGCGCAGCGTGCCAAGAAGTGCCACAAGCAGTAAACACAATCCGATTGATCCGGCAGATCTCTTTGTCAGTTAGGTTGAGCTCGTCAAAATGGATAATATGGTCTTGGGCCTTAATCCGGCCTTCAATGGTGTTGCGAATAGCACTGGGTTGTTCGTGGATTTCCTTGAGCATAAAATGGGCAAAGCCGCTTTTTTCTGCTGATTGCGGGTCCCAGGAGACCAGCTCTTTTCTTTTTTTGATTGGCGTAAGTTCCAGGTCAAAGAGCTTAAAGGTTTTTGGCGTGAGCCGGCCGATCTGGCCATTTTCCAGCTGAATGATCTTGTTGGTGTACTTGAGCATGGCAGCAATGTCTGAAGAAATAAAGCTTTCCTCAGCACCAAAGCCCACGATTAGCGGGCTGCCTTGCCGAGCAATAATAATGCTATTGGGTGTGTGTTCAGAAATAATGGCCAAGGCATAAGCCCCGCGCGCTTGTTTTAGCGACTTGGCCAAGGCCTGGAGCAGGTCGCCATCATAATTTTCTTCAATTAAGTGGGCAATGACCTCTGTGTCTGTGGTCGAAGAAAAATGATGACCTTTATTTGCTAGTTCGCGTCTTAGTTCAAGATAATTTTCAATAATGCCGTTATGCACCACTGCGATCTTGCCGGTGCAGTCTTGGTGCGGGTGGGAATTAGGTTGTGAGGGTTTGCCGTGGGTGGCCCAGCGAGTGTGGCCTACGCCGATCTGGCCGCCGATGGGTTTTTGGCTAAGTTCTTCTTCCAGCTGTTGGATCTTGCCCAGGCATTTGGTAACAAAGAGCTGACCTTTTTCTAGTGTTGCCACGCCAGCAGAGTCGTAACCGCGATACTCAAGCTTTTTTAGTCCCTCAAGAATAAAAGGGATAGCTTCTTTTTCGCCGATATAACCAAATATGCCACACATAATATTAAATCCGAAATCCTAATTTCGCCATCAGAAACTATTGATTAAGGATTGCCTCAACCTCTTTTTTAGCGAGTTTTAGTTGCTGCCTGATCTCGGCTGGGTCATAGTTGCTGCCATTGGTGATATAGTCCCACATAATGCCAAAGCGGCGGGTCAAGAGCGGCTCCAAGAGTCCCCAAGACGGGACTGGCGGATAAGTGCGGCCGTAGGTCACGGCTTCCTTAAAAAGCTTTCTTTTTGGGTCAGTGCTAAAGAATGGGTCAGCAAAAGCGTCTTTTTTCGCTGGCAGGAAACCAGAAATTTTTGCGTAAGCAACCTGGGCATCTTTTGAGGTTAGGTATTTAATTACCTTGAAAGCCGCGGCCTTGTTCTTGGCCTGTTTGAAAATAGCCAGGTTTGAGCCGCCGACAAAGGTGAAGTGGCCTTTGGGCCCTTGTGGGTAGCCGGTGATCGTGAAATTGCGGGAAGTAAGCGAGCCTTCGGCCCCGCCTTCGGCAGCCGGCCTGGTCAAGGTCTTGATCTCATAAGGCCCGTCAAAATACATACCGCAGGTACCATCGTTAAAATTACCGCTAACCTGGGCAGTGTTCAGCTCTAAATATTCAAGGGGTACATAGCCGTCGTGGACCAAACTAATATAAAAAGATATGCCCTCAAAAGCAGCGTCGCTGTCAAGCACGCAGGTTTTTCGATCTGGGCTAAGAAAATCACCGCCAGCCATCCAGATCCAGGGAGCTAGGGCGTGAATAACGTTCCAGTCATTTTTGCCAGAAAGGCCCAAGGGAGAGATGGGCCGATCTTCGATGACCAAATCAGCATCATAGATCTTTTTTAAGGCGGTCTTAAAACCATTCCAGCTATTAAGCTCTGCTGGTGAAACACCAGCTTTTTTCAAAACATCACTGCGGTAGTAAAGGGCGCGGGCATCAACGATCCAGGGAATAGCCGTGGTCTTACCAGAGTTTTCTATGCCAGTGGTTTGCCAGGCAACCGGGACAAAGGAGTTTGCGCCGCCAAGCTCAGTAATGGCTTCTTTTGATATTTCTTCCAGCGCGCCCATGCCGGTAATAGCCGAGACCCAGGTTGACCCGAGCTGGGCCATGTCAGGCACATCGCCAGAAGTGGCAGCAGTCGTGATCTTGGACCAGGCCGCACCCCAGTCAACTGAAGTGACCTTGACTTTGAGCCCTGTCTCTTCTTCAAATGGTTTTAAAAGTTTTTCCAGGTCAGTGATTGGCTCCAGGGAATTAGGCATGACCCAAAACTCAACGACATTATTATCAACAGGTTTATTAGGGGCGCAACCAAGGGCAGGGAGCAAAAAAGCAGAAAAGCAGAGAAGCAGTGAAGCAGTCAGGAGATTTTTTCTTGATGTTAGGCCTTGGATATTGAACATTTAATTGCCTCCGTTTTGTTGTTGTTAGCTTTATTTGTTGTTGTTAGCTTTATTAAGTATAACATTTTTGGCTTGAGAAAACAAAAAGCCGATCCAGGGTTGGACCGGCTTTTAAAGAGTGCTTGTGCTTAGGAATGAGTTATTATTTAATGTGTTCCTTCTACTGCAATTGGGCGTTGTGCTGCTTGGTCTTCAGCCGCAGGTGGAGCTATGTTAACCGGTATTTCAAGGGTAATGATTGTGACTTGCTGCGGTCTAAAGGTAGGCTGAAAAGTATTAAGCGCTTGTGTAATGTGCTGAGTGATCGTTCCTCGTGGGATTTCCGTAGTCCCTCTGCCACGTGGCACACTAGCTATAAAATCTTGTGAATATTCAGGTGTGCCCCTTGATTCAACTGTACCATCTGTGTTTACCCTGTATGTAATAGTAACTGTGCCATGAGCAGTCACGTTATTTGGCATTTGACCCCTTAACATACTTTGTAGATGGCCTAGAACCGCAGGTCTGCTCTGACTAATGAAAGTTGTTCTATTACTAACTACTGGCAATGGTGCTGGTGGTGCTGGTGGTGCTGGTGGTGCTGGTGGTGTAGGTGGTGCTGGTGGTGCTGGTGGTGCTGGTGGTGTAGGTGGTGTAGGTGGTGTAGGTGGTGTAGGAACAGGAATAGGAGTAGGCGTAGGAGCTGGTGTAGGAACAGGAGTAGGAACAGGCGTAGGAGCTGGCTCATCTGCTGCGATCATCCTCTCTCTCCTTCTGCTTCTAAAATAGTGATTAGACAACTCCAGTCCAGCTGGAGGGGTGTCTCTGCCTACGGTTTGTAGGTAAAAGTTTTGTGGGTTCCTAACTAAAATTGGTAAATATTCTCTGAGCAAACTGCTAAATTGACGTCTTTGATTTGGGTTAAGATTTGGCCGTCTGAAATTAAAATGGATTGTACTTCCATTAATTGATTGTTGGCTTCCGTTGGTTTGCCCAAGCTGTAAGTCAATTAAAATAGTATAACGCGCGCTAGAAATGTGCATTCTATTTTGCAAAATCCAGGTAACAATGTCTTGATACAGTTCCGTGAATTCTTCTAGATTAGTACTGTTGATATTAATGGGGTTGGCGTTCGTGCCATGGAGCGTGCTGTAACGATTCATAAGGGTTGCTGGTAGTTGGTGCGCGGTCCCTGTTGTTTCAGTTTCACCCTCACGGTCTATATGTGCTGTTGAGCCCTCGGTAGCTTCTGGTTCTTCTGTTCTGTGCGGGTGGCGCCGGGCACTGGCCCGGGCCATGAGCGGCGCAAAGTCATAACCAGCAGTTACTTGGACCTCATCACTGGCCTGGCTGCCATCGTTACTTCGTCTGTATCCAAACCTGGCATAGATGCCATCAACACCAGGATGACCCTCGATTCGAGGGAGATGATAAGTGGCATTGACATCAACTTCATGACCTTCATAATAAGGGTTAGGCCGGTTAGTATAACGGACCCCACCTGAGAGTGTTCCACCATGGTCCATCTCGCCTATGCCTGGAAGCTCTGCTCCGCCATTAACACCAACGCTCCAACTGGGGTTCCCTGGATCAGCCAGCAAGGCTTCGTATGAGCCCTCAACTCCGGCATACCAGTTATTATTATGGCCAACAACAGCGACCTGGCCCTCAACTCTAACATAATTGTCACGAGAGACATTGGGTGAATGCTGAACTTCATACCGGCCAGCGCCACCACGGACCTGGACAACAACTTGTGGCGCGTTGGGATGCTGTTGGTTGTTTAAATCAGTAACAGTTTCTATTTCACCCATACCAGAATGATGGCCAGCGCCAGGATCAAATTCATGGCCGCGGCCTAGGGTTAAGTTATCAAGCGGCTGGCCAGGTGTTTCACTGTGTTGATAGAACCTGGTATTTTCGTATTCAGCTCCCATTCTGACTTGAGTGTGGTGGCCATGGTCTTCGGCTTGAAAAACGACTTCTGCCCCAGCTGCTTCGGACAGGTGAGCGCCGGAGCCATTGAGCCTGACACTTGGCTGGCGATAATCAGCTACTCCGCCGCTAACCCGGCCATAAACCTGAGCCCGGCCATGGCGCCAGCTGCCGCCAAAGCCAAGACCAGCTTCGCCGCCGGCGAGATAAGAGAGCCGGTCGCTAGCTTCGACACCAGAAACTCCAGGGACAATAACAGTGGCCCGGCCGCTGGCGTGCAAATTAACGTCGCCACCACCGCTAGCCACATCAATTGGGGCGTGGCGCGAGCCAGCATGAACGCTGCCGCGAAAGAGCATGGCTGGCTCTTCTGAAAACCCAGCTGCTTCAGAAACAGGGCCCATGGTTGGCGGCCTGGTGCCATCAGTGGCTGGGCCAGAATAGCCGGCTTCAAATTCAAGACCATAGGGCGGCCTGGCTTCGTCAATTGGGACAGGTAAAACTGTGTAAACCGCGTCTAGCGGTGGTGGCGCAACTTCTCCGGTTGCTCCCGGGTTCATGCAACTGTCTAAATCAGCCGTATCAATGAAGTCGTCTTCGTCGTTATCAATACCATCACGGCAGCCTGGAAGATTGGAAGTGGGTGGGGCTGGTTGGGGTGGGGTGGGTGCTGCAACAAGAGTAAAAGCAACCTGGCTAGCCGGTGAATATTCAGCTAGTTCTTGGCTGACGACCCTTATTTGACGAACTTGATCTAAGTCTGCTTCATTATCAACTGTTAAAGTGACTATGATTTGTTCAGTTGTGTTCTCAGCGTTTATTGTGATTGTCATGTTGGGGTCTGCTTGTCCGTCTGGAAGTAAAATGCTGACAACTGGATCATTGGGCAAGTGGCTGCCATTTATCGTAATAGTAACTTGATCCCCACGGTGAAGCTCGGGTGGATTGCCAGACACTGCCACTGGCGCTGCCTCGCTTTCAGGCACGGTCATAATAGTAATATCATCTATAGAAGGGCAAATATCATTTTCTGGCGTTAGCTGACAAACAGCAGCAACTAGATCATGGCCGCTTTCTGGCAAAGTAATAAAATCGTGCAACCATTGATAAACAGCCCTGCCATTAGCATCTAAGCTGCGTGACAAAGAGGTTCTTATGGCTTGTAAGTCGGCGTTTGGTTGACTGAGCTGATCTTCAGTTGCTTGACTGACGCCAAGTGAATCTATGTGGAGCATGTTAGAGAGAAATCGAGCTGGTTCGTAACCAGCAACAAATGTTTCGTTTGAATTTGTGTAACCAGCAATATCATCAATAACTAAAAGATCTCTGATTGCTTGTTTCTCGTCAGCCGTGATGGTGGTGTTAGACTCTAGTTCTTGTGTTACAAGAGCCAGGTCGTCTCCACTCTGCGGCAGGGTAAGCCGATCTCTTAATAAGTGATATAATGTTTGCGCAGGCGAACCTAATCGTCTGGTTAAACCCGCTCTAATGGTTTCAATATTGGCATGGGGTCGGCTGAGGGATGTTTCTGTACTAGGGCTGACTCCAATTGAAGAAGTATTAAGCATCTGGGACAAGAACCTAGCAGGTTCATAACCAGATGTGAACGAAGGGTTGGCGGAATCGTCGGTTGAATAACCAGCGATATCATCAATAGCCAGCAAGTCAATAACTGCTTGTCGCTGAGTGGGATTGGTTCGAACAGAACTTAATATTCCTGGTTCCATGTTTTATTATACCTTCCTTTTATTTATTATCCTTATCTGCACCTATGCTGAGATCTGATCGCTGGTTGCAGAGCTGGTGGAAATGAGGTGCATCTGGGTGAACCGTTTGTGCCAGGTGGTGTTGGCCGATGTCGAATCAGTACTGGCGGTGCTGGAGTTACTGGAGCTTGCACCTCTCCTGCTGTGACCTGAAGGCCATTAGGGAAACTTAACAATGATGTTTCTGAGTGGCTAGTCATAACAACTCGTATTTCTCGAGTAGTTGCACTAGCAAAGAAAGAAGTTGGAATTCTGCTTGCTAGGGTTACAGTACTTGTGTTTGTTGTTGCGTTATAATTATAAGCTGTTGGGTTTGTTGATAGTTCTTCATAGCTGGTTCCATTATAAATCGCGATTCTAAGATTCTCCCTTTGATTTTCCTGAGCAGCTGGGCCGATTAAAGTTAAGTGTAATGAAATAGCCTGTGGGGTTGATTGATTCTGGGGGACTGTAATTGTTTGGAAATCCCCAGTTAAAACAGCGCTTGATGGCTGGCGCGAGCCGCCAGTAGGATTAAGGTGTTCAAGCGCGGCCACGTCAGCGCAGTGTTGTTCAATATAATTTTGAGGCTGGGCAAGATAATCTGGGAGCATTGTCGCCTGTGTGTTAGCGTATCCAGCTGGTTCGGTATATTGGGCGTACGCATTTCCTTGTAAGAGGTTATTAACTTGTGTTAATTGATGCCTCAGCAAGGTCTCTGATGCCAGCAGGCAGTTGCGAGTGTTTTCGTCTTCAGGCAAGTTGGCAACCGCAGTGATTACTGCTTGGATTTGAGCATCAGTTACAGGCAGATTAATAGTATAACTTACCATAGGGGTTCCTCGCATTGCCCTTAGCAAAGGATTAGCAGTACTATCTACAATAGTCTGGTTTTGGAAAAGAGCAAATAATCCTGCTTGCAAAATTGCTCTTTGTGAATTAGTAAAAATTGCTGGCACAGAAACTACGCTAACCTGCCCAGCTGCAATACGTGAAGCCACAGCTTGCCAGAAAATGTTACGGCGAGAAAGAGGCGTTGTCCCTGAAGCAGTTGTATTGATGGTTTGATCAATGTTGGTGAAAAAAGCAGCCACAGATCTTCTGTCAACGCTACTTTCGTTAATGCAGTCGTCTAATATTTGGGCTGTTTCTTGTGTTGTGATGGTTGGCTCGGTGCCTGTGCCTAAAGGGATTGGTCGTGACTCTGAGTTGGAGTTCCCACCGCTGCAACTCAAAGTTGATAGCAGGTCTGGCAAATCTAGGCCAGTTTCCTCTTCTACCCAAGCAATTGCTTGACCAACTGTCCTGTATAAATTTGCAAAACTTATGCCAACTGTTCTTGCTTCCATTTTTTTGTCCTCCTGTATTTTTTATTCAAATCCTATTATTTCTTATTCGGATTTAGGGTTTTATCCCTTCCTATATATATATCGTCAGTTTTTTAAAAAAATTTCACTTTATTTTTGAACTTTACCTGCACCTGTGTTGGGACCTAATTGCTGGTTGTAGTGCAGGAGCAAATGATGTACATAACGGCAACGCTGGTTCTGGTCTTGGCGTTACAGGAGGGACTGGGGCTGGCCTTTCTGGCTCTGCTGCTGGGTGCGGGGTGGTATTTGGCCTGATATTAAAACCATTGTCCAGCCTGGCAATCTCAACATAATCAAGCATAAGGACCAGATCAAAAGCACCGGAGAAATCAGAGATAGGCGTAGGCAGAACCCCTTCAAAACTAATTGTTGGAGGTGTTGTCTCTGATGGTGAATACCTGCTTATTGGAATGATAAGGGCGCTGTCCGCCTGGACCAGTATCAAGCTGAATCTGTTTTGTGCAGGGAGAACAGTTCTTTGCCGAGTTGTTTGATCTTCGTCAAAAATAATACTAGGATTATTGATTGTCGCGCTGACTGTAAAGAACCTGGTGGCGCCTTGCTGAAAAAGGGTGTTTGGGCTGACATCACAAATAACCGCTGGATTAACCAACCGTGTGCGCCTGCCTAGATCTAACCCCAATAGAAATCTTTGAGCACTTTCGATTGTTAGTTCTGCGTCTGGGGTTGGGCCTGCATCTGCATCTCTTGGAGTTACCTGGGGTTCTGGCGGCAAACTAGTTATCATAGTAAAAAAGTTATTTTTAGGCAGGTTCAAAGCGAAGATTGAAAAACTGGTTGAATGATTTATTGGTGCATTGGGTGGATATGAGCAGAGAGCTTGATATCCTTCTAGGGTAAAGTATTGGTGAGCGCTATTTGAACTACTCATTAAACTCTGAGTTAGTTGGCTAATTACTGTTTCGCGTTGTTGGGGTGTTAAGCGTTGCAAGCTAGCTCTGATCTGTTCATCAATAGAAATAGGAGTGGCTTGGTTTACTACTGAAGCTGTTCTGCCAGCCAGGTTACGGCCGTCATAGCGCTCTTCAACAATATACCTGGCCACAGTAGGCCAAAATAAAGGATTGTTTGTTAGCTGGCCTAAATTGCACAGGGTGACGTCTTGATCAGTTAAATGGCCCAGGATGGCCGCAATGGCAGTCAGGTCTTCGCTATCAAGGGTTAGATTAGGATTGGTATCAGCTTGAGCTAGCGGCACTTGAGAATTATCAACATTACCACAGCTAAGAGTACTTAAAGCCCAACCGAACCAGTTTGATATATAACTGCTAATTTGCTTAATCATAATTGTTTTGCTCCAAACTCACCCCTGCCTCGTCCCGCCTGTGGCGAAACTCGGCACCCCCTCTCTTATTAAGAGAGGGGGTATAAAGGTTACCTACAAAGAAGCGCGCAAGCGCGGTCGGCTTGGAATAGTCTCGCGCTTAAAGCCTTTTTCCCAACTATAAAGATCTTCGATCTTGTTACCAGCCAAGGTGGTCTTAGAGAGCATTTCTACTGCTTCTGACCTGGCTAAGCCATCCTTGGGATGGAGATAGTTGCGATCAACATAAGAGAGCATCCCAGCCTCTTTGGCCGCGGCAATATATTTGCCAGCCCAATTTTTAGTGGAAACGTCCCAGTATGGTTTTTCAAAAACTTCACTGGCAACCTTCATGTTCTCAAAACGAACCAGGATGGCAATACCTTCGGCCTTGTTAATCTTATTGTTTGGCCTGAAGCTGCCGTCTGGATAACCATTGACTAAGCCTTCATTTTTGGCGATTTCAACATATTTCGCGGCCCAGAAATCAGGCTTAACATCTTTAAAGGCCATTTTGGCCTGGCGGTCTGGCAATTTAATCCCTTTGGCCCGGACCATTAAAGTGGCGAGCTCAGCCCTGGTTAGAGATTGCTCTGGTCTAAAGCTGCCGTCTGGATAACCCTCAACTAAGCCAACTGTTCCAGTGTTCTCGATTGGGTTCTTGGCCCAATAACCGTCTGGCACGTCGGCAAAATTGATCAGCCTGACCAAGCGCATATCAGAGGTTTCGTAGTCGCCGGAAGTATCTGAAACTTCGACCATGAGCAGGTTTTTGCCTAACTGGTCAACCGGAACCTCGGCTGCAAAGTTTAAGTTCTCGTCCAGTGGCATGGCTATGCCATTGACCTTAACCGTGATTACCCCGGCCGCGGCCTGGGTCTCATCGCCCTGAATGACTTCAACCCTGCCTGAAACTTTAACATGGTCATCATAAACAATTGATTTGTCTTTAGGGTTGTCAAAGTGGACTCGGAGCATCCGCTTAGCTGCCTCGCCCAGATAACTGATAGAAAAGAACGAGGTGGTATTGTCACTGATGCCAGAGTAGGGGTGGTAGGCATAGTTAAACTCAATACCTGATAACCTCACGCCGATCCCAGCGGTTAGGTCATTGCCATCAGCGCCGGTGCGCAAGGCTAGGTTGCTCACTGGCCAGAACTCAAGGCCAAGATGAGAAACATTGGGAATATTTTGCGAATTAATGTCGTAGTCAGCGTTTAGATAAAGCCGGCGGTTGTTATGGACTGAATAAGCATTGCCTTCTTTGCCGATCAAGCAAAGTTTGCCGCCAATTTTTAGGGTGGCGGGGATATCCTCATTAATGCCGCTGGAGCGGGTGATCTTGCTAGCCAAAACATTTTGATAATTAAGGCCAAAGGTTAAATAATCAGTAACAGGTACTAGCAACCCCAGGTCAGCGCTGTAGCCATTGCCAGCGGCGTTAGCCGCGTCAGCCACATCATTCTTACCAGAACCGCTCACGCTAAAATACTTAAAACTGCCGCCAATCAGGACATCTTTGTTTAAGTTGCGAAAAGGTGGCAGGTTATTAAGATAAGTGCCGGCCGAAAGAAAAACCACGCTGCTGCCCCACTGACCTGTGCCGGCTGAACTGCCGTCAATATTGGTCAAGGGAATTTCTGGAGCAGAAGAATTGATAATGCCGATCCCAACCGCGCTTTTATCGCCGTATGGATAGACACCGCCTAAGACAGCATAGCTAACATCACCCATTAGAGAGGTGTACATGCTAGAGAGCTTTGGGTTAGTGGCAGTGGCCAGACCAGCCGGGTTCATAAACAAGGCGTCGCCGTCCTCTGCTACTCCGACATAGGCGCGGCCCATGCCCAGCGCCCGAGCCCCAACACCCAGGGTCATGGGGTCTGGCGCGTAACTAGCTAATGTACTTCCGGCTATCAGGACTAAAGTTGCGAGTATCGTTAATAGCTTTTTCATCTAATTCACCTCTCCTTTATAATTATTGTTTGATCACAAGGACCCTGGCTTTAGCAATCAAGCCTTTGGTATCCTCGTTAGCAATGCGGATTAAGTACACGCCGTCTCCGACATAAGACCCTTGCGTGTCCTTGCCATTCCAGGTGGTCTGGCTAGCGGTAGTTGTATCATGGAGCACTAAGCGGCCGGTCATATCGTAGATATAAATCCCGATATTAGCAGCCCCGCCGGTTGAGTAGGCAATAGTAACATTGGCCTTATTGCTTACACTTGAGAGCGGATTAAACGGGTTAGGGAAGACCGTAGCTGCCCCACCGCCTGCAGCATTAGCTGTAACTTGGAAGCCAACCGCGTTTGATTCAAAGGCCTGGATTGTGCCGGCTGAAATTGCGATCTTGGCTACCTTTAAGGTGTAAACACCAGCTGGTGCCAGGGTAGGGACAATGGCTTCGATCTGGGTGTCGCTCCAAGTGTTGACGTTGACACTGTAAGTTTTATGAGAAGATTGGTTTTCAAAGATCAAGAGACTCTGTCCCTGGGCTGCGCCGAAGCCAGAGCCCATGGCCTTAAATTTAGCGCCAGCCGGGGCTGCGCTTGGGTCAATAGAGGTTACTATTACCTCACCACTGATAATTGGCTGGACTTCAGAGGTGCCGCCCAGGTTAACACTGCCAGCAGTGATGCTGTCTAACGTATGATAGCTTGGGCTGGTATTTTTGGTGATATAAGCAAAGTTATAGCTGACAATGTGGCCCCAATCTATGGTGCCAGTGACATTGGCAGGATCATCAGCGTCAAAGGCAAAATCTGATTTATGGCGGATGATCTGACCGTAATTAACGGTGCTGGCCAAGGTCAGGTGGGAGATTGTGGTGAAATAAGCTGTTCCTTTGCTGTCCTTGAGCGTTAGCTTAACGTCATTTTCAGAGCCATCCCAATTGACAAAGAAGTTGATGGTGTCATACGGATCAAGGTTAAGCGTGTTGGCTAATTGAGTGCCCCAACCGCCGCCCCAATCTGAACCGTCAGTGCCAACGTAGGAATATTTGACCCGAGCGCCCTGGCTGCCGTGTTTGGCTGCTGCGGCCTGACGCAAGTCAGTGTTGATGTGAGCGTCATCTGGCGTAATATCCGCGACATTCTCAAAAACATAGTAGCCAGAGTCAGCAGTGCCGTCGCCAGTGTAGTCAAATTCCCAGTTATCAACGCAGCCGCCTTCAAAATCTTCAATAACCACGCCGCCGCTGGTGATGATAAGGTTAGCAGTATTTCCTGTTACGCCGTTAACTGTGATAGCAATGGCAGCAGTGCCAGAAACACCAGCTGGAACAGCCAGGGTGATCTGGTTCTCGCCCCAAGCAGTGGGGTGGCCAGTGACGCCGCCGATCGTGATAGTGCTAGTTCCTTCTTGAGTGCCAAGGTTAGCACCATTGATCACAATGGTCTGGCCGACATAGGCGCTAGCTGGCAAGACGCCAGAGATGACCGGTGTTGGCGCAGTCTTTGCGTTGACAGTAAAAGTCGCGGAGCCAGAAGCGCCGGTAACAGTGACTGTGCGAGCGCCAACTGTGGCGCCGGCAGCAATAGTAATGTTAGCGCTGACGGTGGTTGCGTTAGTTGCGCTGGCGCTGTTAACAGTGATGCCAGTGCCGCTAAAGGTGACCGAGCTAGCCAAGTCACCGCTCCAGTTAGTGTTTGTTCCGGAGATAGTGACAGTTAAGGTTTGACCTTGTTCGCTCTGGTTAGGGTTGATCCCGGTGACAACTGGTTCGGTCGCTCCGACAACTGTAAAGCTAGGTGTATTTGACGGTTGGCCATTGACAGTGACAGTGAGGGGGCCGCTGGTTGCGCCAGCTGGGACCTCGGTCACTAGGCTAGTGTGATTAACAGTTGAGACAGTAGCCTCAGTCCCATTAAAGCTGACCGCGACATTGGGTATATTTGCGCCCAAGGCAGTACCGTTAATGGTGACTGGGTCACCGACCGCGCCAGTATCTGGCACCAGTCCGTAGATATAGGGTCTAACTGTAAAATCCAGGCTGTTGCTGGTGCGGGTGTCGTGAGTCACGATCACTGCTTTAGCTCCGGCAACGATATTGGTTGCTTCAATGGTTTGCGGGATACCAACCACAATACTGGTGTCAGACCAGTAGTAGACCTGGTTAGTTGGGATTGTTAGACCAGCCAAGGTGACATGGTTTTGCAAAGTGCTGCGATTGATGCTCCCTGGGTCATCACCAAAGTTGTGCCCTTTAATGTCAATGTTGTTATAGACATAGCCCCAGCTATCAGTTGTAGTGGCAGCTTCGCCGACTTTGCGATAAACATGTTCAATTGTTGGCGAGTCAGGGGCAATGGTGGTAAAGCCAAAGTCTGTATCCCCGCTCAAGTCATTGCCAGCTACATCTTGGCCAGTGACAGTGATGTCATAGGCTGTGCTGTTAATAAATGGGGTAGTGTGGGTAAAGGCAACTGTCCTGTTACCGCCACTCCAAGTTCCAGCGGTAAAACCGCCGGTTGGGTTAGGAACACAAGCGATGGAGACAGAATCAATATCCATTGGTTCGCTAAAGGTAATACTGATTGTTTGCGTTAGCGTAACATTGGTCTCCCCGTTATCAGGGATTGTTTCGCTAATTGTTGGTGGGGTGACATCTAGTGGGACATCACCGTCATCAGTAATAGTCAAGGTTGCGCTGTGGGTACCTAGCGTAGCGCCGCCGGTTGCTGCGCTCAAGGTCAAGTTAACTGTTTCGTCTGATTCTGCCACAGTGTCATTTAAGATTGTAACAGTAAAGGTTTTACTGGCTGATTCACCCTCTGCCCAGCTTAGGTCGCCGCTTGCTGCGGTATAATCTGAGCCGGCGGTAGCAGTCCCATTGCTGGTAGCGTAATGCACGCCAACCGCGCCATCAGTGCCGCCAGTGCGGGTAACAGTGATAGTGGCGCTGGTGCCATCTTCTGAGCGAGTATAAGTAGTTGGGTTGAATTGGAGTGTCCCATGGGCTGGGGCATTAACTGTGACAGTAACTGCCACAGTTTGCGGGCTGTTAGTTGCTTTGGTATCAGCAATAGAAATATTTGCTGTATATGGACTGTCAGCAGTGGTTAAGGCTGCGGTTGAGAAATGAATGGTGTGGGTATTATTTGCAGCGCCAACTGCCACGCTTCCGGTGGCTGGGGCAATACTAGTGATCCACGTTGCGCTTTCAGTTAGGGTGTAGCTTAAAGACGCAGAACCACTGTTGCCAACCTGGAAGGTGGCATCAGCAGCGTCTTCGCCTTCGGTAATTGTAACAGCGACTGTGGCTGGGGTGCGGGTGATGGTGGCGGCAGCGACGGGTTTGGTTAGGGTGGTGGCGAAATTAGCTAAACCAACATCTGTTGGGAGGGGAGGGACACTTGGATTAACTGCCGGGTCCACTAAAGCAGAATTACCATAATGGGTGGCCGTTGCAATTGAAGATGAGTTCCAAGCCCTGACATAAACTTTTGGTGAACCAGAAGTATAGGTACCGGTCACACTATGGTAAAATTGTCCAGCCACATGGCTGAAGACAAGATAAACAGTATCATCACCAACGCTTCTGGTGCTAAGAATAACGTCGTCGCCAGTCTTATCACCGTCAGTAGCTGGGGGGTTAATCGCTCCGTCTGATCCAGCATAGATGTATTGGATGACAGAACCAACAGCCAGTTCATGGCCTGCTCCAATGCCAGCTTGATTGTAAACTCTGCCCCCGCCCGCACCAATAGTGTTATTGTCTGCGCCTGCGTTGATCGATAAATAGGCAGCATTTGCTGTTGCAGCACAAAGCAATATCATGCCTAGGACAATTAAGCTGCGGACCATTGATTTTAGTTTTAAATATGTCATTTTTTCATCTCCTTTTTATTAAGGTCTTGTAAAATTCCACTCATCTGGGCTGGCAGGATCGACCAATGTTTGGTTATTAATAAAATAACCTTTGCCAGGGGTGATGGTAGTCAAGGGACCGCTAAAACCATCAGCACCTAAGTAAGCAGAAATCCACCCATCGCTACCAGCTCCAGGTGAATTCTGATAATAGTAAATCTTATCAGCGTTAAGTGGAGTCCCTGCTGTTAGGACAGCAGCCAGGCTTGCCGCATTGAGAGAGATTGCTTCAGCATAAAGGGAACCGATCATATTGCTGTTTTGATTTAAATCAATCGCTGTAGGAGTATCAAAAACCACGCTACCAACAACTGTGATATTGGTTGCGGTCGAACTCATTTGTCGGTTGATAAAATAACCTTTGCTTAGCTCGATGTTTGATAGCGAGCCGTTCCAAGTTCCTTCAGCATTAATATACGATGTTAGCCAAGTTTCTGACGTGTTATCGTAATAGTATATTTTGTCAGAAGCTAGCGGGGAACTACCACTTAATTGATTGCCAATGACGTCGTTAATTGCGATTGCCCCCCCATTTAAAGGCAAAGAAATTAAATTGCTGCCTGGTTCAACATGTATATCAAACTTCCCAACCACGTTAGATGTTAAGAGCGTGCTGGTTAGGATGGTGCTGTGCGGAACGATCTTGTAGTATCTGGCTGTCCCAGCAGCTGGGGTATCAAGAAACTCCGTTTCAACTATATTTTCGCTTAGCAGGGACCATTCAGCTTGGTCAGTTGTGAAATAACCATCATATTCTCCAGTGGTTGGGTTGATGGTGCGGGTCAAGGCATAGATATCAACAGCGCTTGATGGCTCGGTAAGCCAGCTTAGTCTGACATTGCTCCCTTCGCGCACAATAATGACGCCAGAGACCACAATCTCGCCGCCGGCTTCTGTAGTAGTGGTAAAGTGAAATGGGTTGGCCGCGCTGCTGCTAGGGATTAACGCTGTGTTAGTTAAATCAACCGCAGTGGTCGCAACCGTGACCGTGTAGACGGTGTTGAGCGCAAAGGCCGCGTGATTGATTGTTAGGATCATGTGTCTGCTGTCCCAGGAATAAACAGCGTCAGTCAGGGCCGGTGAAATGCTTAAAGCGTGTTCAACTGAACTGGTATTCATGGTTTCTGAAAATTGGATGGAAATCGGTGCACTGGTTAAGATGCCAGTTTGGTCGTTGGCCGGGATGGTCTCTTCTATGTTCGGCGCGTCCGAGCTAGTGTCAGGTGTAACATAATTAAAGCTCCATTCTGGGTTAGAGGCATAGGTGCGGCCTCCCTTGTCGTCTTGAGCAGAGACATTCCAGCGATAATTAACTGGGGTGACGCTGGAGTGAAAGGCTGTAAACGGTAGGGTATGGCTGTTGGTGGTAACTGGCCCATTAAACACCTGATCGCCGCCATCTGTCTGGTACACTAAAAGATTGTAGTGTACTGGGTCGCCATTTGGGTCAGTGCTGCTTTCCCAGGTTAGGGTGACGTTGCCGGTGATAGTGGCCTCATTAGTTGGCGCCAACTTGCTAAAAGCAGTTGGCGGCTCGTTGGCCACGCTTGGCGCAAGACCAGTATCAGCATTGGCGCCAGGGGTCACTAAGTTATTATAATTGTTGTTTCGGTCATAATTGTAGACAGCATAATAATAGGTAGTGTCAGCTGTTACTGCCTCATCAGTTAGCGTAACTGCCTGACTAGGGCTTAACAAGTTGAAATGTCCAGCTCCAAAGCCGCCGTCATAACGAGCGATCTCTGTGCCAGCAGAAACCGTGCCAGCTGCCGTGATTACTGGCCAGGTGCCAGTATTGCGTACAACTACTGCCACATCAAAATCTACCAACGAGGCTGGCGCGTTCCACTTTAAGGTAACTTTGCCAAGCTGATCATCTGAAGCTGTAAAATTTGTGGCATTAGCTGGTGGGGTCTTGTCCCAAGGCATGGCAGAATCAGCATTGCCAGGTTGCATAGAATTATGATAAGTGGCCGTGGTATTCCAAGTGCCGGCTGTGTCTTGGGCAAAAACCGCAAAAGTATAAGTAGTGTAATTGGTTAAGCCGCTGGCTACCAGGGTCTTAGCAGCTCCTGGTGTTGCTTCAGTGGTACTTAGCAAAACAGTGGTATTAGGCGAGTTGGCTGCGCCGGCGGTGGTGATGAGCGGGAGATGATCCAGTGAACTTTCACCAATGAGCAGGCGGCGCTGCAGCACAATAATTCTAGCCAAGTCAGTGTCTGCCGGGTTAGTCCAGGTTAAAGTTGAACTTGATTCTTCATGATCAGCAGCCACAAAGTCTGTGACCTGGGCTGGCGCTGGATCAGAAAGCGGGGCTGTGCCGTAGAAACGGACCAGACCATTGCGGCTGTTGCTTACAGCTAATACAGTTCCGCCGCTGGAAACAGTGACCCCGTCAGAAGCAATAACTTCATTAGAAACTAACATAGCGGCGTTGCCAAGGGGATTATTAAGATCAGCAATCCTGATTGAGTAAAGCCGGTTTTGGGTCTCGCTAGCATTGGCTGACTTTTTAATGTAGAGGTGATCAGCATTCAGGTCAAAGGCTGTCTCGCCATAATCATTGGCAAGATCAGTGGTGATTTGGGCAATCACAGGGTAATTGCCAGAAGCATTTGGCACAGTGCTGTAAACCATAACTGCCACAACATTGCTGTCATCATTAACAGCAACATAGAGGCGGTCGCCGACTATTTTAAGGTCACTTGGATAGGTCAAACGAACAAAAGTACTTTTAGTAAGGGCCTTTTCATAAGTAATTGTCCCCAGATCATAATTAAGGACATGGATCCGGCCGTCACTGCTATGTTCTGAAGCAAAAATTTTGTAATGAGCGACATTGGGGGGGTGGCTACCTGGAAGCGCAAAGCCAGAGTCAGTGGTGCCTTTGGTTGTAGCTACATCAAGCAAGCGGGCATCTGGCAGATGAGTGTCGGTGATATCGCTAATCCAAGTGTTGTTATAAGTGTCAAAAACCCGGATGCGGCGCAGGGTATTATCAGTAACATAAAGTTTGTAATCTCTCCCCAGGGTGAGGCCGCTGGGGGTGCTGCGAGCTGACCAGGTTGCTCCGGCCATGGCTTCATAGGTCCCTGGCATACCACTACTATCTAAATAATAAACTCTGATCTCAGAGGCCTCGCCATTTGCTATGCTGGCATAGAGTTTTTTGCCGTCGCTGGAAACTGCTAAGCCGTTACAAGCACTGCCGCCTGGCAGAGATTGGGTATTGACTAAAAGGGGTGCGTCGTCCCAGCCCAGGGTGTCATCTGGCGGCCAAATTGCTTTGGGTGGATAGCTCTTGATGCTGGGTGCAGCGCTGTTATTGGCCACATAAAGTGTGCGAGTAACAGGATTTTTGGTGCTGCTGACTGGATTAGTGCTGACAGCAAAAGCTACCCCTCCTAAAAAGATTAATAAGGCCAGTCCTAAAACGATAGATTTCTTAAACATTATTCCCCCTCCTGTGGATTATCTTGATTCTGAACTGGCAGAGCAACTCCGCCTATGATCTTTAGGCCAGTGCCGTAGCGGTCACTTAGCGGGATTATTTCTCTAGTATCTCCCCTCATAGTTACGTCAACAATAAGACGAATGTCAGGGTTGTTCCACCAACCTTGAGGGACCTGAAAAGTAAATGGTCTGGGAGAACCTGCGGGTACTGGAGTACTACACAAGGGACCAATGGGTTGGCTCCAGCCATCATACGAATAAGTTACTGTGTCAAAAGGGGTTTCCTCATTTGGCCGATAAGCCTCAACTGTAAAAGTGGCCATAAAAACGCCAGCCCGGTTATTGGGGTCATCTGGACAGAGCCAGAGGTCTAAGTCAGCATAGGGGCCGTAGTCGCAATATGGATCAGAACAAAGCGGGTCAGATGGGGCTTCTTCTTGACAGGTTTCTGGCCGTCTTTCTAAATCAATGACACCATCAAGGCATTCAAGGTCTCCGGCAGTGCCATCACCATCAACATCAAGGCCAGTGGTATCAGTGGCTGTTATGACAACGTAACGGCTTTGGCCGCTGACGAGCTGGTCTCTCTGGCCCCCAACAGATGGTGAGATAAAATGGGAACGATAATGCAATACTCCGCTTTGAGTCGCGTGGCCTTCCACAGGAGTAAAAATATCAAAACCAATAATTGGGTTGCCGTTAGTATCAGTTTGTAGAGTAACAATTTCACCGTTAACGTTTACCTCTGTGGGTGGCATAAATTCGGTTTGGTCCATGGGCGTAGTGGTACTGCAAGCAAGATTTGATAAAATAGAAATACGGGAGAGATAGGGAGAGATGGCAGCTAAAATGCCGCTGCTTTCTTCTGCTGGGGCCTCGGCCGCGACTGTTGGTTCGGTGTCTACCTCGGTCTCATTGCCAACGATCCTGTTATATATATAATGTAAAGCCCCTGAAACTGTATTTGTTGGTTCCATTTTTTTACCCCCTAATATTAATGTAAAATCCGAATTTCCTAAATCCGAAATCAGAACAATGTGTTTTTTATTAAAATCCGAATTCCTTGTTCGGATTTCTGACATTCGGATTTAGGATTTAATTCCTTTCCCTATATATCTATCGTCAAGTTCTGGTGAAAATTTCACTTCGACTTACAGTTTACCTTATTATCCTTATTGACTTGAGCCAGGCAAAACTTGCGGTTTGCCTAGCCCTGCTTCTATTATATCGTTTCTTCCTGGAAGAAATTTCACTTTTTCTTTAGGGAAATTTCTACTTCTTATTGGTTTTTCTCTATTTGAGCTATTGCTTCTCTTAGGAACTCAAGCTGTCTATTCTTGCCTGCTAAGGTTGCTACATATGATGCATGCAGGAGCGAGATCAATCTGGCAAAGGCATCATTAGCCCTAACTAACCGACGAACAATCGTAGCGCTTCCTGCCTCTAGAGTTATTGACAATACTTGGGTTACCGCAGCAATAACAGTTTCAGGATTTTCAGGGGCCTCTGGGGCTTCTAAACTGGCGCAGACTGTTGCTGCTTTATGAACATTATATTTTCCCAGCTTTACACCTTTTGCTTTGGCCTTTGATGTTAAAGCCGAGATTTCTGATTCTTTCCTTTTAATTAATTGTCTGAAAGTGATATCTAACTTTGTTAAAAACTCTGCTGCTGTATCGTTTTGTTTTAAGGCCTTTGTGACTTGAACCATGACATTATCTTGAAGATTTATACCGGCAAAAGTTGTGGCTTGCCCGACTAGATCTTCAGCCGAGACAATCATTGATTCGCCAGCTTCTATAATGGTTTCGCCTGTTGCGGGGCTGATTTCTTCAGCTGGCTCGTCTTCTTGGGCCTGTTTCTTAAGTACTCCCAAAATATCTTCTTTTGTCATAAACTTAGTGTCGCGTGGCTCCTCACCTTTTTTAGGGACTGGGGGGGGTGGGGTTGCTCCAAGCTTTCTGGTATTCAATAAAACTGAAGAAACCAGTGTTTGCATAGTCTGAAGAGCCTTAAGGGTAGTGGAATCAACCCCTCCAGGGTTACGAACGGTTGGAACAATAACTTCCCGCCTTATTCTAACAAGGGTGTCCCTATCCTTAGCGGTTGGGTTATTTTTTAAGTTCCGTACTAAAGTTGCTGCCTTAGCTAGCTCTGAACCAAAATTAATTTTTTTCATTGTTTTTTCTCCTTTTTTAACTTATTAATGATTGTACGTGATCAAGAATTGTTCCAGCCTTAGTTTTAATTTCCTCCCTTGCTTGATATTTTTCATGCCCAAGAATTTCTGAGGTCATTTTTTCCAAAATAATAATCTCGTGTTCTGTCAGACTGGGGCGAGTTTCAATGGCTGCTATGGTCCTGTCTAGAAAAGCCTCTGCTTTTGCTTCTTGATTGATGTCCAGGCCTTGGCTAGCTAACTGAAATTCGCGGTCCAATTCTTCGTATGAGTCATATCTGTTCTCTAATTTGCCAGAAAGGAGGCGCGAGATAACCATGAAGAGTTCATCTGGAATGGTGCCTTGGCTTATCTTGTTAGGAAATTCTTGGTTGCCACTTACAACTGCTCCGACATATAAGGTGTAATCTCCAAGGCCCTTTACTCTGAAAGGTACCTCATTGGTTAGTAATTCGTACAAAACCATGCCAAGTGCGTACATATCCATCTTCATTAACAAGGCAAGCTTTGCTTGTTTTTGTGCCTCTGTTAATTTTTGGCTTTTCTCTGTTACATATTCTTTTAAATATGTAATGTTGTATGGGTCAAGGTATTGCACTGTCCCCATAACAGCAAGCTTAGTTGTCAATCGCTCCTCGTCATTTGCATTTTCGTTTTCAAAACCAACATCTTTGGCAATACCAAAGTCAATCAAAACTACGTGGCCGTCTGGTGTAATCATGATATTGCCTGGTTTGATATCTCGGTGGCCGACCCCATCTTTTGCTACAGTAGATAAGGCCTTAATAACTTGACCAATAATATCAGTTGAAGAGGCGACTCTCTTAGCTGGTTCCTGGCCCTGAGTTTTTTGTTCGTCTATATAGGCCTTTAAGGTTGTACCAGGAATAAATCTTTTGGCTATAAAGACAAAGTTGTCAGGTGAGATGCCAAGGTCAATGGCCTTTTCAATATTACTATGTTCAATCCTTGATTGAATAGCAAATTCTTGGGTCAATCTGGCGGCTGGCTTTAACTGGCTGCCATCTCTTGAAGTGGCTTGCCTGTACCTTTCTTCAGTGAGTGTCTTAATGACTACGATTTCATTTGTCTTGATATTAATCCCTTTAAAGACATCCCCTTGTCCCCCATGACCAAGTTTTTCTGTTGCTTTATATTGTCCTTGGTTACCGATAAAAATGCCCTTTGGTACAGCAGAAGTTGAGTCGTCCTCTGCCCCCTTTGCTCCAGTTGCAGAGTTTGGTTCCTGTGGAGCCGGCATATCCTCTGGCTCTTCTGGAAGAGCAGGAAGAGGAGGTGCTTCTTTCGTCTGTTCTGCTGGTGGGGTAGGCTCATTTGGTTCTTGTGGCGCAGGGAGAGCTTCAGGCAGAGCAAAGGGTGCTTCAGCTTGATTTGTCCGTCCTCTTAATGTTAAGTAGAGCAAGCCTATGGTTGGCAGTAGAACGGCAAGGGTGTTGGTTATAATTGTTAATGGTATAAACAAGGC
>Ga0066637_10000140_pt1 | contig 43276 bp, 38 predicted proteins | sample CryGeyCG2014_020_FD_62737 | JGI IMG/M metagenome (GOLD analysis project Ga0066637, IMG submission 62737) | Groundwater microbial communities from aquifer - Crystal Geyser CG08_land_8/20/14_0.20 | ecosystem: Environmental > Aquatic > Deep subsurface > Groundwater | place: USA: Utah: Grand County...
CCGGAACATTACTTTTGGCGCAACCTGCAAGTTTAGAGGAAAAGAGACGCTGAATTTTAAATTAAAAAGCAGCCAAGGTAAAAACCTGGACGCAAATTTGAGGCTTTCGATAAAAATTTTAAAAGATCAAGGTGAGGCTTTTACGCAGGTATTAAAAGAGGAAAAAGAGCTTTTCCTGATCGCGGGCATCGGCTTCAAATGGTAGAATTCATCCAGGCAGGGGCAGCGCTTTTAAGAACTTGACGGGTTTGGATTGAAATATGTAAAATTCAATATAGAAAGTACTGAGCAGTCTTAAGATTTAAAGTTATAACTTGAATATTCCTAAGGAGTTAAATCGGCACGCGCGGGTAATGCATTAAAAAACATAGCAATTATAATCAAACATTGTCTTTCATTGACTTTTTTATTAAAATATGTTAACTTCAAATCCGAGATGTTGACATGAGTAGCCACAGAACAAAAGAAACAGTGTCTTTTTATGCCAAAATAGTAACTCCCAAAAATTTTGTCTATTATATCATAATATATGCTAATATACTCTATTACCGCATAATAAAGGCGGGCTTCCTAATATGTCCAACGAAGTAAACAAATTAAATAATAATAGAATAAAGTTACGCGCTTCGGAATTAATCCTTTTTTATATATTGTTTGGTTTGGCCATTTTTTTTACATACACGGTATATAATAATCGGCTATGTATGCTATTTTTCTTTTTTCTCATAGGCTGGGCGTGGTTTTCCAAAAATAATTATTTTTGGATTGCCTTTTTCTTTTTACTCATTCAAGGGCCGGGTTACCTTTTTACATTGTCATCCGCAGGAACCCGCATAGCATTAAAGCCATTCAATTTGATGACCATCAATTATTTCGACGTGTTTACATTATTAATGTTTATGAAAACCTTCTTTTTAAAAAAGACAGTTAGGTTAAGATTAAATGTACCTTTTAGTTTGATAGGAGTATATTTTATTTTTTCGTTTTTTATAGGAGCCGTCTTTTATAGCACGTCTAGCGACCGTGTGGTTAGTTTTTTGAGGCCGCTTTTTTACTCTACCTGGATTATTTCGTTTCTTGCCTTTGTAAATGATAGAGAAACCGTTTTCAAATTTTTTAGGCTATTATTACCTGTAACTTTCTTTATTTTGTTTACTCAATTTTATTTTTTGGTTACGGGAAGAGAATTCGTAAATGTACTTCAACCCTGGTATAGGGGTCTCCAGGCATTAAACACTGTTACTAGAGACTTGAGACCAATTGCAGGAGGATTTGAATTAATGTTTATGTGTTATATGGGTGCATTAATGATTAGTGAACATAAAAAGAAAACAGCAGAAAAAGGGTACCTAGCTTTGATTATTATGTTGAATTTTTTGTCAATATTTGTTTCCGCAACAAGGGTTTGGTTCGCGCTGTTTTTGTTTATTGCTATATGTGTTTATTTTGGAAAAATGCACAATCTGCCCAAAATATTTATAACAATAGCGATTGCTGCAATTCTATTGTTTTCTGCGATTAAATTTGGTCTAATTTCAGAAGAATATTTAAGAGAAAGTGCCTGGGGAAGGATTTCTCAAGGCTTCTACTTTATTAGCGGAAGGCCGGAAGCAATAGATACATATGTTAGCAGGCTAGACCAATTAAAACCTCTGACCGCAAAAATATATGAGAACCCATTTTTTGGCCATGGATTTTCTGATGTATCATATATTAGCTTTGACTGCGATTGGGGATTTTTTAATACTTTTTTAATGTTTGGAATTTTTGGATTTTCTTTATTTGTTTTCCTATTTTTTCGCTATCTCCAGCTGGCATACCATACATTAAAGGTATTCCCAAGAAATGATCCCTTTAGAGACTCTTTCAAGGTTTTATTAATATCTTTTTGGAGTATGCTCATTGGTTATTTTGTTACTCAAGATTTCTTTACCCCTTATTATCCTAATAGAGTTGCTTTTATTATGTTGTTTTTCGGAATTTCTGAGATTTTCATGCGTTCTCCTGAAAAATCCAAAAATGGCATAGAATATCAGTAGATTATTATCAGAATGATAAAAATCGCCTATAATTACCAAATTGCGCAAGGTTTTGGAGGAATAAGTTATTATACAAAGGGCTTGATAAGCCATATGTGTCAGAACTCCGGAATGAATAGCTTTAAGTTTTTTTTATTTTGCAATTCTTTTAGAGGCAATTTTCCGCCCCTTCCGGAGCATATTAGAAAAAATTGTACTTTTATCCCCACGAGATTCCCATTATTTTTATCACCTACAATAGGTTTAGGTCATTTTTTTCAATACAAACTGCTATACTCTTTTTTATGCCAAAAATACGGTATAGATATTTTTCACGGGACGGAGGCTCTAAACATAGTTGATCAAAAAGTAATATCTGTAAGCACAGTTTATGATTTATTTTTTTTATTAGATCAAGAGATAGACCAAGATAAGCATATTATTTTTATGAGAAAAAAGCGCAAAGAACTCGATAAGTGCGACGGTATAATCGCTATATCAGAAAGCACAAGGGACGATTTGATAAAAATAAACTTACCGGAAGAAAAAATTAAAGTTATTTATCCGGGAATAGATGATAATTTTTTAAATTTTTTTAGCATTAAAGAAGATACAAGAGAAAACGATTTTTTGCAAATTAGTAAAAAATACTCTTTACCGCAAAGATATTTCTTATATGTTGGGAATTTTGTATTGCGAAAGAACACTATTACGCTGATAGAAGTTTTCTATAATTATAAGAAATCTAATAGCGATGATATAAAATTGGTATTGGTAGGTCCCTTTTACGGGAGCGAGTATCATGCGGTCAGAAAGAAAGTTACCGCATTAGGGATCGACAGTGATGTTATTTTTATTGATTACGTAGGGCATGAAGAATTAGTGTACATATATTCAAAAGCCGAAATTTTTATTTTTCTCTCTTTATACGAAGGCTTTGGTTTTCCTCCTTTAGAGGCTATGGCGGTCGGGACACCGACAATTGTAGCGGGCAATTCGTCTTTAAAAGAATTATGTCAAGGGTATAGTTGTTTGGTTGACCCAAGGGACGTCAATCAGATTTTAAATGCTATTGATAGGATTCTAAATGACCAGAATTACAGAAAGGAAATGGTTGCCCGGGGCATAGGGCATGCTAAAAAATTCGTCTGGGATAAAGCTATAGAAAAAACGCTGGCTCTATACTACGAAACCGCAAAAAAACACAGTTAAAACGCGGAAGAAATTATTTTAAATATTTGAGAAATATAAAGATTTAAAGAATATTCGTGAACTAATCATATAATAGGAGGGGAAAGTTTAGAAGATGACTATGAATTGGCGCGAAGTGTTAAAGCAGTTTTATAAAGATACCTTCCGTCTGCATCACTGGACGATGACAGCGAAATCGTTAGAGTACCGTGAGGAGATGGAGAAAAGTCAATGGCTGAGTATAAAAAAAATCAAAGAATTGCAATTTAAAAAACTTCAAAAGCTGCTAAGGCACGCTTACCATAATGTCCCTTATTATAAGATGTCCCTAAATAGAAATAATATAAAATTAAACCATATCCAAACCTTTGAAGATTTAAGAAAAATCCCGTTGCTTGATAAAATAGAAGTGAAGAAATATGCTAATAGCGCGCTTCTTTCAAAAAGGGTAAATTTCGTCGAGGTGCTTAAAGTAAGAACCAGCGGTTCGACAGGCATGCCCCTCCATATCTATGTCGACATTAAACAACTCGATATGCGCTATGCGGCTGTTTTAAGATGCTGGGGATGGGCAGGGTGGAAGTTTGGGGATAAATCCATAAGGTTATGGCACCAAACCATAGGAATGGACCAAGACCAAGTAGCTAAAGAATGGCTGGACGCCTTTTTGATGAGACGAGAATTTCTGCCGGTTTTTGAAATGACCGATAAAAATCTTGCGAAATATATATTAAAGATAAAAGAGTATCAGCCTAAAATTATGGATGGGTACGCGGAAGCGTTTGATATATTGGCTAATTTTATTCGGACAAACAGAATTAATGATGTTTTCGTTCCGGTAGTTATTTCATCGGCTCAAATGCTTCCGGATCAGATACGAAAGAATATTACTAAGCATATGCATGCGGAAGTTTATGATCGTTATGGGTCAAGGGAATTTAGCACTATTGCTCACGAATGCAGCCTGCATAAAGGATTTCATGTAAACGCCGAAAACCTGATAGTAGAGATAATCAAGAATGGAGAAAACGCAAAAGAAGGAGAAATCGGAGAAGCGGTTATTACTGATTTGAATAATTTTTCTCAGCCATTAATACGTTATAGAATAGGCGATTTGGTGAAGTGCGTACAAGAAAAATGCCATTGTGGAAGAGGCCTTCCGCTGATAGGCAAGATCTCCGGGCGCGTTAAAACTATTATTTTAGGCACGAACGGTAGATATCTATCGCACATCTTTTTCCATCATTATCTAAAAGAATATGAAAATGAAATTAGAAAATTCCAGGTAATTCAAGAAAAACAAAACCTTCTTATTATAAAAATTATACCGGAAAACCTTAAAGAAAAGTTCTCTCGCAAATCTCGTAGCCATATTATAGCTGATCTTAAAAGAGTTTTAGGTTCAGACATGAAGATCGATTTTGAGATAACAGATAATATAGAAATGATAAAAACAGGTAAGCAGCTCTCCGTTATTTCTAAACTCAAAATTGATTTCCAGGACATCGAGAAAAATAACAAAAATAGATAGTATTATGAAGATAGCCTTTGTATCGTTAATAGCCTACGATTTTCTTTTTAAATACGATTTACTGCATAAGAAGAAAGATATTTTTTTCAATCAGAACAACCCAGATTATTTTGATGCAGAATTTTTGGCTAATTACTCCGATCCGGTTCATAAATGGTGCAGTATGCTGCAAATGAACGGAATAGATATCGAATTTTGGTATTTAGCCAGTTTATCTACAAAAGTAAAAGTGTTTAAGCATAAATACGGGCATAGGCTAAGAAGGATACCGGCATTTAATTTAAGAAACTATTTTTCAAGATATTTTGACTGCGATATATCTTTTGAGCTGTTGAAAGAATTAAAAAGACAAAATATCACGCACATTTTAGCGCTGAGCCACTTGGGGAGCGAGCTATTGCCGATAGATATGTTCGATATATTAGTTATTTTCTGCAGGAGAAATAATATCAAAATTTGTACAATCTATGGAGGGGGATCAATAAATAATTATATGTGGGCGAAACGAAAAATTAAATCCATGTTCTTGAAAAAAACAGACAGTTTATTTTGCCAAAATAAATCCGAGTTGAATATTATGATAAACGAGTATAATTTTCCGCGCGCTAAAGTGTATTATTTTAATAACCCATTAGACCTGGACAATTTCTATCCGATTCCCAAGGACGCCTGCGCTAAGTTTTTAAATTTTGATACCGAAAATAAGTATTTATTGTACGTAGGCAGATTTTCGCTGCCCAAAGGGATCCACCATTTAATCAATATCTTTCCAAAGTTAATCGCAAAAGAGCCCAAATTGAGATTACTGATAGTGGGGCGAGGGATTTACGATGATGTATTGAAAAAACTAATTCACGAGAGTGGCTATGAAAATGCCATCAAGATGTTCGATTATGTAGATAACGATAAATTAAAGTATTATTACAATTTGGCAGAAGCAGTAATTCTTCCTTCTTATTTAGAAGGAACCCCGAATGTTTTAATGGAAGCGATCGCTTGTAATGCAGTTTGTATTGCTACAAATGTGGGAGGGATCCCGGATCTACTTAGCGATGGAGTGGGTATAATGGTGGCCCCAAAGGATGAAGAAAGTCTTCACGATGCGATCGTAAATATTTTGCAAAAAAAGTTTGAAATAAATCAAAAGAAACGAAAAGAGTTATTGGAAGAGATCGATTTAAAGAAAAAAGGGGCAGAATTAAAGAAGATTTTATTTACATTAGATAAATGAAAATTTAAAACGGATCGTTATTTGGTGATAAATGGAGGTATCAAGTGAATGGTTTAAAAAGATCGAGAGTTCTTATTACCGGCGGAGCCGGTTTTATAGGTTCCCATCTGGTCGAGAGGCTATTGAAAGAAAAGGTCAAAGAGATTGTTATTTTTGATAATTTTGCGAATGGTCCAAATGACAATCTAAAAGAGTTATTGAAAGACAAAAGAGTTACTCTTTGGAAGAAAGCCGATATTATGGATAAAAAGTCGGTCTCTTCCGCTTTAAAGGGAGTTGATTTTGTCTTACATATTGCTGCATTAAAAGATAAACTATTTCTTGGAGAATCTTTGGTATTATTTCGAACAAATGTTATAGGAACATGTAATGTGCTGGAGGCTTGCGCTAATGAAGGCGTAAAAAAAATTATTTTTGCGTCATCTATACGTGTGTATGGTTACGGTACAAATCAACGTATGCTATTCAAAGAGGATTCACGTCTCGAAGATAGGACTTTATATGGTATTTCAAAAATCATAGGCGAAGAGATGTGCAGAGCTTTTTATTACAAATTCGGTTTGAAATACTTAACGCTTCGCTATGCGTTTGTATACGGTCCGAAATTATACACAAGAAAATACCGCAACTATGCGCTTATATCAAAAACGATAGATAGAATAAAGAGCGGACAGCCTCCCATTATCTACGGCAACGGCCTCCAGACTTTTGATTGCATCTATATCGACGATGCAATAGAAGCCACTATGCTTGCGCTGAAGAGCGACAAATACAATTGCATCTATAATGTTGGGACCGGAGTCCCTATGTCTGTTAAGAAAATATGCAAGATTGTCACAGAACTGGCAGGCTGCGGGCTGAAGCCCGAATATGGGAAAAAAGATGAAACCTTTGAGGCATATCGCGTTGAAAATCCAGAAAAAATATATCGAGATCTCGGATTCCGCCATAGAATTGAATTAAAAAAAGGATTAAAAAAAGTTATAAAATGGCTAGAAGTGCAGTAAAAATTTAGTTGCCTTATACCTATTACCAAATCTAAGAATAAAAATGCTAAAACAAAAGTTCGCGTTGGATTTTGTCATTCAGGTTTTTCTCCAGATAATTGCTATTATTTCAGGGATTATTGTAGCAAGGGTCGGAGGCCCTAGTGTAGTAGGGATTCTTGCCTTTGGTCTGTCTTTTGCCTCAACGTTTAGATTTATTTCAGATCCAGGTTTAGAAGTGGCCCATATAAAACTAATTTCAGCAGGTGAAGATCTTGGAAAATGTAATTCTACTTTTACTATAATGAAGATTGTCTCAACAGGCTTATTCTTATTTTTTACATTCGCGATATTTTTGTCCCAAAAGTATTTATTTTCTTTCAATTTTGAAAGCAAAACGCAGGAATATGTCTTACTGATCTTTATTTTAATAGTTGCCCTTTCTTCTTTATCGCAAATTCCTATAATGACTTTTACAGCTAGAATGGAAATTACCAAGAAAAACATACCTATCTTGCTGCAAGGCTTGGGAGAAAACATTGCGAAGGTAATTTTGATCATATTAGGGTTCAGGGCATTAGCAATATCATTATCTAGTCTTTCGGTATCAATTGTAGGGGGTATTTTTTTGATCTTTCTTTTTAAAAATTATCCTTTTTCGATATTTGATAAGGAATTAGCGAAAAAGTATTTAAAAATCACATTTCCTATCCTGGGGATAGTAATTATATCGATAATAATAGCGAACATAGATAAAGTTATATTACAATTTCTTACCAGTTCCGAAGAGCTGGGTTATTATGTCGCGGGATATAAAATAAGTTTTTTTATAATGTTGATAGGAATCTCTTTTGGAAATTTATTTTTTCCGTTAGCATCCGGTTATATAGGCAATAAAAATTACTTGGGCATTAAAGACAAAATAAACAGCTTTGAAAAATTTGTATATTTATTCGTAATGCCTATGGTCATATTCATGGCAATTTACTCCCCCGTTATAGTAAAAGTTTTTTTGGGCAACAAATACATGCCGTCTGTGAATATATTATCCATTATGACAATAGCGGCATTCATATTACTAATAACTCAGCCTTACCGTACCATTCTTTTTTCAGGGGGGTTTTTTAAGGAAAGCACATTGCTCAATCTCTACGGTTTGATCATTTTTATAATAATGGAATACATTTTTGTTTCTCAAAGGTACTTAAATTTAGGCGCCTTAGGCGCGGCGCTCGCCGCGTTTACTTTAAATATATTTTTATTTATAATTTTCAAGGCCTCAACAATTAAAAAAATTCCTCAGTTAAAAATGCAATCTAACCTCGAATATATGGGGTACGGAATAGCTAATTTTATAATTTTCTATTTTACTTATACATATTTTTCTATCCATTCAGGCAACATTTTTAAATTTATGTTCCCTTTATGCTATTTTTCGATAACTTATATATCTCTATACTTATGCAGATTATTAAAAAAATCTGATTTTCTGGCGCTAAAAGATTTTATAAACATAAAAGCAATGAGTAATTACGTAAAAGACGAATTTTTCGACTCTAAAACTGTTTCTCTGGGTTAAATTTAATAAATTGATTTATGGTAATGGAAGCATCTATATATAAAAAAGGAAGATATAAAAATGAAAATTTTGATTACGGGAGGAGCTGGTTTTATAGGAATTAATGCCGCTAGCAGGTTTCTCGAAGAAAATAATAAAGTTATTATTTTTGATGATCTGTTACGCAAGGGGGCTGCGGCAAATGTTAAGTGGCTAAGAAGTCATGGTAAATTTGAATTTATAAAAGGCGATATTCGGAATTATAAGCAAGTTAAAAGTTGTTTTCTTAGGCACAAAGATATTGGCGCGGTATTACATTTAGCCGCGCAGGTCGCAGTAACCGATTCTATATTAAACCCAAGAAAAGATTTTGAAACCAACGCCTTGGGGACATTTAATATCTGTGAAGGTGCCAGGCAGGTCCAACCGGAAGCAGTTATTTTAAATGCTTCAACTAATAAGGTTTACGGCTCCCTAAATGATCTGGAGATTATTGAAGAAAACGGAATATATAAATATAAGGCCTTGCCGTATGGTATATCTGAGACTCGTTTTTTGGATTTTTGTTCGCCATATGGCTGTTCAAAAGGATCCGCCGATCAATATGTGCGCGATTATACCAAAACATATGCGTTAAAAAGCGTCACTTTCCGCCAATCTTGTATTTATGGTTCTCGGCAATTCGGAACGGAAGACCAAGGGTGGGTTGCTTGGTTTACAATATGTGCAGTCCTGGGGAATCCAATTACTATCTATGGTGATGGTAAACAGACGAGAGATGTGCTTTTTATCGGTGACCTACTAGACTGCTATTTAAGCGCCCTCAATCGCATAAATGAAATTTCAGGCGAAACTTATAATATAGGAGGCGGGCCGGAAAACGTGCTTTCCCCCCTTAGATTAGTGTCTATATTAGAACAAATCAGCGGCATAAAGATCAAATACAGCTTATCAGACTGGCGCCTGGGCGACCAAAAAGTATTTATCTGCGATATTAGAAAAGCGTTGAAAGATTTTAAATGGAAGCCTAAGATCAAAACCGAAGAGGGCATAAAAAGGCTTTTTGAATGGATTTCGGAAAATAAAAAATTACTAAGTACTATAAAAAAATAAAATGGCAACAGACAAAATAAAGATAGCAATCATAAGTTTTGGGCTTTGTGATATTAATATAACGTTAGCAAAGTACCTTTCGAAATATATAAAAGTGGACCTGTATATCGTAATGAACCAAAATATGAAAAAACACAGCATTATGAATTTTGATAACGTTAAGACAGAAGATGGTTTTTTGCCGGAAGAGATCTTAGACAAATCGATAGATGGCAAGGTGCGGAGGTATATAAGCGGCGCATTCAAGCATAGAGTATTCTTATATCCCGGCTCCGGCTTTAAGAAACCGGCGAATATTATCTCATTTTATAAATTCTCCAAGTTTTTAAAAGAGAAAAAATACAACGGCATTCATTTTAGCGGAAATGACATCTCGCAATTTTTTATTTCTGTATTTATGTGGAATGTCCCAAAAATTCACACGATCCATGACTATATCGGGCATGAAGGCGAAAGAAAATTTATTGCCGAATTGCTCAACAAGTATCTTGTCATAACAAAACGGCAAAAAATATTTCATTCCGGATTCTGCCTCACACAAATAAATGCCGCGTTGCTAAAAATGCGGAAAGCGAGCATCAATCATATCCCGTTCGGGTGTTTAGAAGTTTATAGAATGTGGAAGGATCCTTTAACTCAAGAAGACAGGAACAAAATCCTTTTTTTTGGCAGAATAGCGCCATATAAAGGTATAAAATATCTGATTATGGCAATCTCGATTATCAAAAAAGAATTTCCTGATTTAAAAGTGACTCTTGCGGGAGAATGCTGGTCGAATTTTGATATTAACGGCTTAAAAAATGACAGCACATATACTATTATAAAACGATATATTCCCGAAGAAATAGTTAAGTTAATACAAGAATCAAGCCTTGTTGTCTGTTCCCATACGGATGCTACTCAAAGCGCTGTTATTATGACGGCCTATGCTTTTAATAAACCTATAGTAGCCACGCGCGTAGGCGGTATCCCGGAAGTAGTCGATGATGGCATTACAGGCGTGCTAGTTCCGCCCAGGGATCATAAAAGTTTGGCGAAATCAATAATATACCTATTGAAAAATCCTGAAAAAAGAAAAATGATGACAGAAAATATTGAAAAAAAGAATAGCGAAGGTGAATTCAACTGGGATCATATCGCTAAAAGAACAGTCAAGGTGTATGAAAAAGCGATAAAAGTAAAATGAAAACTATTTTTGTTTTAGATAATGGCGGTATCGGGGGTGCAGAGAAATTAACAGTTTCCCTTGCCGAAAAGATCATAGAGCATGGACATCAAGCCGCTATTCTTATTTTAGAAAGAGATAAAAGCATAGTGGAATTTACTAACAATAAGGATATTAAGTTTTTCTTCGCCTTAAGAAGATTTAAGCTAGACTTATTGGCTTTTCTTGGAAAAATTAAAAAAATATTAAATGAATACGACCCTCAAATAGTTGTTACCAATGGGCTCTTTAGTTATGTTTTTATATCATTATCATTAAAGTCGCTCAAGTCAAAAACACCTGTATTATTGATATTCCATAGCATTTCACCGTTCTCTTTTAAATACAAAGTATTTGATCTTTTCTATACTATATTTTTAAATATTTTTAAAGGTAAGTGGATCATTTTATATTCTTCTCAAAAGCAAGCCCTTGTTAAAAGATTCTTGTTAAAAGAAAAAGATTTTGAGATAATTCCCGGAGGAGTAGATATATCTTTTTATAACCCTGCGACGCACCTCTGTAAATACCAAGATTTTGATAAAAAAGATATTTTTACTATAACCCACATCGCTAGCTTGAAACCGATAAAAAATCAAAAGGCACTTTTTAAGGGATTAAAAGTTTTTGAAGATAAGACAAAGGCGAATTGGCAATTGCTGATAGCCGGCGAAGGCGAGTGCGGCATTTTAGAGCGGTATAAAAAGATCTTAACGCAATTAGGGATCATTAATAGAGTAAAATTTTTAGGTGTAATTAATGATGTAAGAAAGGTCCTTTGCGTTTCTGATATATTTGTCTTAACCTCTATTACAGAGACTTTACCCCTTTCCGCGTTAGAGGCGCTTTCCATGGGTGTTCCGTGTATTTTGCCTCGTGTGGGTGGGTGTCCGCATATAATTGAAGAAGGAGTTAATGGATATTTGATCCGGCCGAACGACTATACGGGTCTGGGGAATTTGGTCGCAGATATTTATGCTGATACCGAACAGCTTCAAATATTAAAAGAACAATCCAGAAGAACTGCCGTGGAAAAATTCGATTTTAAAAATACCGTTCATAGCTTTATTAATCTTTGTGAAAAAGAGGCATTGAAATGACTTCAAACGAGTTTTATGGAGCATTAGGAGTGATAGGAGAAAAGACGGAAGGTGCATTAGGAGATATGTTAAGCATGAGCGGTATAAGGCCAACAGAGATATATTCCTATAAAAACGCAGCTTTTTTTATCTCCCGGAACCAGATTATTGAATATCCGCCTTCGTTCGATATTAATAACAAAAGCCTTATGTTATTCGGAAATTTTTTTTTAAAAGATGTACCTTTAGATAAATTCTTGAGTTCTCCCCATGAACATTTAAAGACGGTAATGACTGGAGATAATCTTGACGGGGTTCCTTTAAAATTTGTAAATGGTTCTTATGTAGGCATTCTTAGGCGCGAAAAAAGTTATGTCATCTTTAATGATTTTTTCGGGCTTCAACCCCTGTATTACTATCATAAAAACGGCTCATGCGTCATTTCCACCAGTTTAAAGGTATTAAATAAATATGTGAACGCCGAACCGGATATGGACACATTGAATGAATACCTCAGCCTCGGCACTGTTATTTCATATAGGACTATAAGAAAAAATATAAGATGCCTGCCGCCGGCATCTAAACTGGCTATAAATGAAAATGGAGAAATTAGAATAGAAAGTTATACAACATATGGGCCGGACCCTTTAGTCGAAGATACGCTTGAAAATATCGCAGAACACATAACGGCCGAATTTAAAACCGCTATAAAAAGAATATATTCTAATAAATTGAAATATTGCTTAAACCTAACCGGCGGGGCGGACACAAGACTTATTTTTTTTGAATGGCCCGACAGACATGGTTTGCTGACCGAAACAGCCGGGGCGCCCGACTCCTCAGATGTATTAAAGGCCATGGAATTAGTGGATACATGCGGAAATCCGGCCCTGCACGCTTTAGAAAATTTGGAAGAAGAAAAGTATTTAGACGGATTTAAGTCGTATTATGAATTGTGTGACAACCCTTTAAACGTGAGGCAGAATTTCAATCTGCATCATTTACAATGGAAAATTTCAAGATCTGCTGATATAAGAATATTCGGCGCCGGGGAACTATTAGGCGGAGAAAACCTGTATTTGAGCAGAAGCCCTTTGTATTTGTTAAGAGAAGGGATCCTGCCTTATCGTTATCATAGATTGGAGGAGGCTGACGGATTATCGGTCATAAAAGATGTCCTCAAAGCACAATATAAATTAGGTCTGAATAATTTGCTGAGAGAAGATCTTCGAAGAGGGGTTATTTCACATAATGAGTTAGACACAATGGAAAAATATCTCGGTTGCCCGAAATATAAAGAGACTTTTACGGAACGTTTCAGGACATATATTACAGCGTTGGGTAATTATCTTCCATTTATCGAGGTTTTAGAAAATGAATCTATTTTTGTTTCCCCGTATTTTGATAGAGAATTAGTGTCTGCTATTATAAAATATCATCCAAAATATAGAGAATTACGGAGACTTCAATTTTATATTCTTAAAAAATACTACGGTAAATGTCCCGTACCGTTGGATACGACACATTTACCATTAACTTTACCCTATTACTTTCATAAACTTTTTCGGGTTCCGAGATTTATTCTAAATGTGGGGTTTCATAAACGGGTTCCATTTATTCAAAAAGGCAATCCACCATTAGAAAGAATCGACCCTTATTTAATACCTGCCAATAAAGAGTTTAGAGATTATATTAAGGCAACGATTTTTGCTAACGATATTTTTGATAAAAAAAGTTTAGAAGCATTTTTTAGAAAAGTAGAAGCAACAAAAAAATTCAATTTTTTCACGCACCATAAAGAAATAACAAATCTTTATCTTTTATTCAGAATGACCTGTGCAATAAAATTGTAAACCATATCTGTTAAGCAGCAAAGAATATTTCTAATATATGATAGATAAAATTAATATTACCAAAACTTTAGATCGTTATATAAGCGAAATAATTTCTTTCCACCTTTTGTTATTCTATTATCTACGTAAACTAGGCCATATTAATATCGAAAGAAGGCCTGTTTTAGAAAAGATTTTGTTAATTAAATTGTGGGGAATGGGAAATGTTACAGCCCTGTTGCCTATCATAAAGAAATTTAAAGAACAATACGCAGACGCCGATCTGTTTTTTTTAACCTTTGATTTAAATAAGGGTCTCGCCGATAATCTGCCTTATATTAAGAAGACTTTCTATGTAACTTTTTCAACAGACATAAGGAAGATAATAAAGGAATTTTACAGGTATTTGATTATTCTTAGAAAGTTAGAAATTGATCTTTTAGTTAATTTTGAAGCAAGCAATCGTTTATCAGTCATATTTTCCTATTTATCTAAAGCAAAATATATAGTTGGTTTTAAAATACCCTGTTCTGTAACTAATCATTTTTACAGTAGTACAGTTGATACAAATTCATTTAATCATGTCTCAGAAGATTACCGTCGTTTGGCGCAAAAGGCCGGCGTTATGATGGGAAAATATGAATATATTAACCTTCGAGAATATATTTCACCTTCAAGAGAAGTTAAACAAATTTTAGAAAAATATGAATTAAAGGGTAAAATAGTAGCTATGCATGTTGGATCGAGCGACAATTTTAAAGGTAGGCGGTGGAGAAAAGAAAATTTTGCAAAGTTGGCCGACATGTTAATAGTAAAACACGGTTGTGCGGTAGCGCTCACAGGAACAAGAAGCGAAAAATCTCTTGTGGAAGATGCCATAGGATTGGCTAAGAATAAAATAGTAAATCTATGCGACGAACTTTCTGTTCAGGATTTAATTTATTTTTTATCATATTGTCATCTTTTTATATCTAATGATACCGGGCCATTACACATAGCCGCCTCGTTAGGTATCAATACCGTTGGTTTTTATGGCCCATCCAATCCCAGGACTTGTTGTAATTTAAATGATAATTCCATCTCATTCTATAAAGCGACTTCGTGCAGCCCATGCCTTACGAACTTAAATGCCAAAACAAGTTTTTGTAAAAATCATATATGCCTGGATAGCATCTCAGTAGAAGAAGTCTTTTTGAAAATTACAGAAAAGTTTTTTTGAAACTTTAGTTTGGAATCGAGACGAATTATGTTTAATCTTAAGCAGCTCTATTTTTTAGAAAGAGTAATTATGTCAAATATTGCTCGCCCAAAAGTTCCTTATAAATTGGCTTTTGCTTTAACCTATCATTGTAATTTAAGATGCAAAAGTTGTTTTATATGGTCAAGAGAGGCGAAAAACGAACTGACATATGAAGAGATTGAAAAATTTTTTGAAAAATCGAACAAATTTTCCTGGATTCATTTAACAGGCGGAGAAATGTTTTTGAGAGATGACTTGAACGACATAATAGATTTAATTTTTGATTATTGCAGATATTTATGCCTACTAAACATTGTGACAAACGGTCAATTGACAGAAAAAATAGTTTCTACTATCAAAAGAATGATTAAAAAGTGGAAAATCACACCAATTATAACTGTCAGCATTGATGGGCCGCCAGATATTAACAATATGATAAGAGGTTCTTCCGCTGCCTGGGATAATGCGGTAGCTACGTTTGTTGAATTGAAAAAGCTTAAATTGCAGCATGTTTATATAGGATATACCATTTCTCAATATAACGTTGGTAAAATATACGATATGTTTGATTCTGTTAAGCTAAAATTTCCAAGATTAACCTATAATGATATACATATTAATTTCGCGCATAATTCAGAGCATTATCTTAATAATAGTTCTTTATATTTTCCTCTGGAAAAACTGTTTGATGAAAACCTAGGGAAGGTATTGGAGAACCAGAAAGGGGTAAAGGCGATTTTGGAAAAACAATACCATAATAAGCTACGACAGTATGTAAAAAACAAACGGATGCCCTTGCGATGTCAGGCTATGCGTACTTACTGTTTCCTTGATCCATATGGAGATGTTTATCCGTGCAGCATATATAATCATAAAATTGTAAATATAAAAGAAATAGGATATGACCTAAGGAAATTGTGGGAACATGATTTAAGAACAGAAAAGGTAAGAAATGAAATTTTTAAGGGTCGTTGTCCGCATTGTTGGACCCCTTGCGAGGCTTATCCAGCGATATTAGGTTCTTTAAGACAAATAGCAGGTGATGCGATCAGCTCTGTAATTTTGAATAAATAAATTATATGGATAAGAAAAAAGTAATATTATTTATATTTATAGCGGCACTACTTATTAGGATATTTTTTGCATATTTAGGTTTTAGTTATCCAAAACCCGAGTTCCCCGGTTCAGATAGTATGAGATTTGATACTATTGCATTAAATTTGAGTTTAGGTAAAGGTTTCGTTGCTAATGGTGTGCCCGCAACGGATCGGGCACCATTTTATGTTTTCTTTCTGGCAGTTATATATTTTATCTTTGGCCATAATTATTTAGCGGTGATTTTTTTCCAATCTGTTATAAGCGCCCTAACGTGTGTAGTCGTTTTTGGTATAGCCAAAAAAATATTTTCCGTAGATATAGCGATTTTTTCTTCTATTTTGTGTGCGATCTTTCCGCCCCTAATAGGCATCAATAATTATATTATATCCGAACCGATTTATACCTTTTTATCTTGTGTCATGATTTACTATTTTTTACAGTTTTTAGAAAACCCGTGTTTTAAAAACTCATTGATCGCGGGATCTTCTTTTGGGATTGGGATGTTAAGCCGGCCTTTTTTAGTCTTCCTATTTATTCTAACGGTTTTTTCTATGTTTGTTTATAACATAAGAAACAAAGTTAAAAAAAGCATTTTTTTAATCCTTGTTTTTCTCTTTGTAGGCCTTTTCGTAACCGCGCCTTGGGCTATACGAAATTACGTGATTTCAAAGAGGTTTATTCCCATAACGATGTACGCAGGGTTTAACTTTTACGCAGCTACCGCTGTCGACGAAGTGACATATAGAAAAATAAACGCCGAGTGGAATCCTGGGCAAGGCGAGTGGGAATATGTGAAACTCGCGCTTTCAAGTATAGGTAACCATCCACTCGGGTATATTACGGTTTCATTAAGAAGGTTTTTTAATGCCGCAATCCACAGTTATACCGACGCTTTAGGGTTGGAAAAAATAGAAACGGCGGAACATGGTTATAAGTTTTTTATAAGGGGCGTTATTACATGGCCATTTTTGATCAGGGCCGTAATGATCTCTTGTTGCATGGTTATATATATCTTCGCACTTTTCGGTTTTTTTTCTAATAATTATGTAGTCGGCAGCTTCGCTAAACGCTATGTGCTATATTTTCTTTTTACCTATTTGTTTTTAATAACATTTATATCTCCAGCCACAACAAGATTTTATTCTCCTGCATATCCTTTGGTCCTCATTTTTAGCAGCCAAACGATATATAGGTTATTCTTACGCCGTATTATGTAAATATATGCTATGTATTTAAAAATGCAGATTAAAAATTTTTTGAATAAGCTTAATTTCTCTTTGGGAAATAAACCAAGAGTATTGCCGCATTCCAAAAATGTTAGAGATAGATTTATTCCGCATCCTTACAGAACAGTTCTAATTATCTCTTGCGATTTTGAGCTTATCTGGGCATGGAAATTTGCAAAAGAAATTAATTGTGACTTAGCCAAGGCTCGAATGCGCGCTGCGGAGGAAAGGGAGAACTTCTCCTTAGTCCTTGAGCTAAGCAAAGAATTTAATATTCCTATTACATGGGCAACGGTAGGACATCTCTTTCTTGAAAGCTGCACAAATGAGGGCGGGTTACCCCACAAGGATATGCCAAGATTAAGCTATTTTAAAAATAAATACTGGAAATTTGTAAAAGGTGATTGGTTTGATGGTGATCCTTGCTGCAATTGGCAAAACGCCCTAGAGTGGTATGCTCCAGATTTAATCAAAAAGATTATAGATTCCGGGATTAAACATGAAATCGCCTGTCACACATTTTCTCATATAGATTGCAGAAACAAGATTTGCCCGGAAGAAGTTTTTAGAAAGGAACTTCAAAAGTATAAAGAAGTAGCTTCTAAATATGGGATCCCTTTAAAATCCTTTGTTTTTCCGGGGAATCTTATAGGAAATGTTAAAGTGCTGAAAGAAGAAGGGTTTGCTTCTTATCGAGTGGATAAGGATATTTTGGGCTTTCCTCAACGGGATAAATATGGACTATGGGAAATCCCTACAACAGCGGAAATAGGGCCGTATCCCTATAATTGGGGCTTAGATTATTATATAAAACGATACAAAACGATACTAGAGAACGCGAGTGAATATGGAAGACTATGCCATTTTTGGTTTCATGTGTCTACCGACAGGGAATTTTTAAAAAAAAGTTTATTTGATTTATTTAATTTTATAGATAAAAAACGGGAGCATATTTATATAACTACAATCAAAGATTATGTTCAATTTCTGGAAAACGGCAACTTTCTAAAAAATCGTACTCAATTGTGAAAGTATTATTTATATATCCTAACATAGGGCAAACTAAGCAATATCACCACGGCATAGGAATCCTTTCGGCCATGCTGAAGGAGAAGGGGCATCAGGTCGATCTGGTAATTATGGAAACAGAAAAACTTTCTTTCTTGAAAGAGCGGATTATGCTGTCAAAACCCGATGCTATTTGTTTTAGTGTTGTTTCTAATTATTGGGCGTTCACTAAGCGAGCCTGCGATATGATAAAGTCAGAATTTGAAGTACCTATTTTTTGTGGAGGCATGCATTTTACTGTATGCCCGCAGTCAATAGAAGAGACTTCCCACATTGATGGCATATGCATAGGAGAGGGCGATCTTGCCTTATCTGAAGTAATAGAGTGCATGAAAGAAGGCAGGAATTACAAAGATGTCTACAATTTTTGGTTTAGAGATGGAGATAGGATCGTACAAAATCCCATCAGGCCTCTTATAGATAACTTAAACTCTCTACCATTTCCGGATAGGAAAATTTTCCCGGATGAGTATATATTGACCCATCCAACATTTCTTTTTTCAAGAGGGTGCCCCTATAATTGCAGCTATTGCTGCAATGATAGGCTGAAAAAATTGTATAAAGATAAAGGGGAGAAAATAAGATTTAGGGGGGTCGATAAAGCAATAGAGGAAATGAAATTATTTTTGCAGGATTACGAGAATCAGAAGATCAAATATGCAGGGTTTGATGACGATAGTTTTACAAAAAATAGAGAATGGCTGGGAGAATTCTGCGATAGTTATGCCAGCCACAAAAGTTTTCCGCCATTTGCCTGCAATACCAGGCCCGAGTTATTTGATGAAAGGGACGCAATGTTATTAAAAAAAGCGGGCTGTTTTAAGATAAATCTGGGAGTGGAAACCGGGGATGAGACATTGCGAAGGGATGTTTTGGATAGGCATATAACTAATGAACAGATTATAAAGTGTTTTAATACGGCCAAGAAATACAATATAAGAACATTTTCATTCAATATGATAGCTTTTCCCGGCGAAACAAAAAAAGCTTTTAATGAAACAATTAAGCTTAATAGGATAATAATGCCACATTTTATGCAACTCACCATGTTTTATCCCTATCCAGGGACGCGATTAGGAGATTTGGCTAGGGAAAAAGGATATGTTTCTAGCAGAACAGCTTTCAATTATTTTAACGATACAATAATGGAGCTCCCGGGTTTTTCGAGGAGAGAAATTTTGTGGTCAAGCGTATTCTTTAGGTTTAATGTTTATAAGTTCGCATTTCCTGTTAAAGCCGTATATTGCTTGATAACCGATATATTAAATTTCATCGAAAGCAGAAATTCTTTTTTAAAAAAGGGCATATCTATAGTACGCTTTTTATTGAGGAAATTGCGTTAATAGCAGAAAAAACGATCAGAGTGCTGCATTATATTTAACATATGAAACATTTTAATAAAGAGCATCGAGCGGTGGTTCTAGGCCTTTCTATAACGGGGCTCGGCGTAATAAGAAGCCTGGGTAAGGAAGGACTGAAAGTCCTTGGGTTTGACTATACCGATAAAAGGGACGTTGGATTTTATTCTAGATATGTAAAATCAAATATTTGTCCGCATCCAGCCTATCAACCTGAGAAATTAATAGAGTTTTTAGTCAAAAGGCTAAAAAAAGAAAGCAAAAAATCAATTTTATTCCCCACGTCCGATGAATTTGTTAAATTCATTTCAGATCATAGAGACTTGTTAGAACGATATTTTCTTTTTAATATCTCATCACAAGACGTTCTTGACAGCATAATGGATAAAAAGGCGCAGTATGAGCTGGCTAGAAGAGCAGAGACAGCAATACCCGAAACATATTACCCCGAGTCATTTGAAGAAATCCATGCTATTGAGAAACAGCTGGAATATCCTTTGATAATAAAAGCCCGTTATTCTTTTGGCTGGAGAGAGAAATTGGGAGGAGTTTTTAAAGGTTTCAAGGCTGATAACTTAAGTGAGCTCATAGAGCAGTATAAAAAAATTTGTGAGAAAAAAATACCGATAATCGTTCAAAAAATTATAATAGGGTCTAACATAAACCATTTCAAATTTTGCGTTTATATAGATAAAAGTAATAAATTTTTGATGAAGTTTACCCTGCGTAAAATAAGGCAGTATCCTGTCGAATTTGGAGTGGGGAGCTGCGTAGAAAGCATAAAGTATAAAGAACTGGAAGAGGTAGGTGTGAAATTTTTTAAGGGAATTGGCTACAAAGGCATCGGCTCCGCAGAGTTCAAATTGGATTTAGAAGACAACAAGTTAAAGCTGATAGAGCTGAATCCGAGATATTGGATGCAGAACGAACAAGCGGCTGTTTGCGGAGCTAATTTTGCCCTTGCGCAATATTTAGACCTCAGCGATCAAGGGGCAATCATGAGCGATGATTTTAAGATAGGTGTTAAGTGGATCGACCCAGTTCAGGATTTTAAATCCTTTATAGGGCAAAATCATCTAAGCGCTGTATCCCTATTTAGCTGGCTCGTTTTTCTTTTCAAATGCGGGATTTCTTCCGTATTTGATAAGCATGATTTAAAGCCATTTTTAAGATCTATGAACTTTGGTCTCAATTTGTTCAAACTCCCATATTTTTTATATAAAACCGTTAGCAAAACCGGAAAAGAGGTGTTATGAGTGCCCCAGAGATTAAAAAAAGAAACAATTTAGTTGTAGTTATAACAGGAGGAGCGAATGGTTTTGGTAGATTTTTAGCAGGAAGGTTTCTGGACAAAGAGTGTATTGTTAACATAATCGACATTGTTAAAAGTGAAAGGCCGGGCAATCAAAAATTCAATTCATATCATGCGGATATTTCTAACACAGAAGATGTTAAATCAATATTTAAAGATATCTACGAGCGATATGGAAAGATAGATGTTTTGATAAATAATGCGGCAAAAAGATACTTTTCATCCTTACAAAACGCGCATTTAGAAGATATTTTTGAGACTATAAAAATCAATATAACCGCGAATTACATTACTTCAATAGAGGCATTAAAATACATGAGAAAGAATAATTTTGGAAGGATTATAAACGTTTCTTCAAACTCAAGTTTCAGGGGGTATCAAGAAGGGAGCATTTATTGCGCCACAAAAGCCGCCCTTAATATTTTTACAGAAGCAGTAGCAAAAGAACTAAAAAACGGAGCTGGTATTACAATTACCGCAGTTTGTCCGAGCAGTATGGATTTAAAAATGTGGAGTAGTAAAAATGATCCTGAAGGTACGTGCGGGCAAATTAAACCCGAAAGAGTCTTTAAAGTAATTTATAAGATAATAAATAGTGGATTAAACGGAGAAATAATCCCTGTTATTTCTCTCCGGATATATCTCTCTCATTTTTTATACCAGGTAATGAAATTTTTAAAATGGGGTAGATATTTTTTAGAAGGAGTATTTCGTGATTGACATACTAGGTATTTTTTCATTTGATAGGAATGATGCAGATTTTAAAAATACGCTTACTAATAATACCCTAGATTTTTATAAGGCAGGATCCCGTATCGCAGAGAAATCTTTCTCTACAGGGCGCGTTTTTTATCTGGACTGGGCAGAAAAAGAATCTTTTTATATGCAAAACAATATAAGTGTTTTTATCTATGGCGTCATTTTTTCTAATAAAAAATATGAGGAGCTGAAAGGAATAAAGCCGAACTGTCTATCTCCCAAAAATATGCACGCATTTTATAATGAACATGGAGTAGAAATCACGAAATATATCAAGGGGGACTTTGTATTAATTATTTGTAATGATAATCGCAAGGAAATAATCATTATAAACAGCAGGTTAAATACCCTGCCGCTATTTTACTATTACAAGCAGGCGAAATTCATATTTTCATCATCGGTCAAGGCTATATTAGACCTACCCTTTGTAGATAAAAGATTAAATGAAAAGGCATTGGTGGAGCAGGCTATATTCCATTATCCTTTAGGAGGTGGCACTTATTTCAAAGATATTTATCAACTGCCGCCTTCATCCATATTGAAATTTCATAAAGACGGCGTAAGTATAGAAAAATATTGGTCATCAGATATTTTATTTAACAAAAATATTTTATCTGAAAATGAAAGCCTATCTGCATTATTAGATTTGATAAAAGACAATTTAAGGCTTTATACTTCGGATGCGGATAAATTTTTACTTTCTTTAACAGGCGGATTTGACGGCAGAATGAATTTAGCATCGATAGGAAGAAGCCCAAAAGATTTTTTGTGTTATTCATATGGGGTGCCCGGCAGCAGGCAGATAGAGATACCTAAGATTATTTCACAAAGATTAGGTTTAAATTATAAACCGATTTATTTAGATAAAGAATTTGAAGAAAAATATGAAGAATATGCCTTAAAGGTAATGGAATTTTCCGATGGAACAGCCCCTATCCTGCGAGCCAATTTTCCTTACGCATTTGAACTATTAAGCGATTTTTCAAAGATAAATATCACAGGCTTATTCGGGAGCGAAATCATAAAGCCTTTTTATAATGCCGCTGAACAAGTTAGCCAAGAAACAATCGATTTATTTAGAGGCGATGATTTCGATAAGGAGTTTGGAAAGGCACTGACAAATATCAAAAAAATAGGATTCATAAGACCGAACATTATCGATAAATATGCCAAAGAAATTAGGGAAGATTTTAAGAAGGAACATATCCAAAGATTAAAGCCCTTTGATAAAATCACCAAGTTTTATATTTTTCTCTTAGAAGAAGCAATAAGAAAATATTTTATGCAGGAAATAAGAATTGAAAGGTATTATGTGAATACGAGGGCTCCCTATTTTGATGATGATTTTTTAGAATTGATCTTTAGGACACCATTTGCCGGGATTTATAAAGGGCCATTGAAAAAAAATCCTCTTTCTCGCATAAAAGGTCAAGAATTCTATTCAAAGATTATCGGTGAGGTAAAACCAATACTAGGAGAAATAATCACAGATAGGGGTTATAAACCAAATGACCTCCTTTTGCCACTAGTCACCAGATTTTTTAATCTCGGATCGTTATATTTAAAAGAAAAAGTTAGAAGATGCTTGAAGAGAGAAAACACTTTTAAATCTTTGCAGTGGCCGGAAAATATGGTGAGGAAAAATATATATAAAATTGGAAAAGAAGATGATGTTTTTACGGATAAGTTAAAAAAAGATTTTGAAGCAGGTCTTAATTTAAAAAGTTACTCTAATTTTTTCTCTATATTTTCCTTGCGGCTATGGCTATGTCTTAACCTTTAACGGATATTTCTATGAAAATCCTTATAGTGGTGAATTACAGGCCCAGCGGCGGGCTTACGGAAGCAGTAAGAGAATTAGCTGAAAGTTTAAGAAAAGAAAGCTTTATCGTCGATATTGCTTCTACTTACGGAACGATAAAAGGAAGGATTAAGAATATTTTTAATATAATTAGAATCACGCGCCACTATGATTTTATCATTGCTTCGGGATGCGCTGATTATGGTTTTCTTCCCATATTGATAGGAGTGATTGCGGGAAGATTATATAAAAAGAACATTTTAGTAGATTTTCACGAAGGTTATCCACTCCCCTTTATGAATAAATTTGGAAAGGCTATTAAGTTATTTTTAGGCAATATTCCCGTAACTGTAGCTTCAGAATATCTGTTGAACGTCCTCAAGCGATACAAATTTAACGTTGTTTTAATCCCACACCAATTCCATTATGAGAATTTTCCTAAAAGAGAAAAAGCCTTTAGCTGGAATAAGAAATTTATTTGGGTAGGGATTTTTCAGTTCATGTATGACCCAGAAACAGCACTTAAAGCCTGCGAGTTAGTTCTTAACGAGAGAAACGATGCAGAATTTCATTTCTTTGGAAAGGGCCCTCTTTTAGAAAGAATGAAAAATAAATATGCTCACCCAAATATAAAGTTTAGAGGATTTGTTCCAAGAGATGGACTATTGAAAGAATATCAATATTTTTCTACTTTGATAAATACTTCTTTTGGAGATAACTTTCCCCTGAAGCTTATTGAAGCGTCTTTTAATGAATTACTAGTACTTTCTGCTAAATGCGGAGGACCTGCTACAATTTATAACGATGAAGAATGTTTGTTTTTTGAGAAGGAGGATTATAAGACACTAAGCAAACTGATTTTGGATATACTAAACAATCCTCATCCATATGATTTGTTTCGGATAAATATGCATAAGAAAGTAAGAGGTTTTACGTGGAATCGAGTAAAAGATAGGTGGTTAGCGCTAATATTGCCTAAAAAATATGAATAAGAATAAAAAGTTTTTTCTCATGACCAATGACGTAGAAGAGTTCTCTATAGAAAAGAATAGGTTAGATGACGAAACGGCTGATTTGGTATTTAGAAAAGGATTACCCTTACTTTTAGATCTATATGAAAAATATAATATTAAAGCCACTTTTTACTTTACAGGGACTTTCGTAGAAAAATTTGCTCATTCTGTAAAATTAGTTAAAGAAAAAGGGCATGAGATTGGTTGCCACGGCTATTCTCACGATCGATGCTTTGATATTTTGTCTTTAGGGGAACAAATAAAAGATCTAAAAAAAGCTAAAAATATCATAGAAAACGAAGTTGGTGAGATAGAAAGTTTTCGCGCCCCAGCGTTGCGGATAAATAAGTTTACAGTGAAAGCCCTAGAAGAATGTGGATTTAAAATAGATAGCTCTGTTTCTTCCCAGAGGTTCGACGGTCCTTTTACATCTGCGGCCAAAGAAAAATTAAAGTGGCTTTTTTCAAACAGGGGGCCTTATTATATCAGTTATCATACGCCGTTTAAAAGAGGTAGCTCTTCGGTTCTTGAAATTCCTATTTCGGCCCTTATAATAGGTTATATAGGTACGGTAATGCGTATTTTTCCGCTTGCAAATATGATATTGCGGAATATCTTAATATGCGAAAACAGCATGACAGGAATGCCTCTAGTTTTTTGTTTTCATCCTAATGAAGTCATAATCGAAAAGCGAGGAGCAAGGATTTTCAGGAGGCAAGCCAATATTATCAAATATTTGTTTTCGGATATTATAAGAAGCAGGTTAAAATTAAGGAACCTCGGGGATCGGGCACTATACCTTTTAGATAAAGAAATAGAGGTAATTAAAAATAAAAGATTTCGATTTATTACAATGAAAGAATACAGGAGATACTATGAGAATATTCATAGTGACAATGGATGACTTTTCGTATATAAATGAATTTATAAAAACTATTGTAGATAGAAAGCAAAAAGAGATCATAGGTCTAGCTGTTACAAAAAAGGGGAGATTTAGTGTTTCAAAAAGTGAATCAAAGATCGCCTATTTATTAAGTTTAATGCTCATTATGGGAATAAAAAACTCAACCCGGCAATTTTTTACAATTTTGTGGGCTAAAATAAAATGTGCGCTTTCACAAATATTTCCCTTTATTGCGTCCCCATCAATTTTAAACTATGCAAAAGATAAGGGGATCCCAATATATACGATAGGTACAGCTAATGATAATAAGTTGATAGAAATACTGCGAAGATTGAATCCGGATGTGATTGTGAATCAGAGTCAGGATGTTTTGGGCAAAGAATTTTTATCTATTCCAAAAATAGGCGTTTTAAATCGTCATAATTCCCTATTGCCAAAAAATAGAGGCAGATTGAGCCCTTTCTGGTGTATTTATAAGAGCGATAAAGAGACAGGGGTATCCATTCATTTTGTAACAGAGAAGATCGATGGCGGAGAAATTGTAGTTCAAAAGAAAGTGCCGATAGAAAAAGACGGAGATTTTATTTCAACTGTGAAAAAATGTTACCATATTGCCCCAGAAGCCATGATAGAAGCGTTAGACTTATTAGAAAGGGGAAGCTATTCGTTAATACAAAACAGTGATTTTGAGTCTACAGAAAATTCAATCCCTTCATTGAAGCAGGTTTTTTCATACAGATCGATGTTGTGGAAAAAAAGAAGAAAAAGAAAGTAATATAATGTTAGATTTTACATTAGGAGTCTACCAGAAATTGATTGAGACGTTGAAAATAAAAGAATACAACTTTTTTTCTTTAAGGGAATATTTTTCCGACCCAAACTCAACTAAAAAATTTATAATAATACGGCATGATGTAGAACGTAAAATTCAGAACGCAAAAAAAATGGCTGCGCTCGAAGCCAAATTAAATATACATAGCACCTATTATTTTAGATATCCTAATACATTCGATGCTAAAATCATTAAAGAAATTCAAGATCTTGGTCATGAGGTAGGATATCATTATGAAACATTAGCAAAAGCAGGAGGGGATTTCGCGTATGCTATAGAGCTGTTTAAAAAAGAGTTGGCAGAATTTAGAAAAAAAGTTTTTATTGAGACCATTTCTCCGCATGGTTCCCCTCTATCTAAATGGAACAATAAAAAAATATGGGAAAAATTCGATTTTAATAATTTTGGGATAATAGGCGACGCAGCCCTTTCGGTGAATTTTAGTGAGATTCTATATTTGACAGATACGGGGAGAGGATGGAACAGAGAAAAAGTCAATTTTAGAGATAAGAGTGATACGAAGTATACATTGAAAATAAACGATATATACGATATTATTAAGAAAATTAAAAACGGAGAAATGTCGCATAAGGCTATGATAAATATTCATCCGCATAGGTGGAATGATAATTTTTTTCAATGGTCAACGGAGCTAGTGTGGCAAAACACAAAAAATATAATCAAACAAATAATAATCCGGTATAAATAATATGCTAAACATTATTACTGAAATAAACAGGAAAAAATGGAGCGATTTTGTTATTAGCCATGCTTGCGGAAATATTTTTCAAACACCTCAAATATTTGATGTATATGCGAACCTTAGCAAATGGAAACCAGTTGTTCTGGCAGCCGTTGATGATGAAGATAATATCTCGGGTATTTTACTCGCTGTAGTCCAAAGAGAACTAAACGGAGCCTTTGCTAAGTTTACGTCACGGGCAATCATATGGGGAGGCCCTTTAGTGGCTGGGCCGGATAAAGACAGGGCAGCTGTTGTTTTATTGGAAGGGCTCGATAAAATTTTAAAAAAGGAAGTAATATATATTCAAGTTCGAAATTTATATGATGCGTCAGCAAGCGAGATTTATTTTAAAAACCACGGATACGAACACGAGGGCCATCTTAATTTTTTAATAGATCTAGAAATGGGCGAACAATGTTTATGGAAAAAAGTATACCCCGCAAGAAGAAATCAGATAAAAAGTGCGGAGAAAAAAGGCGTTACAGTGCGTACCGTTTCTTCTGAAATCGATATAGAAGAAAGTTATAATATTCTGAAGGAAGTATATAAACGAATAAATATTCCTTTTGCTAATAAAGAGTTGTTTGACGGAATTTATAAGTTGCTATTCCCAAAAGGAATGGCGAACGTCTTCTTAGCAACATACAATAATAAGATCATAGGCGTATTGTATTTGTTGATATACAAAGAATATCTATATACATGGTACGCCGGGAGCCTTTCTAATTATTATAACCAGCAGCCGAATGCTATTTTATATTGGGAGGCAATAAAATGGGGCTTTCAAAACGGCTACAAGGTATTTGATTTTGGCGGCGCAGGGAGCCCGCATAGGATATATGGCGTAAGGAGGTTCAAAGAAGAATTCGGCGGAAAACTGGTTAATTACGGAAGGTTTCAAAAAACATATAGGCCTTATGCTTTCGCAGCGATCAACGCAGGTTTAAAATTATGGCAAAAAATATGAAGGTGTTAATTGACGTAGGCCATCCTATAGGGATTCATATATTAAAAAATTTGGCCTGGATTTTGGAAAAGAAAAAATGGCAGATCCTTTTTACAGCGATAGGCAAAGACGTAAACATCCCTTTGCTTCAAAAATATGGTTTTAATTTTGAGATAGCAGGGAGACACTACAAAAATATTCTTGCAAAGGCAAAAGGCTTAATAGAGCGCGATTGGGAATTGTTGAGAATAGCTAAGAATTTTAAACCAGACTTATTTTTAAGTAATGGATCTGTGCATGCTGCACATGTGGCTTTCTTGTTGAGAAAACCTCATATAAGCTTCGAAGAAACAGGAAATCTAGATCAGGTATTATTGTATAAATATTTTGTAAATGCGATAGTAACTCCCAATTGTATCAACTTAAATTTAGGCAAGCGACATATAAAATATAACGGGTACGCAGAATTGGCATATCTTCATCCAAGTTATTTTAATCCGGATCCGGCCGTCTTAGATGAGTTAGGCTTGGGAAAAAAAGATACATTCGTGCTTGTTCGTTTTGTTTCTTGGGCTGCTACTCACGATATGGGACATAGCGGAATAGCGATAGATAACAAGAGAAAGGCAGTGAAGGAATTTTCAAAATATGCCCGCGTTTTTATTTCTTCCGAAATTGGCATGCCCTCCGATTTAGAACAATTTAGGCTGAGAATATCCCCGGAAAAATTGCATCATATTATTTACTATGCTGCTATGACATATGGAGAGGGTGCTGCCGTTGCTGTAGAATCGGCGGTTTTAGGCACGCCGTCTATATATTTATATACAAACGGAACGTATGCTACCCGGGATCTAGAAAGCAGGTATGGTGCTATTTTTAATTTTACGGAATCGTATCAAGACCAACTTCACTCCATCCAAAAGGGAGTAGAGTTATTGAGAAAACCTGATATAAAAGCAGAATGGCAGAAAAAGAGAGAACAAATCTTGAAAGACAAAATAGATGTCACTGCTTTCATGGTGTGGTTTGTTGAAAATTATCCCCATAGCTTAAAAGCTATGAAAACCGGGCGTTAACCCAAGTTTTAGGTAAGTAATGATGGAAAATGTAAATTTAAAGCAGTAAGAAAAGGAAAAATGGGAAGAATCAGGCAAAAAACGGCAGCCCTTCTTAAGTCCACACGTGAAAGGTCCAAATTCATTTTTTTAATGTTGCTTTTCTTTTTTATCCTTCGAATAATTGTGATCTTTTTTTTCAGCAAAGCCAACGGAGATTGTTATTTTTATAGTAATTATGCATTAACTCTTTTAGAAGGCACAAAGTGGTTATACTCCTCCGATTTTATAGGAAGCTACCGAGAACCCGGCTATCCCATTTTTTTAGCTTTTATTTATTTACTTTTTGGCAAAGAGAATTTTTTAGCTGTTTATATTCTTCAGTGTTTGCTTAGCACTGCGACCATATTTATAATTTACAGATTGGTAGCAGCAATATTCGACAAAAGAACGGCCTTCATAGCGTTTATATGGTCAGGATTTTATATCTATTACATATGGTCCGCATGCCGCATACTTAGAGAAACACTGGTAATCTTTTTATTTATATTACTTTTTTACCTCTTGTATAGATATTTAAATTTGCCTGATGAAAAAAGGAAGGCTATCTATCTTATATCTTCTGCTTCGATCTACTTTTTTTTAATTCACACAGATAGCCGGTATCTTTATTTGATCTTACCCATACCGATGATCTTTACTATATACTTATCTTTCAGAAAAGGAGTTAAAAATTTTCTTATTTTTCTTTGCTTAGTAATTATTTTATCCACTCCTTGGGCAATAAGAAACTATATTGTTTATAAAAATTTTGTACTTATATCTACTTTTCATTTTAAACCGAGCAATAATCTTTTTATGAGCTTCAAACACTGGAAATGGCTTTTTACTTTTAAGGATGAAAGGGAGATCCTTTCAAAGACTGTATTGAATGCAAATGAGCAAGATTATCCATTACAAAAAAAACAAGAATTGATAAAAACAGCCTTACAATTGCCCAAAACCGCTACTGCTGAGGCTTTCATTGTGGGGACCTTTAAAACTCTTGATGCCGAACTCTACCCTTTTTATTATAGTAGCCTCCAATTTAAATGGCTTAGTTTAAAAAAACTCTTGACGCCTGTTATGCTTCAGAAAGTTTTTATTGTTAACTCTTATTCTGGTACCGGCTTTTCTTTAATGAAATACAGGCAGTGGCCCCTAATCTACAATATTCTTAGCTTCGCGTGTTATGGAACAATGCTACCATTTGCGCTTGCCGGTGTGATTATGTTATTGCGTCAAAAAAACAAAGTAACTATTTTTTTCTTGCTGCCTTTAATTTTTCATATTTTTTTACATACAATTGGTTCCGGCCTTCCGAGATATAGATTTCCCGTAGACTCATTTTTAATCATCTTGGGGGCATATGGAATGAGTTTTACGTATAGCTTTTTTACTAGACACATTAAAAAGCAACCTTACAAAAATTATTATACTAAGCCTTCGGAGGGGAGATAAATGGAACTATCTATTATTATCCCGGCGTTAAACGAAGAAAAAACAGTAGCAATATGTGTTCAAAAAGCTTTGAAAAGTATCCAAGATTTGCATGTTGATGGAGAGGTGATAGTTGCCGACAATGGTTCAGAGGACAGTACGGCTGCAATTGCCAAAAATTTAGGCGCGAAAGTTATAAGTGTTTCCACGAAAGGTTACGGATTCGCCTGCATAGAAGGGCTAAAAGCGGCAAGTGGTAAATATCTTATTATGGCAGATGCGGATGATAGTTATAATTTTGAGGAAATCGAGCATTTTTTTGCTAAATTAAAAGAAGGTTATGAACTGGTGGTAGGCAACCGCTTTAAAGGAAAGATCGCAAAAGGGGCTATGCCGCTTATTCACAGATATTTCGGAACTCCGGCCTTAACATGGCTATTAAATTTATTCTTTCACATAAACATCGGAGATATTAATTGCGGAATGAGGGCAATGACAAAAAAAGCCTTTGAAGAGATGCTGCTAATGACGGGAGGAATGGAATTTGCCACGGAAATGTTAATAAAGGCTTCTCTAAGAAAGCTGAAAATAGGAGAAGTCCCATGTAACTTATATGCGGACAAAAGAGGAGCAAGCTCACATTTGAATACGTGGGTTGACGGATGGAAACATTTAAGATTTATGTTATTGTTTTCGCCAAGCTGGGTTTTTTTGTTTCCGGGTTTATTGTTAAGCTTTATAGGGTTATTAGGCATGATAATATTGACCTTAAGGGATCTAATTAGCCCTTCCATGATATGGTTTATTGATCAGAAGCATATAATTTCCTGCATGCTGCTGCTTATTTGCGGTTATCAAATCGTGCAGTTTGGGATTAGTGCCCATCTTTTTTCATACTCGAAATACTTTGATTATAAAAATAGAGTAAGCAACTATATAATTAGCCATTTTAAATTGGAAAAGGGTATTATGATTGGATTACTTTTATTTTTTATCGGGGTTGGTATTTTTGGTTATTTGTTAATTTCTTGCTTCTCACACTTATTGCCTCATCTGAATAATTTTCTTAGGTTTGATTTAGCTATATTTGGCGTTACATTTGTTGTTTTTGGCATGCAGACGGCATTCGCATCATTTCTCTTAAGCACGTTTTTTATAAAAATAAAATAAAGATCTTTATTAATTTATAGACTTCAAAAAAGGCGATAGATCAGGAGCCTCAAAGCTATTAATACAAAAGAAACAGAATATACAAATCTAGTAGTTAAAAATCAGGGCCTGTGGTGGAAGCGTTTTTTTAATGTCCAAGCACCCTATGGATGGAATATTCGTCGTTTACAGCCGGGTTGGACCCTAGACATTGGTTGTGGAATTGGACGAAATTTAGGCCACTTAAAAAATAAAGCTATCGGTATTGACTATAACGCAGAATCGGTGAGAATCGCACACAACCGCGGTTTTGTTGCATTTACTCCGGAAGAATTTAAAAAGTCGTCATTCAATAAACCTCAATATTTTGAATCTATTCTGTTGGCCCATGTAGCCGAGCATATGCATCAGAAAGAGACCATAGCTCTATTGGAGGAGTATCTTTATCTTTTAAAACAGAACGGAAAACTTATTATTATAACACCTCAGGAAGCGGGCTATAGACAAGATCCAACACATGTTGAGTTTGTAGATTTTGCGAAACTTCGCAACTTAGCACAACAAGTTGGATTTACTGTTGTTAGGCAATATTCGTTTCCCTTACCGTGCTTATTCGGCCATTTTTTGTATTTTAATGAATTTATTTCCGTATCTATACGAACCTAAAGCCGTTCGCTTAGCGCTTCATTGTAAATAATGAAATTTTTATGGTAAAGGAACAGCAAATGCAATATAAAGAAGATAGTGTTATATTTAAAATATATAAAAGTAAGTTGGGAAGCAAAATAGTGAATTCCCATTTTTACTTCCTTAGAAAAGAATTAAGACATAACTATAGGGTACTAGATTTAGGATGTGGTTCAAGGTCAGCATTGCAGTTCTGTAATGTCCTGTATAGTATCGGCGTGGATCTGTTCGAACCCGAACTTTATGAAAGTAAAAAAAGAAAGTATACAACGCATACATTATAGCTGATATAACCAAGCTGGAGTTTAAACCGCACGCTTTTGATGCAGTTATTTTATGCGATGTGCTAGAACATTTAGATAAAAACAACGGAAGAGAGCTTTTTGCTAAGGCAGAACGATGGGCCAGCAAGAAGATCTTGCTTTCCTGCCCGAATGGTTATGTTCCCCAAAAGGAACTATATGGGAATGCTTATCAAGCTCACGTATTTGGTTGGGAAATAGATGAAATAACAAATATGGGATATAAAGCTTACGGAATGGCTGGTTTACGTTGGAAACCCTCAAAAATTTTGTTCTTCCCCCTGTTATTTTGGGCATTGATTTCAATTGTATTGCAAGGGTTGACATATCGTTTCCCAAGAATAGCCTGCGCCATTTTTTATGTAAAAGATATAGAGAAATCTACTAGCATAAGGGTTTAAAAGTGGACAATCTTCCTTTAGTTTCTATAATTATACCAGTAAAAAATGAAGAACGTATGTTAGATAAATGTCTTAAGTCTCTGCAAGGGGTCGAGTACCCTAAAGAACGATTAGAAATTATTGTTTCCGACGGTCATTCTACTGATAAGTCTAAAGAAATTGCTTTAAGATATGGAACCAAGATGGTAACAAATGACAAAGAAATCGTAGTTTCGGGGCGAAACCGCGGTTTTGAAATTTCAAAAGGAGATATAGTTGTTTTTACTGAGGCAGACTGTATTTTTGATAGTAAGTGGGTTAAAAATAGCATTAAATACTTCGCAGATAGCAATATCGGCGGGGTGGGAGGGCGCATACTTATGCCTAATGATAGCTCGAGTTTTGAAAAGGCTATAGATATCATTTTTAACGTTGCAGAGCTTTTTCATATGACATCACATAGGAAAAACGTCTCCTCCGTTATCAAGGTTGACGACATACCGGGCGGCAATGCTTTTTATAGACGGCAAGCCCTGGAGAAGGTAATGCCCGTTGATGAAAATTTATTGACCGCCGAAGATAGTTTAATGAATTTATGTATAAGGCGTTTAGGTTATCAGCTTGTGTTTGCGTCGGATGTAATGCTTTGGCATTACCACCGCAGTTCTTTCAAAAGATTTGCCCGCCAGACCTATCGTTATGCGATCGGCAGGCTGCAGGTCGGCAAGAAAGAAAGAGAACTGATCTCAATGTTTCATATACTTAGCGGCTTTAGCCTTCCCATTTTTTTGTTCGCAGGTTTTTTTTGTTATTTGTCAGGTTTTTGGAATATTTTCTCGAATATAATGTTGATCTTTATCGCGATAGCCATAGCGGCATCTTTTATAAAAATAAGATCGCTCGCCGTTTCACTTAATACGCCGATAGCGATATTTATTTTCTTTTCATCCTGGTCGATCGGTTTTTTAAAAGAGCTATTTTTTCCTTTAAAGGACGCTAAGGGGAAATAAATTTATGAAAGTTACCTATTTGATCCCACCGGTGTTAGATGGCACTAGGGATGTTGATAGATGTTTTGGTTGTAGTTATAATATTTACTTTCTTCCTCTTTTGCCGGTGCTATCTTCCGCTACAATTTTAAAAAACGAAGGTGTCACCGTTTCTATTATGGACTTTCCGGCGCAAAAAAAGAATAAAAAGGCGTTCGAGGCGTTTATAAAAAATGACGACTCTGATTTTTATATCTTGTATACGGTTTTTCTCTGCCAAGAAACAGACTTATTAGCCAGGGCCATGATACGCGAGATACGCCCGAGGGCGCGCTTTATCTTTGCGGGGCCACAGCCTACGTTTTCACCGGAAGTATTCCTGGACGGCGAGGATACTTTTGTAGCAAGAAGCGAGCCAGAATTCGTTATTAAGGATATTATTAAAGTGGCTGAAGCAAACCTTTCCTTAGACGGCGTTAAAGGGCTCTCTTATTATAAAGGGTCGCAAATAATTAATAATTCGCCAGCACCCCTTATAATAGATCTCGATCAGATCCCGATTTCCGACAGGCGGCTTCTTGAGCATAAGCCATATTCTAATCCTAAATTGTGCACCAAGCCGCACACTGCGATAATGACGTCACGAGGTTGTTTTGGCAGATGTTGGTTTTGTGTGCCTAATTCCCTTTCATACGCCAGAGAGCTGGAGTATAAAAAATATTATTGTAAGAAACCGCCTCCGTGTTTATATTCGGCAGAGAGAGTAATAGAAGAATTTTCAAATATTGCCAGGTTAGGTTTTAGATCGGTATCCATAATCGATGATGAATTTCTGTGGGACGATGAACGAACGCTTCAAATTTGCTATGGCATAAAGGGCTTAGGCCTTGAGTGGTCGTGTCTTGCCAGGCCGGACAAAATTAATGAAAAAGTAGCTAAGGCAATGGCAGACGCGGGGTGCGCATATGTTGATTTGGGAGCTGAGTCTTTCGATGAAGATGTTCTAAAATCAATGAGAAAAGACCTACTGCCCCAAGACACACAAAAGGCGGTGGAGATATTAAAAAAATTTCATATAAAGATAGAATTAAACGTACTGTTCGGAGGTACTCCGAAAGAAACAGAGGCCACTATGAAGGGGACTTTTAAGGCGCTCAAAAAATTGAATGTAGACTATGTTTTATTCAGCATAGCGAATCCATTTCCAGGCACCGATTTTTACTATGCAGCAAAAAAAGAAGGTTGGATGTGCTACGGAGATTATATCCCGGTAGATCCTTCAAAAAATGCTATTATAGGATACCCCCATCTTTCAAAAGAAAAGCTGGAACGTTTTATTTCCTATGCTTATTTAGCCTATTATCTTAATGTGCGTTATTTGTTAAAACAGCTGCTTAATGTGAAAAGTATAGGGGATTTAAGCAATAAATTTTTTACAGCCATTAAATTCTTTATAAAAAACTTCCATTCACATCTTGGCCATTAAGGATAAAACTCTATCAGCATAAATATATAGATAAATGACGATTTTTATAAATCTAACCTTTATCAATGCGTAACCCTATTCTATCAGGAGCTGATTCCTTTGCGGCAGATGAGAAAACGTGGTATACTTCTATGGCATATATGTCACTAAATTTGTTATAATATTTATTTATAATTAATGATCGCCTATGGAACCAAAAATACTTTTGATAAATGCTCCTGCCGAAAATATGGTAGAAAAACATTATGCGCATCCTCCTAATCCTAGGATAGGGCTAGGGTATCTAGCTTCGTTTCTTAAATTTAACAAAATTGAATGTGATGTTATAGACGCTAAATACGAACGTTTTGATTTTAAACATATATTAAAAAGGTTAAAAAAACAAAATTACGATATTGTAGGTTTTACTTCTATGACTAATGAAATAATAACCACGGCTAAATTAGCATCTCTAATAAAAAATGAGAAACCGCGTATAATAAATATTATAGGCGGCCCTCACGCTAGCGCCTTGCCGGTAGGCACGCTTAAAGAATTTGATTCATTTGATCTTGCCTGTTTTGGTGAGGGAGAGAAAGTCCTATATGAAACTGTTTGCGCCCTCAGGATGAGAAATTCTTTAGAAGGACTAAAAGGTCTAGCATACAGAGAAGGGAATGTTATAAAACAAAATAAACCCATGCCTTTTATAGAGGATCTTGATGAATTGCCGCCACCTGCATGGGAGCTGTTTTCGCCGGCTCGAGCATATCCGATTCTTGCTTCAAGAGGATGCATTGGCAGATGTAATTTTTGTATGAGGGCACTGGGGGATCAGATAAGATTTAGAACGCCCGAGCTTGTAGTAGAAGAAATGAAAGATACTTATGACAGGTATAAACCCGGTATTTTTGTCTTTTGTGACGAGACTTTTGGTATTGATAAAGATAGCACTTCGCGGTTATTAAAAGGTATAATAAACAATGGGTTGAATAAAAAAGTTAAATGGTATGCAGCGACAAGAGTGGATATTGTAAATAAGGAATTGCTCAAAGAAATGAAACAAGCAGGATGCGACAGGATAGACTTTGGTATCGAGAGCGGGAATGAAAACATTCTTAAAGAAACAAATAAGAATATAACAAAAGAAAAAGCACAAAAGGCCGTTTTTATGGCGAAGAAAGAAAATCTAGCAACGGGAAGTTATTTTATTTTGGGTCATCCAGGCGAGACCAAAAAAACGCTAGAAGAAACCATAAGCTTCGCGTTGAAACTGAATACAACTGCAGTATCTTTTGGAATGATGGTTCCGTATCCTGGGACAGAAATTGCGCGAATAGTTGAAAAAGGGGCTTTTGGATATAAGCTTCTTGCTAAAAACTGGGATGCTTATAACAAACAGACAAGTGCCGCCTTAGAGCTAGAGGGTGTTGATAGAAATATGCTTCAGAAATATCAATTAATGGGGTATTTAAAATTTTATTTGTTTAAACCCAACATATCAAAAATAAAACATTTATTCTCAAATTATAGTTTAAAGACGCTATTGTTTATGTTGCTATCAAGAATTTTTAAAATCGGTCGGGCTAATTAACGTATATTATGACTTATAGCTTTAATAAATCCAGCTTCGTACCGCTTAAAATTTAAAGATTAAGGAGATAACAGTGTTTTATTTTAGACTAAAAAGAGTTTTTGATTTTTCTCTAGCGTTGTTCGGGTTATTTATTTTCTTCCCATTTATGGCGATAATCCCGCTTTTGATATTTGCAATATATGGAAGGCCCGTGTTTTATTGTAAGACATCAGTAGGTCAATTTGGCAAAGTTTTTAAGATAATGAAATTTCGTTCGATGGATACGGTTTCGTCGCGCATAACAAAGATCGGGAAAATCCTGAGGCAAACAGCGATGGATGAGTTGCCGCAATTGATCAACATCATAAAAGGTGAGATGTCGTTTGTCGGCCCAAGGCCGTATAGCTTAAAAAAATACGGCTTAACCTTTGATTCCAGGACAAAAAAAATAGAAGTAAACAATTTGAATTCCGACAGTCTAAAATTTTTCCAGCGCTTATCCGTTATACCGGGGTTGACCGGTTTGGCTCAAATTCATACGCCTAAACATGCCCAAGATGAAGAAGTTTTAAAATTGGATTTGGAATATATTAAAAAAGAAAATCTTCTATTGGATTTATATCTTATTTTAATATCTATTTGGATTAGCATAACCCATAGTTGGGAGGAAATCCGCAGGAAAATATAATTTTATGAACAGCAATAATCGAAAAGTATTATCAATTTTGTTTATATCTTTTTAATAGTTTTTGAAGCTGATGGATTTTTTGGTTTTACCTTTATTCTTATTGAATATTCTAAAGGATATTATTTAAATGAAAAATAGTTCTAACGTGAAAATAATACATGTAGTTGGAGCCAGGCCTAACTTTATCAAGATATTACCCATAATGACAGAAATGCAGAAATACCCTAATGTTTTTAATCAACTTTTAGTTCACACAAACCAGCACTACGATTATGCTATGTCAGAACAGATTTTCGAGAATATTAGATTAAAAAAGCCAAATATCAATTTAAGAGTCAGGCCAGGAACGCATGCAGTACAAACGGCCAACATTATGATTGAATTTGAAAAAGTCTGTTTTAGAGAAAAACCCGACTTAATATTAGTGGTGGGAGATGTGAATTCTACATTGGCATGTAGTTTAGTAGCAGCAAAATTACAAATACCAATAGCGCATCTCGAAGCCGGCCTAAGAAGTTTTGATCGCAGCATGCCGGAAGAAATTAATAGAATAGTCACAGACTCATTATCCGATTTACTTTTTACTCCGTTTAAAGAAGCATCTGAAAATTTAAAAAAGGAAGGCATCCCCACGGAAAAAATTTATTTGGTAGGGGATATAATAGTTGATATGCTATTGAAATTTGTAGACAAATCTAACAAAAATATTATGTTAAATATTAAGGAAATAGATTATGCTCTATTAACACTACATAGGCCTAGTAATGTAGATAATAGGGATACGTTTATAAAAATAATTGAAACGCTACTTAAACTGGCCAAAAAAATACCTATCGTTTTTCCAGTTCACCCCAGAACCAGAAAACAAATTAAGTATTTTGGTTATGGGAAATATTTTATAGATTTACAATTGAAAGAAATTAATAAAATTCGGTTGGCAAAGTCGATAAACTTGGTAAACGCGCTTCCTTATGTAGAATTTATAAATTTAATGAAAAATGCGAAATTTGTCATAACTGATTCCGGCGGAATTCAGACGGAGACTACTTTTTTGAAAATACCTTGCTTGACGCTTAGAAACAACACAGAAAAGTCCATTACCGTAAAAAAAGGAACGAATATATTGGTGGGGACAGATAGTAGGAAAATACTTAGTGAAAGCCTAAAAATATTAAGCGGAAAATCTAAACAAAAAAAGATACCTGCCTTATGGGACGGCAAGACAGCAGAAAGGGTGGTAGAAATTATTAAAAAGAATTTTAGGCCCATTTGAAGATATCAACGCATAAGATTTTTTGACAAATTGGCATTGCCTAATAAGTTTTTTGAGTTTATAATGACTGGGTTATGTGTGTTTTCAACTCAAATTAAAATAAATTTGCTGAAAGCCGCTAAAGATTTAAACGGCGGAAATAAAATTAAGAAACTTGAAGAGATATTGGATAAGCTATTAAATTCAAAACAGAACCGAGTTTGAGTTTTATATAAAATTTAAACGAAAGAATCAAAATGGTTGAAGTCAAAAATTTAACCAAGATTTTTAATATAAAAAGCAATGTTAAAAAAAGAAACCTAAGAAATTTTTTCTTTAGCCATTCAATAAAATTCACGGCGGTTAATGATGTTACCTTTAACATAAGGAAAAACGAAATCTTTACCCTTCTCGGGCCAAACGGCTCTGGCAAGACCACCATAATTAAAATGCTTTGCGGGTTGCTAGAACCAACGGAAGGAGAAATATTTATAGAGGGTGGCTGTTTAAGCAGACATAAAAACGATGTAGGAGTTATGTTTAGGACATCTATGCTTTATAATAGGGTAACCGGGTATGAAAATTTGCGGTATTTTGCGAGGCTTTATGAAGTAAATGATTTTGACCAAAGGATAGAAGAGCTTTGCGATTTTTTAAATATCAGCGCCTGGCTTAATGAGTATGTCGAGCATTATTCTTCAGGAATGAGGACTAAATTAGCCCTTGCAAGGGCGCTAATACATGATCCCCGGATTCTTTATCTTGATGAACCTACTTTAGGCTTGGACCCAAATGCCGCCAGCGAAGTGAGGAGTTATATAAAGAATTTGAATAAAACGATTCTTCTCACCAGCCATTGTCTGGATGAAGTTGAAGAGCTTTCAAGTAGAATAGGTTTTTTAAACAAAGGTGAGCTTATTGCGATCGGAACCACGGAAGACCTTAAAAAAGTGGTTAAAGACAAACCAAGCCCAAATTTATTTGATGCATTTATGCATTTAGCAGGAAAAAAATGAAATTAGATAAAATAACCGCCATAGTACGAAAAGAAATGATGCTAAATTTGAGGTTTAAAAGCACATTTTTCGGGCGCGCATTTTTAGACCCGCTTAGATTCCTGTTATTATTTATAATAGTTTATTCCAGTTTTTTTTCTATCGGAACAAATAGCATGGCAGGAGTTGCGGCCAAGAAATTTCTTCCATTTTTAATAATAGGGGGCATTGCCCATTCTTTATATATAGCGGGATTAGGTTTTGATGTTAAATTCAAAATAGAAAAATACTGGGAGACGCTTCCAGGCATTCTCATCGCACCAGTTAGTCCGATCATTCTAATAATAGGCACAGGCATAGCCGAACTTTTAAGAGAGATACCATTTCTATTTATATACATTGTGGTAGGTTATTGTTTAGCGCCGATAAAATTTTTTGATATTTTTTTTATAAGTATGATCTTCTTGCTTTTATATATAGGAATTCTAGGATTAGGTCTAATAAAAGGCGTTTTTGAAATTTCGAAAGAAGGGCTTGGTCTTATACTTGATTATGTTTTTGCCGCTATCGGGCTCTTATCTTGTTTTTACTACCATATCTCTGTACTACCGACTATAATAAAACCGTTGGTTTTAATAAACCCCATTTATCATGCTGTGAGTTTAATCAGGGCCATATGGATGAATGAATTTAGTTTGCCTTCAGCGTTACCGTATCTTATCAGCATCATTTTGTTTGCAATTATTATGCCTATTATTGGCTGCGCTGTTTTTAAAGCGATTTTGAAAAAGTTCAGTATACAAGGGTATTAAAAATAGATTTATGACCGTGAAAAATTATGGAAAACATAAAAGTTTTTGATGTAATAATAATTGGAGGAGGACCTGCTGGATTGGCAGCTGGTTTATACGCTTCTAGGGCAAAGCTTGAGGTTGTGTCGTTTGAAAAATTAGTGTATGGAGGCCAGGTTGTTCTTACGGATAAGATAGAGAACTATCCTAGCGTAACCGAAGCATCGGGAAGCCGTTTAGCGTCAAACTTTTATAACCACGCTGTTAAATTCGGACTAAGCATTGTAACGTCGGGAATTTCTAAAATCGAGGAAAGGACCGAAAATGGCAGAAACATTTTTGCATTAACCGATGAATGCGGTAAAGTATATAATACGATTTCAATAATAGTAGCTACTGGTGCGCATTGGCGCAAACTAGGAGTCCCGGGTGAAAATAAGTTTCAGGGAAGGGGTGTTTCTTATTGTGCCACTTGCGATGGACCGCTATATAAAGATAAAAACGTAGTAGTAGTTGGAGGCGGGAATTCGGCTGTTGAAGGAGCTTTATTTTTAACTAAATTTGTGAAAAAATTGACGTTAATTCATAGGCGCAGTATGTTGCGCGCTGCAAAAATATTGCAGGAAGAGCTTTTTAAGAACAAAAAGGTCGACGTTAAGCTGGATACTGTCATTTCGGAGATAAAAGGCACGAAACGCGTGGAGAAAATTGTAATTAAAAACGGAAAAACAGGAGGCGTAGAAGAGCTGTATTGTGAAGGGGTCTTTGTCTTCATAGGGCAGGATCCAAATACGGATCTTGTTAAAGATCTGGTCAAGCTGAATGAGAACAATTTTATAATAACAGATGAAGAAATGCGTACCTCGAAAGAGGGGATATTTGCAGCCGGCGACGTGAGAAGAAAAGTGCTGCGCCAAGTAGTGACAGCAGCCTCCGATGGGGCTATAGCAGCTCATGTTGTCGAGCAATATGTTCGGAAATTAAAGGGCGAAGAATACAAATAGAATTGACATATAAGTTTTTTTATGGTAGTTTTATAGAAATAAAACGCCGAGGTAGCTCAGTTGGTAGAGCAGAGGACTGAAAATCCTTGTGTGGCCAGTTCAATTCTGGCCCTCGGCACCATATAGTAGGTTCCTCCTCTACGCTTGGAAAAGGAGCATTTGTCTAAAATGCTCCTTTTCCATTTGATTTTTATAGCCCCATACTATATTCGATTGAAAATTACAGCGCTGGCGTAGCTCAGCTGGTAAAGCAAAGCCTTCGTAAACCCATTTTCGTATTTTTCATAACTTATTGTTTTTAATACAGTTATCTTCGCTGTAAATGACTTATTGAGATTTTTTTATGTCAATATGCGTGTATGGGTGGTAGGGGTATTTAAAAGAAAAGTCTAACACCGCAGCCTACACACCATAGTTGCACCTTTTAAATTGACTTACTTCCACCACGGTAGTATTATAATCTTACAAACACAGAGATAATGGTATTATTTTTGTAAGCCCCATTTTTCATAACACTAAATATGCGCGCCGGTGCATATTCGATTTATATAGAAAATCATGAACATAGAAGTTATTAAATATTCACTAATTATTCCTACATTTAATCGTTATGCTAGTCTCAGAAAATGTCTGTCTTCTATTTTGCAGCTCAACGACAAATTGAGTGATGTCGAAATAATAGTAGTAGATGATGGATCTTCAGACGACACGGAAGAGATAGTGATATATTTTAAGGAGAAGTTTAACCAATTCGTATATTATAGTCAAAAGAACAAAGGTGCGGCAGCAGCTAGAAATAAAGGCGCAGAATTGTCCAAAGGGGAATATATAATTTTTATAGATGATGATTGCACCGTGACCGAGAATTGGCTTAGTTCGGTTAAGAAATTTTATTATGTGAATCCAGAAGCAAGTGGTGTGGGAGGGAAGATAATTAATATTGTAAAAAATGACTTCTCTGAATTTAGCCAAAGATTTGGAGATTTTTTGGTTTCATGCTCAAAAGAAAAAAACATGGAAGTTGAATATATTGTAAGCTGCAACTCTTCTTTCAAAAAGAATGATTTTTTAGAAATAAAAGGTTTTGATGAAAAATTTATATGGGCTGGGGCCGAAGACAGAGACTTGTGTTTGAAATTGAAAGAAAGAGGGCATAAGATATATTTTGATGATGATATAGTAGCTTATAATAACTGCGAGCTAAACTTGATCAAATTTTTTAAGCAGCACGTTACTTACGGTAAAAGTGCAGCACATTTTTATGGAAAAAATAAAAAATTAGCAGTTGGTAGTTTTAGTCAATACATAGGAATGGTAAGAAACGTTTGCATAGACAGGGATCCAATAAAGAGATCTATTTTTTTTATTATTTTTATTTTCTCGCAAGCCTGTGCCGCTATTGGATTTTTATACTAC
>Ga0066637_10000142_pt1 | contig 42849 bp, 49 predicted proteins | sample CryGeyCG2014_020_FD_62737 | JGI IMG/M metagenome (GOLD analysis project Ga0066637, IMG submission 62737) | Groundwater microbial communities from aquifer - Crystal Geyser CG08_land_8/20/14_0.20 | ecosystem: Environmental > Aquatic > Deep subsurface > Groundwater | place: USA: Utah: Grand County...
CGTTCAGTTAGCCTATAGAAACTATTAACTTTTATTCCAACAAATACAGTCATATGGGTCACAATAAATAGAGGCGCAAACCTCTATTTATTCCCATTTATAAAGGATTTCTACAGAGCTCTATGAGCGGTTCAAATGCAGTATATGCAAAGATTGAGAAACCGGAGTTACGCAGAGATGTTAATTTAAGTGGAGTTGCAGCAATCGGATTGAGGATTAAAGCAACAGATTTAAGGAAAGGCAGATAAGAAAGAAATATCTGCCTTTGTAATGTTTGTGACATACTATGCATCATAAATGATGTAGCTTCCTAATTCATCGCTTCTTTATTGAGAAGCTCCAAAGGCATACAGGCCCTGCCCAGACCCACTTCATATTTTATTTTTATAAGAATACCAGCGCTTTCAGCCTTGTATTCTTGATATAAGTTTGTAATTTGTAGTATTTAAATCATGTGAAAGAGTAGATTTCCGGTGAAATATTCACTTTCATCTACTTCTTAAAAGAGACAAATTTCACGCTCATAAAGGTTTAATAACCTAGTTATCTATTTGCAATATGGAACCAGACTTAATTCTATTTGATGATCTTGAAGAAATTTCTAAGCAAGCAAATCTTTTGGATTTAAAACATATAATAATTGCTAAATCTTTTTCTTCAAAAGAGGATATTAAGAAATTTAGGGGGAAGATTAACTTTTCAAAATCTAATTTAGAAATAAGAATTTGTCATTTAATAGGAAAAACCAATAACAAAGAGCTTGAGAGTTTTCTAAATACTGCGGATTTTATCTGTATGTTGGGTGATTCATTAAAAAATGTCAGCTTTGCCTCAAGCAATAAAAAATTTGATTTTATTTTAATGCAATTTGACAAAAATCCGCAGATGATAATAGATAAAGAAACTTTAATGAATGCTAAAATAAATGAGGTTGAAATTTTATTGCCGATTTCAGCAATATTAAATTCAAATATTTACAACAAAGCAGCAATCATGCAAAAGTATGCAGCAATAATAAAAATATGCAAAAAGGTTGGTTGTAAGCTTGGAATAGTAAGCGGAGCTGCCTGCAAGGAAGAAATGAGAAATAAAAAGAATTTGGATAGTATAATTGAATTACTGAAGTAAGTGGTCAAAAATGTTAGTAAAAACAAAATCCGGAACAAAACATTATAGAACATTGTGGCTTGAAGGAAAAAATGTAAGAATGATAAACCAGTTGAAAATACCGCATGAATTTGAAATTGCCACCTTGAAAAATTACAAGGAAACCGCTGAAGCTATAAGAAATATGACTGTAAGAGGGGCTGGTGCTATTGGAATAAGCGGGGCATATGGGATTTATCAGGCAGTTTCTTCAGCAAATAAAAACAATTATTTGCAATATATAAGAAAAGCTGCTGATTTTTTGAGAGCAACAAGGCCAACAGCATATGATTTATTTTATAGCGTAGATCATGTCCTAAAAACAATTAAAGATTCTGATAATTTTGAGGAAGCAAAAAAGGCTGCTTTGAAAGATGCTGAAATGCTTGCTGAAAAAAATGCAAATGCTGGCAAAAGGATTGGGCAATATGGGGAAAAATTAATAAAAAATAATTTTAGAATACTAACACATTGCAACGCAGGCTGGCTTGGGTTTGTGGATTGGGGTTCTGCACTTGCGCCAATATATGCAGCAAAAAGAGCTGGAAAAAAACTTTTTGTCTTTGTTGATGAAACAAGACCTAGGCTTCAAGGTGCGAGATTAACTGCATGGGAACTTTATAATGAGGATATTAAACATGCAGTAATTGCAGACAACGCTGCCGGGTATTATATGCAAAAAGGCGAGATTGATATGTGCATTGTGGGAGCAGATAGGATATTAATGCATAACGGCCTGACAGCAAACAAGATAGGCACATATGAAAAAGCTGTTCTTGCAAAGGAGAACAACATTCCGTTTTATGTTGCAGCCCCAACATCAACATTTGATTTGAAATCTAAGGAAATTCCAATTGAAGAAAGAAGCCAAGATGAAGTGTTGTTTGTTGAGGGGAATTGTGGTGGGAAAATTACTAATGTTGCAATATCCCACAAAAATGCAAAAGCAAAAAATCCTGCATTTGATATTACTTCAAGTAAATATATTACTGCCTTCATAACAGAAAAAGGAATATTCAAACCAAATAAATTGAAAAGATTAGAAAAAATGCTTAAGGATAAATGATTAAAATGCCTGAGATCTATGTTGGAGTAAAATTCAAAACTATTTTTTTAAAGAAAGAAGTCCCTAAAGGAAAACTGAATAAAAAATTGATTGAAATTGGAAAGAAAATTGCAAAATACGAGCTGAACGGGAATATGGGCTGGGGCAATATAAGTTACAGATTTGAAAATGGCTTTGTGATAAATGCCACAAAGGAGAACATTGGGCATCTGGATGAAAAAAAACTTGTTTTTGTAAAGTCTGTTGATTGGAAGAAAAAATGTGTAAAAGGCATTGGCCTAAAAGAACCTAGTTCAGAATGTTTTATGCATGCCGCTGCTTATGAGTTAAGGAAAGACGTTAATGTTGTGCTGCATCTGCATGATGATTTGGTTTTAAAGCATGCAAAAGAACTCGGGATTAAAGAAACAATAAATGAAAAACCATATGGAACAATTGAATTGGCAGAAGAAATCAAAAAAGTTCTTGGGATGAGGAATTGCGTTGCAATAAAGAACCACGGAATTCTGGCATTAGGGAAAAATATCAGAGAAGCTTTTGATTTGGCATTAAAAATGCATAAAAAATCTGAAGAGTTGAAAAAATAATCAGCTATCTTACGGATTTAAAATTACCTTCATTGATTCGTCTGCCTTTGCAACCAACCGGAAACCTTTCTGTGCCTCATCTAATGGCAAGTTATGGGTAATTAAATCGCTTACAGTAACTTTTTTTGATTTAATTAGGTTAATAGCTTCTTCAAGGTCTAAGGGAGACGCTGCATAACTTGTTTTTAATGTGATTTCATTCCTCCAAAGATTGCTTAGGGATAAGCAAGTTTTGTCCTCTGGCTTAGGAACCGCAAAAAATAAAATTGTGCCACCTCTTTCTATTGAATTGAAGGATTGTTCAATTGCGGAACTTGCCCCTGTGCATACTATGACACGATCTACTAAAAGGCCATTATTGAAAGATTTTATTTTTTCTATGATATTTTCCCTTGCATCTATTGCAATTGCCCCTAATTTTTTTGCAAAATTCAAACGAAATTCTGAGATGTCTGTTGCAAATATTTTTTTTATGCCAAGGGATTTTGCGAGCTTTATGTGCAATAAACCTGAAATTCCAGAACCTAAAACAAGCAAGGATTCTGCTGATTTTATATCTGCCAATCTCTGCCCTCTGACAACACAGCCTAAGGGTTCAATAAAAGTGGCATCATCAAAGGAAACCTCTTTTGGCAATAAAAATGTTCCTTTTTCAACATTTATCTTTGGCACTTGCAGGTATTGTGAAAATCCCCCTGGATAAAAATTTGTTTTGTGCAGGGTTTCACAAGCAGTATGATGGCTTTGCTTGCAGTAATGGCAATTGCCACAGGGAACATGATGGGAAACAAAAACTCCCTCTCCTTTCCTGAATTTTTTTACTTTTTTTCCTACTTGGATTATTTCTCCTGAAATTTCATGCCCTAAAACACGTGGGGCTGTCTTTATGCGATACCATTCCAAAACATCAGAGCCGCAAATACCTGAAGAAATTACTTTAACAAGAATTTCGTCTTTTGAGATTTCAGGAATTTGCATTTCTTCAATTCGCACATCATTGTTGTTGTAATACATTGCAACTTTCATTTTTTCCATGAAAATCAAAGGTGTTTATTGTATTGATAAATTAATCAAATTTTTTCTGCTTTTCCTTCTTGCCTTTCTCAAACAAATCGAGCGCTTCATTTACATTAAAGCCGTCATGCACTATTGACCTTACTGCCTTTATCATTGCTACAGGATAATCTGATTGAAATATATTACGGCCCATATCAACCCCTACAGCACCTTCTGAAATTGCATTATAAGCAAGTTCAAGCGCTTCTTTTTCTGAAACCTTTGTGCCGCCTGCAACCACTATTGGAACCGGACACGAATCTACTATTTGTGAGAAATCCTTACAATAATAAGTTTTTACAAAATGTGCTCCAAGTTCAGCAGCAATCCTGCAGGCCAATCCTAAATATCTTGCATCCCTGCCCATATCTTTCCCAACAGCAGTTACTGCCAAAACCGGCATTCCACATTGTTCACCTTCATCAACAAGCTTCGCCAAATTTAACAATGTCTGCCTTTCATATTGGGCACCAACAAAGATTGATAAAGCAACAGCAGAAGCATTCAACCTTAAAGCATCTTCCATTGCACAGGTAAGACCCTCATTTGAAAGTTCTGTTAAAACACTGGTACCGCCTGAAACCCTAAGAACAATGGGAACTTCGATTTTGTCTGAAACACTTGCCCTCAAAACACCACGCGTAAGCATTAAAGCATCAGCATATTGCTGCAATGCTGAAATTGTTTCTACGGGTTTTTTCAAGCCAGTAGTAGGCCCTAAAAAATAGCCGTGGTCTACTGCCAGCATGACTGTTTTGCCTGTTTTTGGCTTGATTATTTTTGATAACCTATTTTTCAATCCCCAGCTCATAAAAATACCTCAGAACATAAAAGTGATAGTACATTAAAGAGCATTCAAAAAATGCTCTAATTAATGTCTTTTAATATTAAACAATAAAAGTGGTAAATTATATAAGCAGATTGCTGACTACTCTCAATATGAAAAGGCCTTCAAAATTAGTGGCTACTTAATTTAACTCATTAAAAACAGTGATTTGATGCTAAATAAGAAAAAAGAAATCCTGCCCTCAAGGGAAGAATGCATTAAACTAATAAGGGAAAATAATCCTGAAAATGTTGTAAAGCATTCGCTTATTGTGAATAAAATTGCGATGTATCTAGGAAAAAAATTAAAGAAAAAAGGAAAGAAAATTAATTTGGATTTGCTTGATAGGGCAAGTTTATTGCATGATATTGATAAAATTGAGAGCCTGAGGAATGGAAATCATGGGGTAATTGGGGAAAAAATGCTTAAAGAAAAAGGACTGCACAAAATTGCTAAAATTGTAAGAAAACATGTTCTGGATCAGATACTGCTTGGTTTTGATTCATTGGAAGAGAAGATTGTTTTTTATGCTGACAAAAGGGTTGTTGATGATAAAATTGTTTCTTTAGATGAAAGATTAAAATATATCCTAAATAGATATGGGCATTTAAATAAAAAATTGCAGAAAAGATATTCTGAAATTGAAAAAAAAATAAATAAATTAGAAAAGAATATTTTCTCTGAAATAAAGATATCTAAGGAGTTAAAAGAACTCAAGTAAAATAAACTTTAAAGTTGTTATTTGCAAAGGGTAAATATTAAACTGTTTCTTTTCTGATTTTTTAATGCTAAGAGAGCATTGGTTAACGCGAATAGCCTTAGGCTGCGCAATTTTCGGATTAATAATCCTCGCATTTTATTATGAAAAGTCAGAATGCGAATGGAAAACGATTAATGGAATAAGCAAGGATTCTGCTGGCTCAAAAGTCTCAATATTTGGCAGAATAAGAGAAATAAAACAGTATGAAAATTCAATAAGTTTTCAGGTGTATGACGGAAATACAATAAATGCGGTGATATTCAACCCCGCAAAGGAGGATTTTATCCAAATACAGGATAATGATTTGCTAAACATTTGCGGTTCTGTTTCTAAGTATAAAGGCAAACTTGAAATAATCGTGGAGAGTTTTAAGGTTGTTTGAAATACTTGGGTATATTTTGGCCGGCTGTTTTCTTGGGATAATAAGTGGGATTTTGCCCGGCATTCACATAAACCTGTTGTCAATATTGCTAACAAAATATGTTCCAAATGCGGACATAAATATCGCTGCCTGTATAATTGCAATGGGCATAGTCCATTCTTTTGTTGATTTTATCCCAAGCATTTGTTTTGGGGTTCCTCAAGAGGATAATTATTTGAGTGTATTGCCAGGGCACAGATATTTTCTAAAAGGGCAGGCGTACAAAGCAATAATGCTGACTGTTACTGGTGGATTATTCGGGATAATTTTAGGGCTATTATTTCTGCCATTATTTTTTAGCATTGGAACAAAATTTTTTTATGAAATAAGAAAATATCTGGCATATGTGCTAATTGGAACTATTTTTATGATGGTTTTTTCAGAAAAAGAAAACAAAAAATTTTGGGCCATGCTTATTGTAGCACTTTCGGGATTCTTGGGTTTTTTAATCTTAAGGAATGGTTCTTCGGAGAATGGAATTTTTGCCGCAATAACTGGTTTTTTTGGGATAAGCACTTTACTAGAATCAATATCCACAAATAGCTGCACAAAAAAGCAAATAATAACTGAATTTTCATTTAGAAAATTTGATGCTATTAAAAGTCCTATTTTAAGCATTATTGGCGGATCTATTGTTGCTTTAATTCCCGGCTTGGGATCAAATCAGGCTGCTTTTTTAATACGTGAAATCCAAGGAAAAATCAAAACATCAAATTATTTAATGATGATTGGCGGAATAAATGCAGTAAATTTAATGCTATCTTTTTTTGCACTTTATTCAATCGGAAAGGGGCGTAGCGGTCCTGCTTTAGTAATACAAAACCTAATCCACTTAAATTCAGATCAAATATTGCTAATAATTGCAACAGTATTAATAGCTGCTTCTTTTGGGGTTTTTATTACAATTTTAATTTCTAAAAAATTATTAAATGCATTAAATGAAGTAGATTACAAAAAACTGAATATTGGAATTTTAATTTTTATAATATTTCTTACAATTGTATTGTGCAATTGGCATGAATTAATAATTGCTGGCACTGCAACTAGCATTGGAATTCTAACTATAAAAACAAAGGTAAAAAGAAGCCTTTGCATGGCTTTTTTGATTGTGCCGATCACTCTTTTTTACATTACCTTACTATAAATTAAATGAAGCAACTTCTCCATCTTCATCTATTTCTTCCTTCAAGACTTTTTTCTCAAAGAATTTGCCTAAAATAAGTACGATTATAGATAAACCGGTTGCATAAGCAGCAATTGTGTATAAGCCCATACCAATAACCATGCCTATTGCTGAAACAGTCCAAATATTTGCTGCGGTTGTTAATCCTTTAACATAATTCTGGCCTTTATAAATTACTCCAGCTCCTAAAAAACCTACTCCTGTAACAATGCCTGCGGCAATTCTTGATGGATCTACATTCCCCTCAAAAGAGAGTGATGCTAAAGTAAATACTGTAGAGCCTAATGCAACTAATGCATGCGTTCTTAATCCGGCATACCCTTGCCCTCTTTTACTTAATTCTCTTTCCAATCCAAAGAATATTCCAACTATTAAAGATAATGACAAACGCCATATGAGTTCTGATTCGGATAACATAATATCAGTAACAAATAGGCATTAGGAATTAATATTCTTTTCTAAGCACTGTGTTTTTATGTATCTTATAAAAAAAGAGACACTTGAAATGATAATACATGCTGCAAAAAATACGTATCCTAAAGAATTTATAGGGTTATTAGGAAGCAGACTTGAAAATAATGTGATTGACGAATTAATATTGACCCATTCTGAATATGGGAACAGTACTTCTTCTATATATATGGACTCAAAACCAGTTGATAATAGCATAATTGGTTCTGTACACAGCCACCCTACTAATTCCAATAATCCTTCAGATGAGGATATTCATAGCTTTCCGAAATTTGGGAAAATACATTTAATAATCTCGTATCCCTTTAATATAAATGCAATAAAAATGTTTGACTCTAAAGGTAAACTGGTGGAATTTAAAGTGATTCAATGAAAAAAATACTGCTCATGATCTTAGACGGTGTGGGGGACAGGCCTTCAAAATGTTTAGAGAACAGAACTCCGCTTGGGGCAGCAAGAATTCCAAATATAGACTCACTGATTAAGAATAGTCTTTGTGGATTAATGGATTCTGTTGGAAAAGGGATTAAACCAGAATCAGATAATGCTCATTTGAGCATATTCGACTATAACCTTAAAAAATATTATACTGGAAGGGGCCCTCTTGAAGCATCTGGCCTAGAAATGAAAATGAACCATGGTGATATTGCATTTAGGGCCAATTTTGCAACAATTGATGATTCTGGAATAATAAAAGATAGAAGAACGGGGAGAATTGAATCAGTAAAGCCATTTGTAAATAAATTAAATGGGATGAAAATTGATGGAATAAAATTTTTGCTAAAAGCAGGGACTTCCCATAGGGCCTGTTTAATTATGAGAGGCAAGGGATTAGGCAGCAAAATCTCGGACAATGATCCTCACAAAACAGGGGTAAAACCCATTTTAATAAAAGCTTTAAATTCAGGTAAAGAAGCTAAATTTACCGCTGATGTTTTAAATAAGTTTTTAGAAAAAGCAAACCATATATTAGATGAAATGAAATTGAATAAAGAAAGGAATAAGCAGGGTAAATTAAAAGCAAATTATCTGCTAGTAAGAGGGGCAGGAATTTATAAAAAAATCCCAACATTTAAAGAAAAATATAAATTAAATGCTTGTTGCATTGCTGGTGGCGGATTGTATAAGGGGGTGGCAAGGGCTACAGGAATGAAAATATTGAAAGTAAAGGGAGCTACAGGTACTTTAGAAACTGATATTAATGCTAAAATAAATGCGGCTATTAATGCGTTTAAAAAATATAATTTTGTTTTTGTTCACATAAAGGGAACCGATATATTGGGGCATGATGGAAAATGCAAAGAAAAAATGGAATTCATTGAAAAAATAGATTCTAAATTAAAACCAATAATTAAATTGAAAAATACCGTTATTGTTATCACTGGTGACCATAGCACCCCTTGCAGGATAAAGGATCATTCAGCAGATCCTGTTCCTTTAATGATTTTTTGCAATAAAAATGATCAGATAAAGCATTTTTCAGAAAAGGATTGTGGTGCAGGCAGTTTAGGCCGAATTTTGGGCACAGATTTAATGCCAATACTTTTAAAATTGGCAAAAAATAAATAAACGCAAAAATATGCTCAGATTAGGTTTAAATAGAACTAATTTTTAATATATACAACATGAACAAAAAAGGCCAGATTAGTTTAGATTTAATTATTGCGATAATAATCACATTTATATTTGCTGGGGCTATGCAGTCAATAATTGCAGGAATGAATGAAACTCAGAAAGAAATTGGCGTAATAAATCAGCAGAAAGAAATTGGGAATAAGATTTCTGAGATTTTAACAACAAGCAAGAATCTTGCAGATGGTTCATTTAATGTTAAGTATTTGATCCCAAATGTTATTGTTTTGGGAAATAAAGAATCGGGTTGTAACATAGCAATAACCCAAGGACAAATAAAAATAAGTTCAGTATTTGATTCTAAAGTTATAGAAAGCACAATTATTCATAACTCAAGTATTTTATATTTAAAAAAGGCAAATCCTAAATGTGGTGAATATGTTGAGATTCAAAAGATATAATCAAAATGGCCAGATATTCAGTATTGATGCCCTTGTTGCCTTAATAATTGCCACTTTAGTATTAGGGATTACCCTACAAGTGATGGAATCACAAAGCTATAACCTTAAACAAGAACAGGTATTTAATGAAATAAAAACAATCGGGCATAATGCTGCTAATTTGATTGTATCACTCCCTGAAAGCACTTGTGATTTAATGGCAGAAGATGGCATTACTAAACTAATTAATTTAAATAATTGCATTGATTCCCAAAAATTATCTGCATTAACCAAAGATTCTTTGGGAATACCTACTGGATATAGTTGTAAAATAGGCAATCAAACTAATAATATGGCTACGTGTAATGATGATCCAAGTACGGCAACAAATGTTTATTCTGAAAAAAGGATTGTTCTAATGCATGCTGGAAATGTAACAAAGAATAATTTCAATGCTTGCTTTAATGGATTGCCTACTTGCGCTTTAAAAAATGAAAAAAATTGGATAGAGGTAAAGCTATGGAAATGAGAGGCGTAATATTCAGCATGGATGCTATTGTTGCAGTCTCCGCAATATTAGTATTGCTGGGAACTTGGGCTTATGTTAGCAATGTAAATGATAAACATACGCTAAAATTTGCAGACTTAAATTCAAACGATGCCTCAACCATTGGATTATATTTGAATGAAAATGGATACGGTACGAGCGCAAAAGAATTTGCGTGCAATAGCTATGTGAAATATTCTGAGGCAGCTTTTACAAAAAAAGAATTCTGTGAGGGTTTAAAATGAACTGCAAAGGATTATACTCCGGAGTATTTGGGCTTATGGCAATATTAGTCGCAAGTTTACTTTTAACAACCACATATTCTTCAATTAAAACAAATCCAAATCAGAGCATTAGTGACGAAATGCTTAAGGTGAAAAAAGCTTGGCAGAATATTTACCTTTCTGCTGACTCCATAAGCACTTCTGAATTCGGAAAAATAGCAACTGATGTTTGCCCTATTGGGAACGGTGCTTTATTACAGACTACTTTAACCCCTTTATTTACTCAGCTTGTTACTGAGATAAACAAAGGTAATGTACTATGTTCTAATCCTATAATTTCCAATATATCAATAGCACAGCAAGGTTCTAACTGTAATTTATCTTTTAACCTTAAGATTTATTGCAAAAAGGAAAATAAGAAGGACAATAAAGTAACAACAATGGTTGATTATGATAAAACAGCGGCAATAATGAGTACAAAAATATTACAACCTTGATCAAACTAATTTCTCCAAAATTTTAGAAATGCCAGAATCATACTGGATTGCTTTTTTTCTTTCTAAAGATATTTCTTTTGGCAAACCTAAACTAACTGAAAGTTTTCTAAGAATCCTTTTTCTTAAAAAATCTTCTTTTGATTTCACATTTTGTTTAGCATCAAAGGCTAATGCTTGAATAATGAATTCCTTTTCCAAATAAGGCGCTTTTAATTCGAGATGAAAATATTTTGCAAGAGCGAAATCTCTCTTCAAGTTATCCCCCCATAAATTCAGGAGTTTATTCCATCGCAGATCATCAAGATAGGAATAATTTTTGCCAGATTCAAGTGCTCTCCTAAATTCGTCATAACCAAAAAAGAGTTCGTCTGCCCCCTGACCGCAAAAAACTGTGTTAAATCCAGAATCTTTAACTTCATTAAGTGCAAAATAAATCGGGGTTGCAATACTTAACTGTAATTTATTATCTGTTTTTATGATTTTTTCAATTTTAGCAACTTCTTTTCCAATTTCTTCAGCAGATAATATTTTAATATGCAAATCCAAATGCATGAGTTTAGCATATTTTTTAGCTCTTTCAACTGCTGCACTTTTTTCAGTTCCAACAGTAAAAAGCTTTATTTTTACTTTTTCAGAAACAAGCTTTGCAATAAGGCTTGAATCAATGCCGCCAGAAAATAAAACTGCTGCTTTTTTCAAATCCTTTGTTTCACAAAAAATGGATTGCAAAAGTGCTTCTTTAAGTTCCTTTAAGCTTGATTTCACAGGAATAGCTGGTTTAAGGCCGGTTATGCTGCTTTTTCTAAAAATATCGCCTTTTTGCATACTTAAAAATGCAGTAAAATATTAATAAAGAATTGGCTTCAATCTTAGGGATATTATGAACATTACAAAAAACCATTATTTGATTATTGGGCTTATTGTGATTATTTTTGCCGGTGTTTTTTTAATTACCGGGATCAAACCGGCCCAAGAAGAAAAAAGCAATGTTCAGTACTATGCTTTTAGTGAAGCTGAACCGGATTTGAAAACTGCTTCTTTTGATGATGCAGTTAGCGCAAATCTGCAATTAACTCTGTATAATCAGGGCTTTGGTTTGATTAAAGAAGCAAAAACCTTTGATTTGAAGCAGGGGGCAAACCTTGTTGATTATGAAAATGTTGCTGATACAATTGAGTCAGACACTTTATTATATGAAGACAAGGAAGGAAAAACAAAATTAGAAGAATTTACCTACAATTATGATACTGCAAATAATTCTGCATTACTGCAGAAAAGCCTAGATAAAACAATAAAAGTAGAAACTAAGCAAGGAAAAGGATTTGAAGGAAAATTACTTTCTTATGGGGATTCAATTTTATTGGAAACTGCAAGCGGAATTGTTTCAGTATTAAATGCCGAAATTGAAAATATAAATTTCGGTCAGATTTCTGATTTAAAAACAAAACCAACCATTAAAATGAAGGTATGGGCAGATGCTGAAGGGCAGGCAATTGCTAATTTAGCATATATGGCTACAGGATTAGGTTGGGAAACTAAATATGTGAGTAAATTATCAGATGAGACAGATAAAATAACCTTAGATGGCTGGGTTTTAATGAAAAATAATTCTGGCAAAAACTATGATAATGCAAAAGTAAAGTTAGTTGCAGGGGAAGTAAACAAAGCACAGAATTACTATGCTTATGATACAATGTCTAAATCTGCAGCAATGCCTGAAGCAGCCAGTTATGGGGCAGGAATAAGCGAACAAGCAGTATTTGAATACCATCTTTATTCTTTGAAAAATTTAGTTACAATAATGAATAAAGAAGAAAAAGAATTCAGCATGCTTGTTAGCAAGGATATACCAATAATTAGGGAATATATAGTAAATAACTATTCAGATAAAGTAAATGCAATAATAAAATTCAAGAATTCTGAGGAAAGCAATCTCGGGGTTCCTTTGCCAGCAGGAACAATAAAGTTCTATAAAGAAGATAGCGAAGGAAGCATACAATTTATTGGTGAAGACAGCATTACCCACACACCAAAAGATAAAGAAGTTGAATTATCAATCGGAACTGTTTTTGATATAACCGCAGATAGTAAAGAAACAAAAACAGAAAAGGTCGGACAAAGTTGTGAGAAAAACTATTATGAAACAAAGATTTTGAACAGTAAAGATAATCATGTAACTATTTATGTGAAACAAAGCACATATGGTGATTCAAAGGTAACAGAATCAAGCCATACATATGAGCAGGAAGACTCGCAGACATTAAAATTTACTGTTCCAGTAAAAGCAGGCAAGGAAGAGAAGTTAACATATGCAATATTAAGATGTTGGTAATCCAACATCTTTTTTCTATTTTTTTATTCTAACTAATATAGTGCTTGATTTTAATTAATCAGCACATAAAAATTAGTCTGAATCTGCTGAAATATAATAATATTCCCCTTTTTTCTTCTGTTCCTGATCCTTTACTGAATCAAGTTTATTTACCCTTGGCCGACCTGATTGAGGATCTCTCCTATAAGTAATGCTTAAGTCTTTTAGGAATAAGTTCATTCCTTCTCTCATTTCTTTAGGTTCAGAAGCAAAGCATGATTCTGCCGGCTTGCCTGAAAATATAATCAAGCGGTCCGCCAGATAATCCATAAAAACAATATCGTGGTCAACAACAATACATGATCTTTGGGTAGCGGAAACAATAGAACGGATTGCATCAGCTACTTGCAACCTATCTTCAATATCAATAAATGCAGAAGGCTCATCTAAAAGAATTAAATTGGAATCTCTGCATAAAGCAAGAGAAATTGCGACCTTTTGCAGTTCCCCTCCGCTTAATTTATCTAATTTTTTCTCAAACAAGCGCTCAAGGTTAAATCTTCTGTTTATTTCATTCCTAAATAATTCATTGTCAATATTTGCACTAGTTAATAGATCCTGAACAGTTACCCCTTTTTCTGGTTTAAGGTACTGTGGTTTATATGCAATCTTAAACCTAAAATTTAATTCGGATTCAGCATTATCTGGTTTTAATAAGCCTGCAAGCATTTTTACAAACGTTGTTTTACCTGTAGCATTTGGCCCTAAAATTCCTAAAATCTCCTGCTTTCTAATTATTCCGCTTTGTGCTTTCAAACTAAATTGGGAATATTTCTTTTCCAATTCAGGGTATTCCAACAAAATATCTTTTGAAACCGCGCGGTATGCAGCACCCATATTGAAAGAAAGAGATTTATCCCTAATCCGAATATTTTCAGTTTTCAAAAAACCATCCAGATACTCATTTATTCCATTTCTTACACTCCTTGTATCTGAAACAACACCGTATGCTGCCTGCTCACCAAATAAGATATGAATATAATCACTCAAATAATCTAAAACAGCTAAATCATGCTCAACAACCATAATTGAAGAATCCTTTGCAAGCTCTCTTATTAAATTAGCTGCTTTCAATCTTTGCTTTACATCTAAATAACTTGTAGGTTCATCAAAGAAATAGAAGTCTGCTTTTTTCAAGAAAGTAGCAGCTATTGCTATTCTCTGTAATTCTCCGCCTGAAACCTGGGTAATATCATTTTCCAATATGTTCGAAATATCTAATTTTTCTGCTACTTCGCTTAATCTTTTTTTCTCATCTGCTTTTTTTAGTAAATCAATTACCTTTCCTTTTGCCTTTTCCGGTATTTTATCTATTGCTTGCGGCTTTAATACTGTTTTTACATTTCCTAAACTTAAGACTTCAAAAAAGCCTTGCAATTCCTTGCCTCTAAAATGCTTTATTATCTTTTCATGGGTTGTTTTTTCATCAAAATTCGCAAAATTTGGAAGGATTTTTCCTGAGAGAATGGAAAGCGCTGTACTTTTTCCAATTCCATTCCTTCCAATTAAGCCAACAACAGAACCTTTTTTTGGATTTGGCAAACCGTACAAACGGAAAGAATTTCTTGCATATTCGTGAATAGGGTCTTCAAGCTTTGCAGTAAGATTAATGATTGTTATTGCTTTGAATGGGCAAATGTGCGAACATATCTTGCAGCCAATACATAATATTTCTGAGATTAGTGGTTTTCCTCTTTCCGGATCTTTAATTATGCATTCTTTTTTCTGCCTATTCACCGGGCAGGCAGAAATGCAAGCATAGTTACATTTCTCAGGCTGGCATAACTCGTAGTCAATAACTGCTATTTTTATCTGTCTTGGCTCCATATAGTAGAGAAGTATTGAATACTTTATATATTTATTTAGTTCACACAAAAGAATAACTATGAGAATATTAAAAATTGATGAATCCCATGGTTTTCTCGAGGTAATTCCTGAGACATTAGATGACCTATGGCATCTTGAGCGAATAATTGATGCCAAGGATGTTATTTCTGCAAAAACGACCAGGAAAATCAAGGGAGAGGAAGGAAAGGATACTGAAAGAATTACAATGTACTTAGACTTGGAAGTAGAAAAATCTTCTTTTGAAAAATTCAATGAAGCCTTAAAGGTTCAGGGCATAATTATTGGCGGGAAACCTGAGGAATATATTGAATTAAAAAGCCATCATTCGATTTCAATTGGTTTAGGCGATATTGTCAAAATTCACAAAAAAACAATAAAAAAATATCAAATTGAAAGATTAGAAAAGGCACAAAAAGCAACACACGCACAAAAATTATTGGCTGTATGTTTAGATGATGATTTTGCCGAGTTTTTTGTAATAAAAGAATTTGGAATAGATAGGAAAGGTGTAATAAATTCCGGAAAAAGCGGCAAAAGATTTGAGGAGGAAGATTGGCGGAAAGGGTATTTTGCAGAGATAGCAAAAAAACTAATTGAATCAAATCAAAATAATGTTTTAATTGCGGGCCCTGGATTTACTAAAGATGATTTGTATAAATATCTGCAGGACAAGAAACTAAAATCAAAGATTTTTATTGAATCTTGCGGAAATGCCGGTTCGGCGGGATTAAATGAATTATTAAAATCAAACAAATTGCAAAAAGCGATAAAAGAAAATGAAATAATTAAAGAAGCGCAGCTTATGGAAAGGGTTTTACTTGAACTCGGTAAAAATTCTGGATTAGTTGTTTATGGTGAAAGCGAGATTGAAAATGCACTAAATGCAAGAGCGATAGAAGAATTGCTTTTACTTGATTCTTTGTTGGTTGATAAGAGAAACCTTGCTGAAAGAATTTTAGATTTGGCTGAAAAACAAAGGGCAAAAGTGCATATCTTTAGCAATGAAAATGATGCCGGCAAAAAACTTGAAGGCTTTGGCGGAATAATTGCTATTTTAAGATATAAAATGTACTAGCCAGAATGTGAGCAGTATATTTAAATAATCTTTATATTCAAAATCTATTATATCCTTTCGGGTGCTATTTTTATGGATGCTGAACATAAGTGCGGAATTGCTGCAGTAAATATTTCTGATTCTTTGAAAAATCATCCATTAGGTGGTGCTTCTTACTATCTGCACAAATTGCTTCTGCAACAGCAGAACCGCGGCCAGTTAAGTGCTGGAATTACTACTTATAACGGCAACAGGCCTGAACTTCTTTATACCTACAAGGAGCTTGGTTCAGTAAATAAAGTATTCAGGATGCATCATAAGACCAAATATGAAAACATAATGAGAAAATACAATGGCTTAATGGGCATAGGGCACATAAGATATGCTACCTGCGGAGCTGATGATTTTAAAAATGTGCAGCCATTTGAAAAACTGCATGGCAGAAAATGGAAATGGTTTTCATTTGCATTTAATGGGAATATTGCAAATTTCCCTGAATTAAAGAAAGAATTAAAAGACAAGGGATATCATCTAATGATGGGTTCAGATACTGAAGCATTAATGCATTATATGGCCAAGGGATTGGCTGGGGACAAAAAGGTTGAGATAGAAGATGTATTCTCAGGCCTAGCAGACAAACTTGATGGGGCATATTCAATAGCCCACCTAAATGCCGAGGGCGAACTTTCATTAATAAGGGATCCTTGGGGATTCAGGCCTTTGGTATATGGTAAAACTAATGGGTTGTTTTGTGCTGCCAGTGAAAGTGCAGCCTTAACGAATCTTGACATTAATACATTTGAATCATTGGAGCCTGGGCATATCCTAAAAATAAAGGATGGAAAAATCGAGAAAAAAAGATTTTCAGAAAACAAAAGAAAAGCACACTGCATGTTTGAATGGGTTTACTTTGCAAATGTTTCTTCGGTAATTGATGATGTTTCAGTATATGATATTCGCTATAATTTAGGGGGATTGCTTGCAAAAAAGGAAACAGAAAAATTGGACAAGGATTGTGTTGTTGTTCCTGTCCCTGATACGGCAAAGCCTGCTGCTGATGGATTTGCAATTGAATTAGGATTGACAATCAAGGAAGGATTAATAAGAAACAGGTATGTTGGAAGGACATTTATTGAAGGAACTGACAGGGCAGAAAGGGTAAAGGATAAATTTACACTTAACAGAACAGTTCTTGAAGGCAAAAAGATATTCCTTATAGAGGATAGTATTGTAAGAGGCACTACCTGCAAAACCTTAATCCAGTACTTAAAAGAAAAAGGTGGGGCAAAGGAAGTGCACATCAGGGTTTCTGCACCAATAATATTCTTCCCGTGCTTTTATGGAATCGATATGAGCACAATGGATGAATTGATTGCAAACCGGTTACTTTCTGGGAAGGATATCATAAATCGCATGGAAAATGCCCCTATGGAAGAATATGATGAAAAAACGGTTGAGAAAATAAGAAAAGAATTGAAAGCTGACTCTTTAATTTATCAAACTGTTGATGATTTAATAAAAGCCATTGGAAAACCCAAAAAGGATTTATGTACTGCCTGCCTTACTGGGGATTATCCAACTGAATATGGCAAGGTTCTTGTAAAAAAAGCCCTTCAGGAAAGGGGCTGTAAAATAAGGACTTACGAGTAACTAATTAATAATTAAAAAAATTAATTACCTGGTTCAACAGAACTACTTTACTTTTAGTAATATTTGGTTCCGTCACCAGTAAGGATCACTAATTTATAATTACTGCCTTTTTCTTTTATTGCAGCCATTAATGCTGTGTGTTCCTTTCCTATTCCAGAAATCAGAGAGATTATTAACTCTCCATTAGGTAATTTTTCCTTTATTATGTTCTTCAAAACTTCAAAACCAGTTCTTGCATTGATTAAGACCCAGTCACATTGCTTTGATGGAGCAAAGTGTTCTTTACCAAAATCATTGCTAATAAGCAAGATATTGTCAAAAGACTCTTCCTGTATCAAACGGGCTATGTGCCCCCACGTTCCTCGGCCTTTACCAAGAATTGCAACAAAACTTGCCATTTTGTTCCTCCTTTAACTTATATATAATAAAATTAAGCTATATATTATAATATAAATATACAAGATTACGGCTAATTTATCTTAAATCAGGCTTTTTGCCATATAAGGCCCTTCTTTGTGGTATTTATGGTATTTTGAATAATATTGCTTAACCCCTAAACCAGATATAACAACCATTTTTTTACGGTCAAATACATTTAAGGCTAAGTGTTCTGCTTCTTTAATTAAGGCAGATCCCAAACCCCTGTGCTGTACTGCTTCATCCTTGGATATGCCCAAGGGAACAGATTCGCCAAACACCCTTAATTCTCTAATAATTGCTGCTTTATCTTTAATTTCTTTTCTAAAAGAGTTCTCCGGAATCCTTAATCTGCAAAAACCATATAGTGAATCATTTTTGTCATATGAAATAAATAAGTCAGTTCCTTTGCTTGCTTCATACATATTAACATTTAATTTCAGGTTATCTAAACCAAATTTACTCAAATCAATTTTATCATTTGCTAGCTGCAATCCTATTTCCCTACAGCGTATGCATGAGCATTTTTTGTTTTTGCGTTTTAATTTTTCATGCACAATTTGTCTCAAATTTCCTGCTTTTACTCCGGCAACAATTAAATCTGCTGGAATGTCCCTTTGAATTCTCATAATTCTAACATATTTTGGCAAAATGCTTTTTACATTAGCAATCATATCTGCTGCTTTTTCAGTATCCAGTGGTTTGTATTTTCCTTCCTTATATAATTTGTATAATTTTGAGCTTTTTACAACCAAACAAGGATAAATCTTCAGCATATCCGGCCTGAAATCAGGGTTAGAAAACATTTCTTCAAAGGAATTATAATCGTCTTGCAATTTTGTGAATGGCAAACCAGGCATTGTATGATAAGTAACTTTAAAGCCTGCATCTTTCAAATTTCGTGTTGCTTCAATTACCTCTTCAACTGTGTGCCCTCTATTTATTTTTTTATAAATTTCATTGTTTAATATCTGCACACCTATTTCACAATGAGTTCCTGCTAACTCAAGCATGCGATCCACTTCTTTTTTTGTGCAATAATCTGGCCTTGTTTCATAGGTAATGCCAATAACCCTTCTCTTTGAGGTTTCAGCCATCTTTTTTGCTGTCTCAAATGACTTGCAATTCTTTTCAGTAACTGCATTCAATGCTTTTCTTACAAAATCTGTTTGATAGGGCCTATCGGTGGATAAAAAAGTGCCTCCCATCACGATAAGCTGAATCTTTTCAGCACTATGGCCTATTAATTCAAGCTGTTCGATTCTATTTTTGGCTTGTAAATAAGCATCAAAGTTATTCTGCAATGCACGCATGGTTGCTGGTTCTCTCCCGGTATAACTTTTTGGGGTTTCTGAATCAACCATTGAAGTAGGGCAATATAAACAGTTACCTGGGCATTTATGGGGTTTTACCATTACTGCCACAGAAACAATACCTGAGCTAGACCTTGTTTTCTTTTTTGTGAGTAAGGTGTGGGCTTTTTTTGATGGATTTTTAATGGATGAAAGAATATCCCCGTTTGTTGGAAGTTCGGATATTGAAAATTCACTTGCCAAATTTAATTTAACTTTTTGAAGCTCCGCTATATCTTTAATTTTATCTTTGTCTATAAGGTCTGCTATTTTTTTAGAATATTCTTTCAAATTAATATTTTTTTTCATGGCAAGCGTGCCTCAATAATTAGAAAATAAATGAGTGCTTTTTACACTCATTTAGGAAATATATGTGAGGATTGCATCAATAAGATAAAAAGTAATTATTGATGGCGCTGTGAATGGCAATCCTGAAATCACTGAAAAAAATTTCCCTTTTAATGTTGGATTTACAGTCAAACTGGCATCAAAAATGCTTGAATTATTATTGAGCTTAGAATCCGCATTGAATTTGAAATCATATTTCCCATATCCTTGTGGCCTTACCTCTAATTGATATTCTTGGCTTGTATTAGGTTTCATAGTTATTGTTAATGGCTTGAACCAATGGGTTGGGAGATTGCTTTTTACCTCAAGAGAATGTTCTGCAATGCTGTCATTAACGCATTTCAAGGCAAAGGTTGTTGTTTCACCTACTAAAATTGTTTTATTTAAAGAAGCTATTCCGCATTTTAGTAAAGTATTTGTAACAACAATTTGGACAGTAAAAATATCTTCAATAAGATTGTTTTTTGCTATAAATCTTATGTTCTGGGTTCTTGCATCAGATGCTTTTGGAATCATTAAATTAATTGTAAAACTTTTATCAAATTCTTCTATAGAATAATTCCAAAAAAGGGGCAATGTTTTATCATCTAAAAGTATTGAGTCCCAAGAACCATTAGTGTATTGTTTTGAAACAACAATGGTAACTGTTTCTCCTGGTTGTGCATTTCCTAGCAAAGTTGTTTCTCCTGAACTAAGCTGCTTTACCGTAGGTTCTAACAATTTTACATCAGCAAATGCAGTAGGAATGAGAATGATTAATACGAACAATAATAATTTTTTATGCATAGTCCCCCTCTATTAATAAAGATAATCTAATGTATATTGATAGTATATATGATTTTTATAAATATGCCTTAAAGAGCCTAAATAATGAAGATATTAGCTATTAGTGACATTCATAATGAGATCCAGAACCTTGATAAATTACTGTGGAGCATTAATAAAAAGGATGTTGATTTAACCATAATTTGCGGGGATATAACTAATTATGGCCCAAAGGATTATGCTGAAAGGATCATTGATAAATTTGCTTTTGCAAAACTTTTAGCCATACCTGGAAACCTTGACTTAAATGAAGTTTTAACTCTGCTTGAAACAAAAAATATTTCAATACATGGAAAAAGACTGAAACTAGATGGTTTTAATGTTGCCGGATATGGGGGAGGATTAGTTGGAAGTGCCGGAGTAATCTTAAATATGGAAGAAAAAATCAAAAGGGATTTGGCAAAAATAGTTGATAGTAAAACTATGCTAGTTACACATCTGCCCCCAATAAATTCAACATTAGATAATGCTGATGGGAAGCACATTGGCAGCAAGGCTGTTAGAGAAATAATTGAAACAAAAAAACCTTTCTTGCATTTATGCGGACATGCGCATGAATCTCCGGCTGAAGAAAAAATAAATGAAACTTTTTGCATAAATGTTGGTTCAGTAAAGAATTTTGTTGGGACACTAATCGAAATTGATGGCAGTAAAAACATTTCCTGTAAGAGGCTGAAATTTTAATGGAGAAAAAATCCTCAAATACAAAAAACAGCAGAAAAATATCACAAAAAGCCAATCTGGAGGAAAACCGTTTCAAGATGGTTAAGGAAAGGCATCGCAAAACATTTGAAGAAGCATTAGCAAAAGGAAAGATGGATGAAAAACTAGTTAATTTTTGCAAATATGTTTCTTCTACCAGAAATTACTTCACATCTTCATGCTGTTCTGGAAGGATTTTGTTATTAAGAATTGAGGGGAATGATAGGGATAAAAGAAATTGTCATTTTCACAGGAAATGGCATGATATTGTTTCACTTTCTGAAGTTTTAGCAGGAATAAATGAGGATACTAAAGGCAGGATATGGTTTAAGGTTGAACCATTTATTCTGCATTTGGGCTGCAAAGATCTTGAAAATGCAAAAAAAATACTTGAAGTAATGAAATTAGCCGGCATTAAAAGGGGTGGCATAATTGTTGCTAAAGAAGGAAAATTTATGGTTGAATTTATGGGAACCCAGGAAATGTCATTTTTAGCCAAAGAAGATGATGCTATTTTAGTGGATAAAGGATATTTGGAAAATGCAGTTAATGAAGCTAATCGAAAAATGACTGTAAATGAAGAAATGCTTATTCGCTTAGAAAAAGAGGTAAGAAAAAAATTGAAATAATGCCAAAGGATAAAAATGGGTTTTGATATAATGCCAAGCAGGATGAAAAGAATCTTTATTGCAGTGAATTTGCCGGATGAGATAAAAGAATCATTCCAAAAGCTAATTGAAAAACTGCCTAAAGAAAAAGTAAAGGCTGTGAAAAAAGAAAATCTTCACATTACAATGAAATTTTTGGGGGACATTCCTGAAGAAAAGCTCGCTGAAATCTATAGCAAACTCCAAGATTTGAATAAATTTGTGAAATTTGAAGTTGAGCTTTCAGATATTGGCTTTTTCAAAACAAGGATCTTATGGATAGGCATTACTAAAGGAAAGGAGATGCTTGAAAATATTGCTAAAGAAATTGAGAATCTCTTGGCTTTAAATAAAGAGGAATTTACAAGCCATATTACAATTGCAAGAAATAAGTTTTTAGGGTCTGAAGAATTTAAATTATTAGCTGGGGAATTAAAAAAGATTAAAATTTCCGGGAAATTCACTGTTAAAAGCATCGATGTGATGGAATCGGTTCTTGAAAAAGCCGGATCTAATTATAAGATACTTAAAAGAATTGAATTGAAATAAAAAATGATTAAGGAATTAAAATTCATTAAATTAGTAGGTTTTTGACACTTCTTTTAGTAAAATCTCTGGCTCTGAATAATATTGCTGAACTCTTTTTTCCACTTCGTGATGCTCTCTTATGCCTTTTTCCAGCATCCACTGCAAAATATGTTGCCTAATAAGCAATTCATCCTTTATCTGTCTTTTATTCATAAAGGTTCGTTCAGCTAAAACTTCTAATAAATGTGAAGGAACATCGGATCTATCAACAGAATCATTAGTTTTATTCCATTCATAAACATTGCTTAGCAGTACCTTATCCTCCATTCTGCTAATCTCTGCTATCTCTTTTACTCGCCTAATTACTCCTTTGTTTTTATCATACATTTTTACCATCACAATACTCAGATCAAGCAAGGGAAGCAAGCTCTCTGGCACACTCATTGGTGGGCTTTTTAACCTTGATAGCATTTCCTTCGATGAATTTGAATGGAATGTCCCTAGCACACCTTTATGGCCTGTATCCATTGCTATGAATAATGTTTGCGCTTCAGGACCTCTTACTTCTCCAACAATTATTCTGTCGGGCCTCATTCTCAAAACATTTACTAACAAATCTTCCATAGATGCTTTTGTAACTGATTCTAAACGAACAGAATTTTCTCTGCTCCCTAAATCTAATTCTAAAGTATCTTCAATGGTAAGAAGCCTGTTATTATAGGGAATAAAACTGATTAGCGTATTTACTAATGTTGTTTTTCCCGATCCTGCCCCGCCAGTAACAATCAAGTTCATTGGATCTATTTTTAATCCTTCGACAGTTACCCAAAGAAAAGCTGCGCTTTCCAAACTTATTGTTTTATTCTGGATAAGATCAATTATAGAGTAAGGGACATTACTGAATTTTCTTATAGTTAAAGTATGACCTAAAGGAGTAACTGAAGAATATGTTGCATTAGCCCTATCCCCATCAGGAAGTCTTGCATCAAGCAATGGATCATTTTCATCAATTTTCTTATTTACACTAAAGGCAATTTTATTTAGCAAATGCTCAATCTGTTCCTTGCCTATTATAATGTTTGTTTTGCACATCCCGTACTTTCTGTGAAATACAAAAACTGATTGGTTAATTCCATTAACCATTATTTCTTCCAGGTTAGGATCTCTTTTGAGATCCGCCAAAGCCCCAAAACCGATTGAACTGTCAAGTATTGCTTCAGCAAAATCATTTGGGTCTTCAATCTCCTTGAAAATATTCTGAATCATTTTTGAAATTTTACTTTTTAATTCGTTAAATTCTTCTTCTGAAGGCAGCCTTTGCACTAATTGTTCTGACTCGATATATTGCACAATAAATTGCAGATCATCTAAACAATTTTCCTTTGTAACCCCTGGAAGTTTGGCTTTTAGTTCAGAAAGAGTAAGCTTTCTTAATAAAAATCTGCTCAATGCATAAATATCGGATAACTCATTTTCAGAAAAGAGTTGTTCTAAATGGTATAAATTATAAGGAAATGATTGGTATAATGTAAAATTCTTATATGACTCTAGCAATCTTTGGCCAGTATTTATTGCAGACATTTGTTTAATATAAGTAGAAAGAATTATTTAATGGTTATCCCTTAAGAATTAAGGAAAGAATATGGTCAAAAATATGGAAGCTATGCTTTCAAAAATAGTCAAAAGGATAAAGCCTTCGAAAACAGAAAAAGAAGCAGAAAAAAAGCTTATTGATAAGATTTTCGGCAAAATTAAGAAGATTGAAGGAAAGCATATTGAGGTAATGCATTGTGGTTCTTCTGCACGCGATACAGACATTGGTGGAGACAAAGATTTGGATATTTTTGTTTTGTTCCCAAAAAAAATGAAAAGGGCTGAATTTGAAAAAGAAGGGTTAAGGATAGGCAGAACTGTTTTCAAAGGTAAAAAATGGGAGGAATGTTATTCTGAACATCCTTATGTTAGGGGGCAAATGGATAACTTTGTAATTGAGATAGTACCTTCATATAAAGTAGAAGATGCTTCTGCAATGCAAAGCGCTGTTGACCGAAGCCCTTTACACCAAAAATATCTGCTTGAAAGGTTAACTGAAAAGCAAAAGGATGAAATAAGACTGTTAAGGGCATTTTTGAAGGGCATTGATTGTTATGGCGCTAAATTAAAGGTAAATTCAATGCCTGGTTATGCTGTTGAATTGTTGATTTTATACTATGGATCTTTTATGGGGTGTATAAAAGCTGCAGCAAATTGGAAGAATGGTGAAATAATTGACATTGAAAAACACTATTCCGATCCAAGTGAAGCAAAAAAGAAATTTAACCATCATTTAAATTTAGTAGACCCTACTGATAAAAACCGAAATGTGGCTGCTGCTGTGAGCTATAATCAATTTGCAAGATTTATTGCTGCTTGCAGAAAATTCCTGGAAAAACCAAATGAAAGATTCTTCTTCCCTGAGAAGAAAAAAGGATGGCCAATAAGTAAAATTAAGAAGATGTTTAAGGAAAAAGAGATTTTAATTCTAAAGATACCTTACCCAAAAAATGCAATCAGTGATGTAGTTTATGGGCAGATAAAAAATCTTACTAAAAAAATGAAAACCCGGCTTAAATTAAATGATTTTATTGTAAAATCGAGCGGAGAATGGACAGATGAGAAAAGTATTATTGTAAATGCGTTTGAATTTGAATCACTTGAAATTGAAAGAGTCAAAAAACATTTGGGGCCGGAAATAGCAGATGCAAAAAATGCTGCCATTTTCCTAAAATCACACAAAAAGATCATTTCTGGGCCAATAATTGAAAATGGGCGCTGGGTAATTGAAAAAGAAAGGAAATTCTGGAATGCAAAAGAATTTTTGAAAGCTGAAATAAAAAAGATTGTGGTGAAAGATCCATTAAATAAAACAATAAAGAAAGCAAGGGTTGTTGAGGAAAAGGATATTTTGCCTATTTACAAAAAGGATTGTGAATTTGCTTCATTTATTACTGCTTTTTTAAAAAACCGGGAAGATTTTTTGGATTGGTAGATTTTTAATTTTAAACGACCCCGGAGGGACTCGAACCCTCAACCCCCAGGTAACTTCACCAAGCCTTTTTCTTTCTTTTCTAAAGAAAGAAAAAGGCTAGGTCTTATCCAAAAAGAAAGAAAATACTAATTATGCTTATTTTACAAGCAATATTTCTCTTTTTTCTTTTGGCAACCTACATTTTCTTTTTTCTCTTTCTAAGAGAAAAAAGAAAAGGCGGACCGAAGCCTGATGCTCTTCCAATTGAGCTACGGGGCCTAACGTACCTATTTAAATAATTATTATAAGAATTTAAAGTAATATAACACAAATATAACTCAAATTTTGGTGATTTAATGGTTAGAAAATGCACTATCTGCAACAAAGAGGTAACAAATGACTATGTTGAATTCAAGTGCCCGAAATGCTTGAAAACGGCAATTATACGATGTGAGAGCTGCAGAAAAACTTCAAAAGAATACACTTGTAGTGATTGTGGCTTTATAGGCCCATAAATATAGAAGGGATGTAAATGGGAAGTACACTTGTAATTTATAAAATATACCCAAATGAAGTCGGGGAAGAGGATAAGATTGTTGAATCCTTAAAGAAAATAACAATTGGGGAAGTAAAAGACATTAAGAAAGAACCTGTTGCTTTTGGCATGTATGTTGTAAGGGTCGGAGTTTTATTCCAAGAAAAGCAGGAAAAGTTAGAAGAATTTGAAAAGGCAATAAGAGCCATTAAGGAAGTAAGCGATGTCGAAGTTGAGGGAATGACTCTTCTCTAATCTTCTTTATTTTTTCTATTTATTGGTTAAATCGCTCAATTTTAAAGAGTATTTTACCTAATTCTAATTAATGATTACAAAGCTTAGGTTAGAAAACTGGAAGACCCATAAGGATTCTGAACTTGAATTTGATAAAGGAACAAATGTACTTATTGGAAAAATGGGCTCTGGGAAAACATCAGTAATTGAAGCTATTTGCTATGCTTTATTTGGCACATTTCCTGCATTAAACAGGAAAGAGGTTTCAATTGAAGAGGTTATATTAAGCAAACCTTATGAAGAAGATAATGCTTCTTTAACACTTGAATTCAGATATGGCAAAAGTAATTATTCCGTTAACAGAAAAATCCTAAAAAAGAAAACAAATCAAGCAACTTTGTATGAAAATGGCCGTTTAATTGCCGGCCCTCAAGTTACTGAGGTTAACAAAAAGATTGAGGATATTTTGAAAATAAACTATGAAATATTTTCAAGAGCTATTTTTTCAGAACAAAATCAGATTGACTATTTTTTAAAGTTGAGCCCACAGCAAAGGAAGCAGAGCTTTGATGAAATGCTTGCTTTGGACAGATATGAAAGGGTAAGGGCTGGTGCAGTAAAAGTAAGAAACAAAATGAAAATATTGCTTGCTTTGAAGAAGGATTCCTTAGCCAGATTATTAGAATCATTTGATGAAAAGGAACTAAAGGAAATATTGAAAAAACTTGAAGAAACTAAAGAAAGATTGGGGTCAATTAATTCAGAAATAAGCCAAAAAGAAAAAATTGTAAAAGAATTTGATATTAAAATAAAGGAATTGGAAAAAATTCGGGTTCTTTTTGAGAATTCAAGAAGGAAACAGATAGAATACAGCACGAAACTTGATACACTTCAGCAGGAAATTGCCGGATTTACTGCGGCAAAATATGAAGTTTCTGAAATAAAAAAAGAGATTGAAAAATTAGAAAAAGAGATTGAAAAAATAAATGATGCAAAATCAGAAATAAACAGCTTGAAGGCCTTAATTGAGGATAAAACAAAAAGGAAAATTTCTTTGGATAAGGTTATTTTATCTATAAAATCAAAAAACCCTTTGGGGGTTAATGAAAAGGATATTGAAGAAAAGATTTTAGGATTAAACAAAAAAATAAAGGATCTAGAAGAATTGATTGACGGAAGTGCGGAAGATATTGAAAAATTAGAAGAAAAAAGGTCTAAAAACAAGGAAGAAATTGGTTGTGTTTGTGAAAGAATAAATAATCATAAAAAAGAACATGACAATCTAAAAGGATTGCATGCAAAATGCCCTATCTGCAAGCAAGCAGTTGATGAAACACTAAAGAAAAACCTTTCAAAAGAAAATGAAGCTTGCATTTCTAAAGAAGAAAAAGTGCTTGATGGGTTGAAAGGCGAATTGGGGGAGCTTGAGAAAAAGATTGAACTTACAAGAACTGAAGAAAAAGAACAGAGAAAATTATTTGAAACATTAAATAAAGAAATTCAGGCCCTAGAAGGTTCAAAAAAAGACATTCAGATGCTGCTTGAGAATGAAAAACAGGCAGAATTGCTAAAAAAAGATATATGCAATTTGAATGAAAAACAGGAGAAAGCTTCGAAATTAATTGCGAAAGAAGATATTTCTGAGAAAAAGAAGGAAATTGAAAAGAATACTGAGATCTTAAGAAAGATAGAAAAAAGTGAAACTGCTGAAAAGATAAAAAAAGATCTAAAAGGAATAGAATCTCAATTAAAAGAGATAAAATATGACAGGGATGAAGAGATAGAAATAAGGGCAATTTTTGAAAGGGAAAAAGAAACTATAAGAAGTTTAGGTAAAGAGCTTGAAACCAAAACGGAATGGATTAATGAGGCTGGGAAAAGGAAGATTTCAATAGAATCAATGGAAAAAAATATAGGAGAATTGAAAAGGGGGATTGAAAATATTGAAAAGTCAAATGAAAAAATTGCTATATTTACCAATACGTTAATTGAAACACAAAATAGTCTCAGAACATTACTTATTGAAACAATAAATGATGCAATGGGTGATTTATGGTGGAGAATTTACCCTTATAAAGATTATTCTTCTTTGAAAATAGATATTTCTGAAGGGGATTATGTTTTGATGATAAAAACCCCTACAAAATGGCAGAGGATTGAGGGATTGTTGAGTGGGGGGGAAAGAAGTGCCGCAGCATTAACAATCAGATTGGCATTCTCACTTGTATTGGCATCAAATTTAAGCTGGCTGATATTGGATGAACCGACTCACAATTTAGACAGGATGACTATTTCAAGGTTAAGCCTGCTGATGAGGGAGCATATGCCAACCCTGATTGAACAAATATTTTTGATAACGCATGATAGTGAGATGGAAAATGCTGCTTCATCCAAGGTTTATTTCCTTGAAAGAAATAAGGATGAGGAAGGCATTACTAAGCCGATAGTTCAAGATGTGGAATAAATTAAAAGGGCAAAGGATTAGGCAGCTTCTGCTTCCTGGTTCTTCAAGCGGGTAATATAACCGGCAATAACATTCCTTTCTTCTTTTGAATAAGGCATCTCTAATTGCTGTAATACTTTTTTGTTTTTATCAAAATCTGCGCTAAATCTATCCCCAATTAGCTCTAAAAGATTCTCGGCTTTTGCTTTTATTGCTTTTGAAATCGCTTTTCCCATAGTAGGTATCACCTATTAAAAATCAATTATTTCAATAATTCCATTAGGATATTGCCTTAGCACACTCAAAGGCAGAACTTTTTTATCTAATTCTTTTTTTGCTATATTATAACAAGTATCTTCCTTATCCACTTTCAACAAAGCAGGAGCCCCAAACGATAATTGCAATGCTCTTGCACTTATTAAACGTGTTTTTTCAAAACGTGTCAATACCATTTTCTTCACCCAAAAATAATGCCTAAAAATGCGATAATTTATAATCTAATTAATATTTTGTACTAATAGTTACCACAGCAAAAGAAATAAAAACCATGGCTAATGCTTGCTATCGGATTAAATAGGCCCAAAAAGCCATTTTATGAAGGAATTAGCCTAAATTAGAAATAAAAATCAGCATGATGGTTATTGCAAATAGGCATCAAAATGTCTTTTTTCAGGAAGAAGTCGGGAGTCAAATATTCTCCTTGTATAAAGATTTTATTACAAAATGAGTCGATTGCAATGATTCTTGTTCCTTCTTTTTTCATGATTTCCGACCATTCTGCAATCAAAGACTGTTGCTTGCTCCTGAATGACTCTGCAATCACTTTTGAATAATACTGGTTCTTTGTATCAAGCAAAAAATTAGGCACTTTATTAAAGATGGCATTTAACAAATTTGAATATTGTTTCATGAAATAATAATTCAAATCAGATTCCAATAACATCAATGCATTCAATTTATATTGATGCAAGAATATTTTTTCATAGGATTCAATATTTGAATTTATTTTTTCTGATTTTGAGGATATCATTTCTATCGCATTGCTCAAAAATGATTTTTCATTTCTGCAAGACCAGTGTAACTCATTATTATTGGGTAAAATTTCAGCAAATCCTTCTTTCTGCAAGATTTTTGCATCTTCAATTGGGATTTTATAAGAATCGCCAAAGAAGAATGGCCCTATTGGGATATTTTTTGTCAAGAATTCTGCTTTTCTTGCCAATCTTCTTTCCTTATTTGAATTTCCAAGGTGGAATTTGTTTGAAAAATCTGAAAACCTTGAATCATAGTAAAAAGCATCCGATAAAAAACGTACAGAAACTAGTGAATTTGGAAAAATATTCCCAGAATAAATATTTTCAGGGATGCAGCAAGCACAATTATTTGTTTCTGAACCGATATTTTCTTTTATAATAACCTTTGGCCAAATCTTGGAGAAATCCAATTCCATAAGGTTTTGGAATCTGCCCCTAACCGATTCATTTGAGATGAATATATTTGAATTATCTTTAGTGGGAAATATTTTTTCCTGCAAAAATAAGCTATTTTGGATTAGCATTTCAAGTTGATGCCTTTTTTTCAGTGGAACTTTCTGAAAGGGAATTGCAAGGAGATTGGAAAGCAGCAAGCAATTTGTTAATTGTTTTGCTGCCTTCTTATCCTCAGAACGCAGATTGGTTATGAGAGAATCCAGAGGGCTCTCAAAAAACTCTAGGAGAAGCAAGGGAAACGAAAACATATTTTGTTTATTAGGAATATCTGCATCCAAAGTAAATAGATCAAAATAACTCCATCCATTAAGGAGTAAGAATTGCCTTTCTGGTTCAAGCATAAAGGTTTCTTTCTTGGCAAAATAACATCGCAATTCTTTTAATTTAGAATAATTCTTGCCAATAACCTTTATATTTTTTTTATTTTGTAAAAGTTTGAATGAATTAATTCCTAAAAGATTGATTTTTTCATCAAGAAGTTTTTCATTTGAATCAGATTTGTGAATGAATAAAACTGGGTAAAAATCATAATTTTTAGTTATTTTGGTTTCTCTGTTTGAAAATTCAACTGTTATTCTTCTTTTTTCATTTAAGTATGTTGCGTTGCTTAACCAAAGTGTGCCGGGTGTGGAAGACATACTAAAACTGCAGTTTTAAAGTATTTAAAGAAAAGCAAAGAGAGTGGATTTCCGGTGAAATTTCTAAAGCTAAGTGATTTCCGCTGAACACCTTTTATTCATAGAGCACTGAATCTGCGTGCTGGCAATATTTTCTATATATAGCATATATTAAAGAAGCGTATTTTATCGGCAAGGCGTCTGCCAGACCATAAATATTCTGCTGCATCTCCATATGTCTTATTCTGCCTTCTTCAGGGATTAATCCTCTTATTGCCCCAACATCCACGATTGCCCTTGATGCTCTTTCTTGTTGATTTTGTTTTTTGCCCTTAAAATAAATCAACCAGGGCTCAAGAACTTTTCTTCCTGTATCAATCCACAGTTCATTGTTGTGTAGTATTGCCAGATCTCTAGCTAAACCTGCTGCAATAGAGCGTGCATTTTGAAATGAATCTATCATAGAAGGGTCTTTAAACAAATCAACTGACATATATACATTATCTTTTGATAAATCCCGCACAAATAAAAAATCATCAGATAGGTGATCAGCCTTGCCCGTCGGAATTCCCAAATCTCTTAATTTGCCCAGTAAACTCCTATGCCAATCCGGATTTTGGCCTTCGAACTGCTTAGCCAAAAAATATTTTCTTCTTTGTGGGTTCCCCCTGTGAAATATATCAATCCTAGTGGTATCCATTCCTGGCTGTATGACCCATCCTTTAACAAGCTTTTGCTCTCTTGCCTGTGCTGCTTTTTTTCTATGTGCTACGCTTCTTTTTGGCCAAGGCATACTAATAATTTGGACAAATATTTAATATTACTTACCGAAGACTATGGGAGAAATTCTGCTGTTTCTTCCCTTGTTTTGTCTGCAGATTGCTCAAATTTCAGGGCTGCATCTTCCAAGGAAATTTCGTGCTTGCTTGGCATTGATTTTCTGTACCTTACCTTAAAAAATAATGGATAGCCTGTTGCTTCTCCAACAAGTAGGGCTTCCCCTACCTGCAATGAATTTATTATGCCAAAGCTTCTTTGGTCAATTCCTTCTGAAGATTCTGCTATATGCTTCAGATCATTTGGATTTGTAATACGCAGAATCATATGGGTTGAGCATTGTGATAGTGTTGTTGTATCTAATTGAACTGGCCTTTGGGAGATAATACAAAGAGACATACCAAACTTTCTTCCTTCCCTTGCAATTGTCCTTAAAATAGAACGGGAGATTGCTGATTCTTCTGAAACATGTTCAGGACACCACTGGTGTGCTTCCTCTGCAATTAAAAGGGTTGGAGGAATTACATTGGATTTCCTTTCATCAAACAGCTTGTTTGCAAAATAACTTACTATCATCTGCTTTTTTTTCATATTAACTACATCTGAGAAATCAATTATTGTTAAAGTTCCTGGCTTAATTAATTCGGAAATTGCGGGCATATCTGTCCTTGCAAATAAATTGTAGGACATTAAATCATCAATCCAGCCAAGTAAGGGGAATTTTGAATTCTGTTTTATATTATTATCTTTTAGGATTGCATCCTTTACATGTGACCAATCAAAAGGGCCTAATCCTTTCCGCATATCCTCTTTCAAACAAGATAAAATTCTGCTCAGATCTCTTTTCTGCGGTGCGGTCAAACCAGGAATAATTCCTGCTAACATATGAACACTCATTTTAGGAACAGCAATTCTGATATTTTGTGCTTTGATGATTTTTGTTCTGTCAGAAAAATCCTCATATTTGCCATCTTTCACTGGCTGGGCAAAGCTTGAATACTCGCCATGAGGGTCCAAAACCACTATTGCAATTCTGCCTTTTTGCTTTGGCCTATTAAGGAGTTCTTCAATTAGGCAAGCTGTGGAAAAACTATTGTGAATAATCAAGTTATTTGCAACAAAATTGTGCTCTTCCACACACAAATCATAAACATACTTTTTGTCATAATCAACCTCTTCAACAGATTTAATCGCATCAAAAAACAAGCCATCAGAAACAAGAGTATGTAAAAAATCGAGTTTCTCCCTGATTTCGGGCAATTGCTTTTCTTTATCTATTGAAATAATAAAAAGATTGTATAAAACCTTGTAAATATTTGAATATTTTATTGTATTTAGGGGATTATAAGAATAGCCATCCAAATATTGACCCCTAAATCCACTTCTGCAGCATAATTCTCCTATCTCATAGCCAAGATTTTTGCACAAAACTCTAATTTGATTGGCTATTTGCTTAAAATCTAAATTAGTTATTGTATCTATCCCTAAATCTGATTCATTTTCTAAAGCCAGAACATTTTTGGCCAAATAAAAGGTGTTTATAGTTGGTTCTGTTAAACCCCTTACTACTCTTCTTGCAGTAGTGTTTGAAACCTTTGTATTCTTGGCAATTTTGTTAAAATCATATTTAGAATAGGCATTCACAAGTATTTGCTTTGCATCTTCTTCTGTCAAGTTAGGCATAACATAAAATAATTTTTTTGTTTGGGTTATTGCGCTATGAATGTTCGCATAATTATGCTCAAATTCAGCTAGTAAAGATCTTAATGAAATAGGAGTCGGATCATCATGCCTTTCATTTAGTGACAAATAATTGGCAATATTGACAAATTGGTTTTGGGTTAAATTGAGCTTATTTTTTAGGAAACCTAAGGTATGTTTAATGTTGGGAATTACCCTAACGTTTGAATTTGATTTTTTTAGAGAACATTCCTTGAGCGCTTTTGCTTTATAATCTATTAAAAGAGTTAATTCATTATTTAATATGTTTAAATAATCTGCACCTCCTAAAAATAATCTGCCATATTGTTTGCCCTTAACTGTTTTTATCTTTCTTATTGGGTTTAATTTAAAGCGCAAAACTATTTGCTCTATGTTGTCTAACATTTGCTTGCTGGCAAGGGTTATCTCAATATGTGATTTCTTGGAACAAACATAACCATCACAATCAATAAATGCACTCAAAAAAGCAGCCAAAACTGATTTTTTACTTAATAGAATTTCCTTGGGCACATATTTGGTCCAACTTGAATTAGTAAAACCTAGCTTAAACAAGCTATCTGCTAAAAGCTTGTTATAAATCCTAAGTTCAATATCCCTCTTTCTGTTAATATTTGCGACAATGCCCAACAGTTTTGCCAGGTTACTAAAATCGTCCCTAATTAAATTAGAACTATTGGTAAAACTAATAGTTTGACCTCCGTTATGTCCTTCTGCTAACAAATAGGCCATGAACCTTGCAAAATTTTCATCAACCATAATCTTTGCAGGAATTCTAGAAGACCGTACTTTTAATGTTTTTATTTTAGAGCATATCTCCAAAAAATTCATATCTAATTTGTCACAAATTAATTTAAGATTATTTAGAGAAACTCCAGGGTAGGATAATAAATATTGCAGTTTTCTTGATGGCATATTAACAATTCTAGAGAACTCCTTCATTGAATATTTTTCAAAGAGTTTTGACTTTAATTCAGCTAAAATGGATTTATCATCAACCCTGACCTTAGTAGAATTCTCCCATAATTGTACAAAATCAATTATTTGTTCCGAACCCGCTATTTGAGGCATTGCCGTAATTAGATAATCTTTTTTAGCAAGATTTTTAGCTTGAACCCAGTTTATTTGCTCATTTAGAATAGGTATTGGGTGTTCTGGAGTAACTAATAATTGTTTGCCTGTTCTTGTTTTGATTTTGAACATTTTTTTAGGGGCTTTCCTGCGCATAAATGCCTTAATTTCAGAAGCTATTGGTTGATTATTTTCATCCAATGAAATTACTTTCAAATTATTTGGGTTAATATCACACAATTCAACATTGTCTTCAATTACTTTTTTATTTTCCAAATGCTTGTCGACAAGCTCGCCAAGCTTTACTGTGTCACCATTACCCAACAATATTTCAAGATTATAATCTCCGCATTTTCCGGAACCAGACATTGCCATAATTGCAAGGTGTTTTTTTAACATGCGAGTCATATTCAATTTTACTGGAAGATCATGATGTTCAACATTGCCTAAATGCATTCCAGATTCATCAAAATGGAAGAATTTCTTCAGTTTTTCATTGTCTGCAATCCTTACCTTTGAACCAGGACTTGGGGGGAAACTTGGCCTGTAAAAATTATCGCCGGAATAAACACCTAAAGGTTTTGTGTTTGCTACAAGATATTCCCATTCATGCACAGGGAATTGCTCAAACAACGCTTGGCCCTTTGATTCAAATTCCTTTACTGAATCAGCCCTTTCAAAATATTTATTAGTTCTAAAAACATCCATTACCAATGCAATAAAATTCCCACTTGCATTTTCGATCTCAACAAATTGCCCTCTATGTATCAAACCGGAGGTAACAACAAAATCTGCAGTGCTAGGGCTTGGAGAATTAATTGCAGATATAACTGTTCCAACTGTTTGTGCATTCTTTGCGACCATAATTAACTAAACAAAAAGTTGTTTATAAAGGATTGCGAAGAGTAGATTTCCGCTGAATGGCCCCTTTCTTTTCTTAAAAAGAAAAGAAAGACCCCAGGGTTCAAAGAAAAGAAGGAAAATTTTGCAAGAAAAAAGAAGGATAAAATTATTTTCTATATTTTTTATACGTAGCTTCTATCTGACTTCGATAATCTGGGAAGTGTTCAGTTAATCTGAACAAATTAGGCCTCATCGGATCAGAATCAAAATCAGCATATGCCTTGCGGCTGTAATAGATTGCACCAACATCAGTTATTGCCCTTGATGCGATATGCGCTGATTCGTGTTTTGGGCTCCGGAAATAAAGCAACCAAGGTTCTGTAACACTCCTGCCTTTAAGTATAAATAATCCGTTATTATGCATTATTGCCAAATCCCTTGCAATGCCTTTTATTAATGATTCGGCATTCACACACCCTTGAATAATATCAGGATCGAAATGTAAATCCAAAGCAATTGTTCTGCCGCCTTTTGACAAATCCCTTGCGAAAAGATATTTTCTTTCTGAAATTCCCTCCACCTTGGCAGTTGGAATTTTTAATTTCCGCAATCTGGAAAAGATGGCTTTATGCCTTCTGGCAACAGCACTTTCAGAAGCAGAAGTATGCTGAAAAAATCTTTTTCGTAAAAGATGTTTCTTGCGATAACCTCTGCCTGAAGCAAATGCAAGAACCTCTATGGCATCCCTTCCACTATTCCTTGAACCTGTCTGCCTTGCTTTGGCAAACCTTATTCTGTTTGGCTTAGGCATACCTGAATTATGCAGGCATTAGATTTTATCTTTTGCTGATAAATAGCACATTACTTTTAGAGTTCATTCTTGCAGATAAATACAAGCAGCTCAACAAGCACCTGATTCATTGAATAAGCAAACAGGCCAATTGCGCCAAAAAAGAAAAGATCTGTAGGGGTTGGGGTTAATTTGAACTGGGCAAGCATTGCAAATGTTGCAGTATATATTGCAACAAGCAAAATGGCAATATTTATTGCATGCCTCTTGAAATTCCAGCGTTCAAGCCTAACTGTTCTGCCAAGCAAAGCTTCAATTGCAGGCCTTGCTGCCAAGAGCCAGGCTGCAAAAAAGAGGATTGCATTTACAAAAAAAGGAATATAGGAAAATTCTTGGCTTGGTGTTTCAGGAACGCTTGCAACAAGGTAAGCAAGCCAATATGCAATAAGCGTTCCAAATAATAAAGTGATTTTTATAAAACCAAAAATTATTTTCATTGCATCCATAAAAGAAACCAGATAACATACTTAGAATTAGACATTATTAAAAATAAATGCTAGCTTAAGTTATTTGGTCAACTATGCCAAAAAGTCCTAATGCAAGAAGAGGTTGGCATGCTGCAAAGATCGCTTCCTTTAGGGAAGAATTAAAGCGCAGGCCTGTGCAAAAAAAGGATTACCCAAAGATAATAGAGCATTATAGGGAAAGGATTGATGATTGCTTTGATTCTAATATGGAAACAGATGGCTTGAGTGGCTAGGTAAGGGGTTATATTGAATTTGACAAAGGCGTTGACAGAATGTGGCATGATTTTAACCAATTAGGGCTTCGCAATTGGGAATAGCATAGTGTAGTGCCACAGATAAGGGAAAGGTATTTCGAGCTGAAAGCTCGATTCCTTAATTTAATAAAAGGCGAGGCAAAAGCATATTGTGGATTTATTGCAAAAGACATTTATGAAAGTGCAAGGCGCGGAAGGCCTTTCACCCTAAGCACATTCCAGGAAGCTGCAAGGAATCAAATAGAGCATGCACTCGAATTGCTACCGGCAACTGAAAGGAATGAGGTACTGGAAGCATATGGAAAGGGCATGGGAATAATAGAAGACGCCTTGGGGAAGAAATTAAATGGTTTAAAAAGGCCTTGAATCTCTTCGCATTAATCGGAAATTAGTGCCTAATTTATCTGCTATTTTATTAAAAATAAATTCAATTTCGTCTGGATTTAAACCTGCCCTTAAATCTGCTTCAATTAGGGGAGAAGGAAATGCATATTCCCTGTGCAATGAAGATACTTGATAAATTACTGAAGAAATTTTATCTATAAATTCTGTTAGTTTTTGACTTTTTTCATTGCTTAGGAATTCAATCCTTAAAGCACGGTCGTATTTTGAGGGTTTTAAATAACAGACATTTACTGCTTTAGAATATTTTTCATTGAAATCTGAAAGAATAGGGTGTTGTTCAATATCAACTGTGTAAGGGAAGGCCGCAGTTCTTTCTTTTTCTTTAAGCAAATGATCCAAAAGAACTGAATCATAACAATCATCAAATTTAGATTTATTTTGCTCGGAAACAAAATTTTGTTGAATTATTTCCCTGAATCTTGAGCCCCGAGAATCTTCAATGCAGCCAATTAAAATTGTGCCATTGTCTTCAGCTGCTTTATATAAACTTTCAAATAAAGAAATTACTTTTGAATATGAGCTTGTTACCTTTGAATCCTTCCTTGGCTTGTCCGCATGTTGCGGGATGATTGAACCATCAAGCAGGCAGTATTCTGGCTTGTGTTTTTCAATTATCTCTTTTGCCAAACTGATCTCTTCAAACAAGCGGTATAAGCTCTTTGAAACAGAACTTTCATCCAATTGTAAAGCGCCATTAATAAAAATCGGTTTTGGGAATGAAAACATTTCTGGATAATATTCTGCCTTTTCAAGAGTGCTATTTTTATAAGAAAAAAGGACTGATGCTGTCCTTATAAAAAGTAAATCAAACGAATATAGATTCTTGCCAACAAAACCGGAATCAACCGCCGCAATTCTTGAATTTAAATGATGTTCAGCTATTGGAAAAACCAATTGCTCTTCGAGCAAAGGGCTTTTTCCTTCATTTTTTAAATATTTTTTTGGGAGAATTTCCTTAACAGCTTCGCTTCTCTTTGATTCATTTATTTTTATATTTTCAACTGCTTCTGAAATGATTTTGAGTGGATTCATCTGAAATAAAGTGGAAAAATGAAGTATATAAAGAAGTGGAAAGAGTGGATTTCCGGTGAACCCATCCTTTTCTTTCTTTCGCAAAGAAAGAAAAGTCTAGGTGCTGACAAAAGAAAGAAAACTTAGTTGCCAAAAGAGAAAGAAAATTATCTTGAAGATAATTTATTCTGCTGCCTGCTCCAGACTTTATTCGGGGTTTTTTTAAGCCAAGCTGCATAAGCGTCAATAAATTGCAGTCTTTGTTCAAAATTCCTTTTCTTTTCCTCTTCAAGCTCCCTTAAGTCTGATTTTGTAAGTTTTAGTAATTTTTCCATAAAATCCTCTCGGCTTCCTTTTGGACCATTAATTCCTTAATATGTGATTTTAACAAATCAATATCCAAATGTTCTTTAAATACTTTATATAAGTGCCTTGCATCTTCAAAATCCTTCTCGCTACCTAACTTGAGCTTGAATGCAATCTGCAATTCTATTTCAGAAGTATTCAATTTATTGCTATTTAACAAAACTTCAACTTTATTTATTAAAGAATAATTATTATATTTTGTTTTCGGGAACTTTATCTCACAGTTTGGGATGAAAGTATTTTTTAATGCAAACCGGATTGCAAGCTTTTCTTTCAGGTAATTTTCATAGGCATCCTTGGCATCTGCTGCATTTAAGCAGTCAAATTCTTTCACCAAATCATTCCAAAATTCCTGAAATTTGCTAAACGGCATTTCTTCGATGAAAAAATCAACATCTTCTGTTTCCCTGCTTCTTCCAAATAAAATTGCAATATAACCAGAAATGATCACATAATCAATTTTGTGTTTTTTAAGCATCTTTACAAATTTAAGCACAAAGCGATCAAGCGGAGAAAGCTCTTTTTTGAATGAAATTTTATTTTTAGAAAAAGCCAATTCCATAAATAGAACTTATTGAAAGCATTTAAATTGGTTTTCAAGGAGCAGATTTCCGCTGAATTAGCTGCGCTTTGGCGCTAAAACAAAGAAATCAATCTGTTTTTATTATTGTTTGTGATTAATTTGATTATGAATTATAAACAAGTGATTGTAATCAGGGCAGACCTAAAAATGGGCAAGGGGAAAATTGCCGCGCAATCAAGCCATGCTTCTTTGGCAGCATATGAAAAAGCCTTGAATAAAGAGCCTGACTGGGTGGAAGAATGGAAGAGCATTGGGCAGGAAAAGGTTGTTTTAAAGGTTGGAAGTGAAAAGGAATTGCTTGAGATGTTTGAAGCTGTTAAAAAAAGGTTTCAGGGCATGCCTGCATTAATAACTGATGCTGGGCATACTCAAATTGTGGCAGGAACAAAAACCTGCTTTGCTGTTGGCCCTGTACCTGAGACCGAAATAGATAAAATAACTGGCAAGCTTAAATTAATATAATAAAGAGTTAGGGGGGAGAACATGATGGAAAAGTATGTATTTAGCAGAGTTTTCTTGGTTTTTTTCTTGCTCCTTGTAATGTTTGGGTTATTGGGCTTAGGCAATAATGTAAAAAGCCCATTAAATAAAAATAATTTTTTCGGATTTGCAACATTATGGCAAGCACCGGAAGGAACTAATTTGGAAGAAACACCTGTAGAAAATCAGCAGCAGGCATTGCAATCAGAAAAACCTGTTTTAAGTGCATTAAAAGTTGCATTATGCTTGAAAGATGCTGGTGCAAAAATATATGGAATATATTGGAGTGAACATACTGCTAAACAAAGAGAAATATTGGGGGAGTATTTCAAATACTTAACCTATGTTGAATGCCAAACAGGCAATGAAATACTGCCTGAATGTGAAGGAGTCAAGGTTTCAGAATATCCTTTATGGGTAATAAATGGCAAAAAACTGAAAGGAGAGCAAACTTTGGAACAATTGGCAACTGCTGCCGGCTGCTAAACTGCTTTTGAGAACAGGATTAAATTTATTAAAAGAACTTTCATAAGCATAGTATGCTTGCAAGGAAAAAAAGAGTGTTTGTTTTTTTTGCTATAATTTATGTCATATTTATTTCTGTTTTTCTGTATTTGCTCTTTTTTAATTCAGGATTAACATTGGATAGGGAAATAACCCCTAATGGGGAAAAACTTTTTTTAAGCAATGAAGCTTCACACATAATCAATAATATAGATATAATTGATGAAAAAGGAAACAAAATAGGCTTTATTGCTGAATTAAAACCAAAAGAAAAGAAGGTTATTGAAGTTCCAAAAGAAATAATAAAAATAACGGCAAATGCGCCATGGCATGTTCCTGTCAGCATAGCAATAATTAAAATTGAGGCCGGTGTTCCTCTTAATTTAAGTGCAAATTACCCAAAAAAGGTAAAGGTTGGAACAGTATTCAAGATTTATCTTGAAATTTGCTCGGATGAGATGAAAACCGGGGAGATAGAAACAAGCATAGCTTCAGATTTATTGAAAACTGATGATATGGATACAGATAATGATAAGCTATTTGAAAGAACTATTGCTATGAATGGCCAAAAATGCATTAATGAAGACTTTGAATTTGAGGCAATAGGAAAAGGAACTGCACAGATAATATTTAAATTAAAAGCACTAAATACTATAAAGGAATTAAAGGTAGAGATGGTGATTGAATAATGCCTGCTAAAGAAGTTCAAAAAGAATCCAGTATTATCCAAATAATACAGGATATGGTAAAAAATGGTGAATCTGAAGAAAAAATAATTGCCACTTTGCAATCTCTTGGGGTAGAACCGGAAAAGGCAAAAAGGCTTCTTTTATTGGGGCAAGCAGATACCTTTGCACTATTGAGGAATGAGATCAGCAAAATAGTTGCCAATGACTTGGAAAAGGAAAAGCCAAAAACGGTGAAATATCTGCAGGAGCAATCGGATATTGTAAGCAAGGAAATGAAAAAAAGGGTAAGTGCGGAAGTAATGGGGGATCTTGAAAAATATGAAAAAAATGTTACAGGGCAAAGCAAGACATTTCAACAGCAGATGGGGGATAATATAAAAGCAGTAACTGATTTAACTGACAGGACTAAGAATGCATTAAATGAATTAGGGTTAAGGATTAATACAATTGAGAAGGATATGGAAGAATTGAAGATTAAGGGTGTAGGGTCAAGAAATAAATTCATTTCATTTGGATTATTATTCCTTGGATTAATCTTCTGCTTCAGCGCATTATATCTGTTTTTTACAAATGCCCAGGTAATGAGCATGGAGAACATAATAATTACTGTAGTGATGGCATTAGTAGGAATAACAATTTTGTTTGTTGCTACGCTTGTGTAAACAGGACAAGAAATTTTTTAATATCTTAAGGGTTTCTCCTTCTTGGTGCTTTTCTTTCAACTAATTCTAATTGTTTAGCTAGCACTGAAAGATTAGATATTGTGCCCAAAGCATTATTTACTTCTTTAGGATTTTTCATAAAATAAATAGATTCCTGAAATGCTGCTATTCCAGATAAACATCTTTCATAAGGAGACATATGTGCGCTTGCGGTTATTGCAGAAATTCTTCCTGGAAATTCTGTTTCTTTCAGTGATGGAAAATCCTTTTCAAATTCTAAACCAATAACTGCTTTTTTAATTCCTGATAAAATACCATTTACTAAAGAATCAGTTCTTCTTCTTTCTTTGTGTGCTTCGCTTTTTACGCCTTTGGCCAGTTTGGGGTAATTTCTCTCTGGGTTGCTTCTTCTTGGCAAATCTTTTTCAGGTTTACCTTTAAGTGGCATCCTTCTTCCAAGCGCTTGCCCAGCCGACCTGTTTATTGTTTCAAGGGCATTTGCTCGCTCTGCTGATGTGCCCATGGAATAAATTGCTTCATTAAATGCGCCGATAAGTGCAGTTTCCCTTTCAGTACGGAAAAAATGCGGGCTCAGGGTTATTGCTACAATCCTGTCAAAGACAGGAGTATTTTTTATTGAGGGAAATTCTTCTTCAAGGTCTGCTTCAATATGAGCTACCGCAGTAAGCAATTTCCTCCTTCTAGCTGAACGGTCAGTGCTTCTTCTTAGACTAATGCCTCTTTTTGGATTTCGTGCAACCGGTTTTCTTGCAGAAGTTCTTTGTGGCATACTAAAAGAATACGCACAAATCAATTAAAGATATTTCGGCTTGTAAATCCTTTTTAAAGGTTCTCGTTTATTATAATGATATTGATTTCTATGATGTTTCTTGAATTAGAACAGATTATTGTTGAATTGGAAAGAAGGTCCTTAGCTGAAAACAGCGTAAGAAGAAGGGTATTAATTAAGGAAGCAATTGAACGCCTGAAAAAAGTAAAATCTTTGCTTGATGAAGAAGAAAAAGAAAAGACAATGAACAAAGAATCAAAGCATTAAATTCGTTTTTTAAATCCTATTCTAAAGAGTTATTTGTACAAAATGGGCCCGTAGCTCAGTTGGCAGAGCACCAGACTCTTAGTTCAATAAAAGGAGCTATCTGGGTGTCCTGGGTTCGAATCCCAGCGGGCTCGTTACCGAACCTCTCTTTTCTTTACGAAAGAAAAGAGAGTTGAGGTGTGTCAGAGAAAAGAAACCTAAAAAAAGAAAAGAGAAAATAGGTTTGTAAGAGAAAAGAGAACTACTA
>Ga0066637_10000146_pt1 | contig 42186 bp, 35 predicted proteins | sample CryGeyCG2014_020_FD_62737 | JGI IMG/M metagenome (GOLD analysis project Ga0066637, IMG submission 62737) | Groundwater microbial communities from aquifer - Crystal Geyser CG08_land_8/20/14_0.20 | ecosystem: Environmental > Aquatic > Deep subsurface > Groundwater | place: USA: Utah: Grand County...
GCATAATATTTTCTCCTTTCTCTAACCATTATACCATGAGGACAAAGTGTCTAAATTTTGGGGTACCTGTCAAAATGAAGAAGACCTGGATGAAAAAAAATGGCGTGGTTGGAAACACCTGCTTAATCATTTAACAATCATAGCGGCGCTTTGGTCAGCCATCTGGCTATTTGCAGTTCGATTCAATATTTGGAATTTGAACTTCTCTGAACGCGGGGCGGTTTTCGGGGCAGGTTACACTGATATCAATGTCCAGATTGGGGCTTACCATCTTTACTGTTGGATTATCGCTATGGCTTTAATTGCCTTCCTGGTTACCATCTTCATCCGCAATTTCAAACCCAAGGTAATTCTGGCAGGTAGTGCTATTGCTATCTGGTTTTTAGTCTGGCTGATTGCTGTAATCATCAGGCCCTCACTCATTCAGAGCTATTCGGTTTCACCCAATGAGCTTTCCATGGAAAAGCCCTACATCCTACGTAACATTGAGTTCACTAGAAAAGCTTATGGCTTAACCAACATTGCAGAACAAGACTTTCCAGTAGAAGAAAACATTACGCCGGAAGCTGTTAACGATCCGACCAACGACAATACTTTGGCCAACATCAGGTTTTGGGACTGGCGAGTTTTGCAGTCTAATGCTGATCAACGCCAAAGTTTTCGGATGTACTACCGCTTCCCTGACGTGGATGTGGTCCGCTACAAGATTGATGAACGGATTGTCCAGATGATGGCGTCCTCTCGGGAACTCAATCAAAATCTGCTTGATCCAAGGGCTCGCACCTGGCAGAACGAGCGTTTGGTCTACACTCACGGTTACGGCATCTGTATGAATCCGGTCAATACCGTGACTACTGATGGACAACCAGATTACTGGGTTAAGAACATTCCTCCTGAAACGCGCTTTTCAGCACTGGCAATCTCGCGACCGGAAATCTACTACGGCGAGCTGACCAGAGAACGTGTCTACACCGGGACCATTCACGAGGAATTTGACTTCCCTAAAGGTGAAACCAATGCCACCTGCCACTATCAAGGAACTGGCGGCATTACTTTAAGCAGTTTCTTGAGAAAACTGGCTTTTGCCATCCAGTTCGACGGCCTGCGGCTTTTGACTGCCAGCGAGTTCAACGCTTCAAGTAGAATCCTCTTCCGCCGTAGCTTGGAGGAAAGGGTCAAGACCGTTGCACCCTTTCTGTTTTACGACAATGACCCTTATCAAGTCATTGCCGATGGCAAGATTTGGTTCATCTGGGACGCCTACACCACCACCAATAACTTTCCTTACTCTGAAAGATATGAGGACTTTAACTACATCCGTAATTCAGTCAAGGTGGTGATGGATGCCTACAACGGCAAGGTGCGTTTCTACGTCTTTGACCCAGATGATCCTGTCATCCAGACTTGGCAAAAAATCTTCCCAGATCTCTTTTCGCCGAAAAGCGAACTGCCGCCAGCACTTTTGGAGCATGTCCGCTATCCAGAGGACCTGATGAGAATCCAGGCTAAGATGTACGCCAATTACCACATGAATGATGCAGTAGTTTTCTATAACAGGGAGGATGCTTGGGACATTGCCAAGGAAGTTCACGCTGGCAATATTCAAGAAATTCTGCCTTACTATGTGGTTATTACCTTACCTGGCGAAAAAGAGGATGAATTCTGTCAGATTTTGCCTTTCACGCCCAGAACCGTAGATCCTGATAACCCCAAGCACAACATGGTTGCTTGGATGGCGGCCAGATGCGACGGGAATCATTATGGCAAACTGTTGGTCTACCGCTTTTCCAAAGACAAGTTGATCATGGGACCAATGCAGATTGAAATCCGCATCAACCAAGATGAAAGGATTTCTAAAGACTTTACTTTATGGAGTCAGAAAGGTTCCACAGTAATCCAGGGAAATCTCCTGACAATTCCTTTATCAGATCATCGCTTCATGTATGTTCAGCCAATCTATCTACAGGCCGAGGCAGGCAAAATGCCTGAACTCAAGCGACTGGTAGTGGCCTCTAACACCAAGCTCGGATATGGTCCGACTTTTGAAGCGGCCTTGGCTGATCTGCTCGGACAGAATCGCCTGGCAATGACAACTATCACTGGTACAGTGGTTGATTCGACGGTTTCTGACAAAGAGTTGATTAAGCTTGTCAGCGAACATTTCTACAGCTGGCTGACTCTTACTGGAGAAGGCAAGTTGGTGGAAGCTGCTCAGCACTTGGAAGCGCTCAAGGCCATCCTTGAACATTCCAGTGAGTAGCAGCAACATTTTCTCGTTCACAAATTATGAGGGAGTTTCGAAAGGAACTCCCTTTTTTCTTTAAAACCATGGCGGAAAAACTTTCCTGATATACTTTCTTTTTAATCTTTCTTCTTTATGATATATTTTAAAGAACCATCTAAGACTATGACTGACTCTATCTTAAGTAAGTTAAATGGAAAACAACAATCCGCCGTTCTCCAAACAGAAGGGCCCGTTTTGGTATTAGCCGGCGCTGGCTCCGGCAAAACCAGAATACTGGTTCACCGGATAGCTTATTTAATTATTGAAAAACAGGTCAGTCCTTCTTCTGTTTTGGCGGTGACTTTTACCAACAAAGCGGCCGAAGAAATGAAACAGAGAGTAGAAAAACTATTAAAAAGAAAGATTAATCCTTCGCAATCAATCGACTTAGATCAACCCTGGGTGGGAACTTTTCACTCTTTCTGCGTACGGGTGCTGAGAAAGGAGATCGGTGCATTGGGTTTCAAGAACAACTTTTTAATCTACGACGATTACGACCAAATAGCTTTAATGAAGGGGGTGTTGGAAAAAATGGTGATTGACCAAAAACAATATTCGCCGCGGATGTTTTTAAGCGTAATTTCCAACCAAGCGAAAAACAACTTGCTTACTCCCCGCCAGTACCAGCATAAAGCCAAAGATTTTATAGAAAAGCTGACGGCTAAAGTGTACCAAGAATATCAAAAACAGTTACGGGAGCACAATGCTTTGGACTTTGACGATTTGATCATGATGACGGTACAGCTTTTTCAGAAATATCCGGCCGTGCTGGAAAAATACCAGCGGCGCTTCAAGTACTTAATGGTGGATGAATACCAGGATACCAATCACGCCCAGTACCTGTTGACCAACCTTTTGTCGAAAAAATCAAAAAACATCTGCGTGGTAGGAGACGACTGGCAAGGGATTTATTCCTTTCGCGGAGCGGACATTCAGAACATTTTAGATTTTGAAAAGGATTATCCCCAGGCAAAAATAATTTATTTAGAACAAAACTACCGCTCCACTAAAACAATCGTAGAGGCCAGTAATCATATCATTGCCAAGAATAAAGCCCGGACGGATAAAAAATTATGGACTGATAGCAAGCCAGGGGAAAAAATCACAGTTCAACAGGTAGCTAATGAAAAGGAAGAAGGAGAATATATTCTGGGGGAAATTTTTGGATTAAGGGAAGAAACAAGTGACCATCGGGGAGAGGCTGATGACGAAATAGTCTATGAATCAGAGGAAGAGAACAACCATCCGGCCGGAGGAATTCTAGATACTATTCTGGAAATAGAAAAAAACAAATCGGGCGGACCGGAGAAAAAAACAGCTAAAATTGCCATCCAAAAAAAGATCCGAGGAGGATTAATCAATCTTTCTGATTATGTTATTCTTTACCGAACTAATGCCCAGTCTAGAGCTTTGGAAGAAACCTTGCTGGAATATGGAGTTCCTTATCAGATAATTGGAAGCGTAAAATTTTACGAACGGAAAGAAGTAAAAGATCTTTTGGCCTATCTTAGAATTTTAGTAGAGCCTAATGATCAAGTGAGTATGAAGAGAATAATTAACGAGCCTCCCCGCAGTATCGGGCGCAAAACCTGGTCATTATTAGAAAATTTTGCGGAAGCTGATAAGATCGACTATTTAAAAGCGGTAAAGCAAGCGGATAAAATAGCTTCTTTACCCTCTCGGGCCCGAAACGCCCTTCTCTTTTTTGCGAGTTTAATTATTGACCTTAAGGACAAAGCTCAAAATTTAAAACCTCGGGAAATCATTGATTTGATTCTGAATAAAACCGGATATAAAAAACATGTTCAGGATGGCACTCCCGAAGGTGAAGCCAGATGGGAAAATATTTTAGAGCTTAAAACAGTAGCTAAAAAATTTGACAACCAGCAGGGATTGGAAAGCATCCGCTCGTTTTTGGAAGAAACCGCACTGGTAAACGATGTGGATTTTTTAGAAGACGGCAAAAAAGGCCTTACTCTAATGACCACCCATAATGCCAAGGGGTTAGAATACAAAGTGGTTTTTCTAGCCGGAATGGAAGAGGGACTGTTCCCCCATGCCAACAGTCTGTTTGACCCCGCTGAACTGGAAGAAGAAAGAAGACTTTATTATGTCGGGGTAACGAGATCCAAAGAAAAAGTCTATTTAATTCATACCCGCCAACGGAACATTTGGGGTAGTTCCCGAATTACCATCCCTTCCCGATTTCTAGAGGAAATCCCGGAAGAATTAGTGGAAAATAAATAACTATTTCTTCTTTGATTTATCCTCAATTATTTTTTTTAGCTGGACAACAGAACGTCCCGAGACCTTCATTTTAGGACGTTTCTTTTTTTGGCGGCGAACCGCTTTGATTTTTTTCTGATTTTCTTCTTCGGAGATAATTTTTTTGGGCATATGGTTTTTGGAGATAGAGCGCAAGGTTGAAACCTTGAAGTATTGCTACCCTTTTAGGGTCGCTTATTTAAGATACGTTTTGGGAAGTTACTCGTTTTCTTGTAAGCGAGGCTAAAAGCTTCGCATTACTGTATTCTAGGAACTCATTCTTCTAATCAAATATACTCCTTTATTTTTTTCAATTTGTTTAAAGATATTCCTTAATCTTTCTTGCCAGCTTACTTCCAATCACTTTTTCTAAATCTTTCCAACTTGCTTCCTTAATTTTTTGTACTGATCCAAAAGCGAACAGCAGCTTCTTTTTTGTTTTAGGCCCGATTCCCGGTATTTCGTCAAGGGCTGATCTTTTTGTTTCTGCCTGATGTCTTTTGCGATAGTACCCAATGGCAAAGCGGTGCGCTTCATCTCTTATTTGCTTGAGCAGCTGGAGGCTTTGCGAATTATTGGACAGTACTATAGGATTTTTTTGATTGGGCCGAACAATCTCTTCTTTCCGTTTCGCCAGCGCAATTACCGGCTGATCAATACCAAACTTCTTTAGTATTTTCCTAGCCGAACTCAACTGCCCTTTTCCACCATCCAGCACTATTAAATCAGGCAATGGCCAACGTTCTTTTTCTTCAGCTTTTATTCTTTGAAAACGGCGTCTGATTACTTCCGCCATCATTGCCGGGTCATTGGCGCCTTTGACCGTTTTGATTCTAAACTTGCGGTATTGCGATTTGTCGGGCCGTCCGGCCGTAAATACAACCATGGAACCGACCGCGTTTGTTCCCTGAATATTAGAGATATCATAGGCCTCAATCCGGCGGGAACTCTTAGTAAGTTTTAATTCTTTGGCCAATTCCGCCAAGGATTTTTGCCCGGATTGATCGCGTAATTCCGATTCCAGCTGAGTTTGGCGCAAATATTCCTCGGCGTTCTCTTTACCCATTTTTACTAATTGCCGTTTTCTCCCTTTGCACGGAAAAGTAAGTTTGGCCTTGGTTAACTTTTCAATACTCCGATTTTTGATTTCAGCCGGCACAACTATTTCTTTGGGGTAATCAGAGGCCAAGGCGTAGTATTGGTTTAAAAAAGAATCGATTAACTCTGAGTCGGTTCGTAAGTTTACGTTTTGGAGTAAAAACTGTTCTCGATTCAGCAGTTTTCCTTCTCTAATTTGAAAAAGGTTGATTGCCGCCAGATTATTATCGCGACCCAGGCTGACAATATCTTGATTTTCCAATTTGATGGAAATCACCTTCTGTCTTTCCATTAAATGTTCGATGCCCCGAATTTGATCTCTGATTCTGGCCGCCTTTTCATATTTTTTTTGGCGGGCCGCTTCTTTCATTTGTTTTTTTAAATCAGAAAGCAAGAATCTATTCTTCCCTTCCAAAAACTTGATTACCCCCTCGATGATTTTCTGATAATCCCGCTTAGTAAAATCTTTAGTAACGTGGCCCAGACAGCGTTCAATATGATAACCCAGACAGGGCTTTTCCGGAGGATTCTTACAGATTTTGTAAGGAAAAATTCTTCGGACTAAGCGCAGGGTATTTTTTACCGCTGCAGCCGAAGTGAAAGGGCCGAAGTAACGGTTTTTGTCTTTAGCCACGCGGCGAACCGTCAGAACTCTCGGAAAACCTTCTTCTAAGGTGACTTTTAGGTACAGAAAATATTTGTCGTCCTTTAACTCAACATTATAAGGGGGTCTGTGTTTTTTAATCAGGCTGCTTTCTAAAAGCAGGGCTTCCACTTCGGAATCGACCAGAATATATTCCAGGTCCGCTATTTTACCCACCATTATTTCCTTAGCCGGCTCTAAATTGGCCGACTTCCTAAAATAAGAGCCAACCCGGCTTTTGAGATTCCGGGCCTTGCCAATATAAAGAATGGCACCGTTTTTGTCTTTAAAAAGATAAACGCCCGGTTTATTGGGGATATTGTTTAGTTTTTGCTTATTCATCCCGTTAGAGATTTAACGAATAATATTTATATTTTAAACTACTTTATCCTTACTGAATTTATTATTTTATTAGAACCCCACGTCTTATAAATTTCTAACGGGATTCATCAGTTATAAGTATATTAGCAAGGATGGGTAAAAGCAATCAGCCTTGACAAAAACTAAATAAGGGTCTATACTGAATGGTTCTCTTTTAAAGATGTTTTTATTTTAGCCTGCAATGCAAAATTGTGAATTAAAATAAGTACGCTCTTAGACAATCTTTCGAAGTGAGACCTACCAATTTTAACCTCTTAGAAAGGAGGAACGCCATGGTAGGAATTAACGGTATTTCAACGCAAGTGATGTGGGGTGAAGATTCACTAAAGATCAGTGAGGACGGTTGCTTGGGCAAACTCGACGACCATTTACCGCTCCGGTTGAAAGTCACCATCGGTCCGGAAGCCGGCAACTTCCTGGTAGTCACTGTGGATGGTAAGAAGAATATCATCCCGAAAGAAGTGAAAAAAAGCGGTGGCAATCTGACTTACAAGCTGACCATTCCGGTAAGGAAAAGCGAGGACGGGGAGTTCTTTACTCCTTACCCTCAAAACAACCTTCGGTTGCTGAAACTGGAGCCCAATGGTCAGTTCCAAATCTGGGAGATCGCCGTCATTTCCCAACACGGGAAATTCTTTCTCACCACCCAGAAAACCATAGGAGCCACCTGCTATCGTGACGGAGGCAATGTGACAATGCCTGCAGTGAAGTGGCCGCAACTGTTGACTTTTCTTCAAGGTCGCCTGAAGCCAGACAACCTACCACTAATCGCACAATACAGGAGAGCTCCCGCTCAAGTGCTGGAGAACCTGTCGTCAAATGAGGGGTTAGTGCTTTGGTTCAACATCGCCCAAGGGATCGGCGCCATTGTAACTGGAGAAGGGATCGTCCGCGTCCACTGGTCGGAAATCAACCGGGGCAACGGATATCACCTTCAGTTCCTGAAGTCAGGTGAGCGAATAAAATTCACTCACCTTCAGAAATTAACTCACACCGGAAAGAATCGCCCGACCAAATTCGGTTGGGAAGTACACGGTGTTCGGCTCACCTCATAGTTCTTTCGTTCTCAAAACAATTCCCCCATTTCGGATTTTCCGGAATGGGGGTTCTTTTTTTTTAATTTCAATGGAGTATACTAATTAGAGAGTAAAGATATGTCCAATCCCCAACCGATTAATACGATTGTATTATCTTCCAAACCCCAATTAGATGCGATTGCGGCAGTTTTGCTGTTACTGCTTTTTGGAGAAAACGGCTATCCCGGTATCCGAAAGGCTAAAATGGAATTCAGAAAAGACTTGCCTTCGGAAAAAACTGCGAGCGGACTGGAATCGCAGGGAATTTTAGTAATCGATTTAGAAACTAGCAAATTTAAAAAAGAGAATTCCAGCATCACTCGGCAAGTAGCGGAAAGCCTGGGAGTGAGTAAAGACCCGGCTTTAAGCGGACTGCTATTGTTTATTGAAAAAAATAACAATCATGACGCTCGCTCTCTTGATTCCGCTAACCAGGCGTTTGACTTAGCCGAGTTAACCAAAGATTTAACCCAGGAATATCCTGATAATCCTCAAAGAATAATTGATTTAGTAATGCCTTTTCTGCTGGCTTGTTACCATGTCGAGAAAAAAAGGACCTCTTCTGTTTCTCCTAAGGAAACGGTGATAAAAAATGAGGAAGTCGCCAATGCTTTTGATGTTTTCCAGGGAAAAAAATTAATAAGAGTAATGATTGTTAAAAGCAATAATCCTTATTCTTGTGATTTTCTGAAAAATAACCCCAACCTAAAAGCTGACCTAATTCTACAACAACTGGCTTCGGGAAATATTAATATCGTCACCAACCCGGATCGAGAAGTAAACCTACATGATACAATCGTAATGCTTAGAGTATTAGAAGCCAGGAAAAAAAATGCTGTTCTGGAAATTAAGGCTATTGAGGAATTAGCCAAACCTGATATTCTTGCCGGAGTTGAAGAATGGTATTATGACCCGGCGGGAAACTGCATCCAGAATTTGAAAAGCATCGCCACTAAACTGAGCTCGGCGGAAATTGAAGGAATTCTTAGAGCGGGCTTGAATCCGACCGCTTTTCCCAAATTTTGTCCTCGGGACAACTGTTCCACAGAAAGTTGTGATTTCTTTGATTATCACCTAGAGCGTTGTTTGCCTATTCAAAACAATTAAGGCGTCTCGTGCCACCTAGTATTTAGTGATTTGCTGTAAATTATAATCTACCGCCCTTTAAATTCCGATAGCAAAAAATAATACTTTTATTCTCTCAAATTTTCTTGACTGCTTTTTCGATACCTGCTAGGATAAACAAGAATATTACTATTAATGATTCTGCTCAATCCCATGCTTTAAGGGCTGACCTTCTTGAAGCGGGCGGAACAAAGAGGTCCCACCATGCAACATTATGAAGCTTTAATTATTATCTCTTCTAGGATTACCGAGGAAGAGCTTCCTTTTGTGGTTGATAAGATATTCGGGATTATTAAGAAGAACGGTGGCACCATCACAAAAAATGAAAATTTAGGCAAGAAAAAATTAGCTTTTTCTATTAAGCAAAGCCGTTATGGGTTCTATGTGCTTATTGAATTTAACCTTACCCCCGAGAAATATCACGCGATCGAGAAAGATTTAGGATTAATGGAAGAGGTGATTCGACATCAAATTTTGAAAATAAGGGAAAAAACGGAGCGGGATCTAGAAAGAGAACGAATGTTGGAGCGATCTGCCGCCCTTAGACTACAAGAAGAGGAGAAAAAGGAAAAGAAAATGGGAGCCACTCCGGTTAGTACGGAAAAAACGGAAATAAAAAAAGAAGAGAAGGCTGCAGCCCCCCCCAAGAAAAAGATTTCTCTAGAAGAGTTAGACGAAAAACTGGACAAAATTCTGGACGACGATATGATTAAATGAGATATCAATTCATTATAATTAATCCTTTTATTTAAAAACATGGATCTTAATAAAGCAATGATTATCGGGCGTCTCACCCGCGACCCAGAAACAAAAACAATTCCTTCCGGACAATCGGTAACCACTTTTTCAGTGGCAACCAATTTCACTTGGACTGACAAAAGCGGCCAAAAGCAAGAAAAGGTGGAATATCATAATGTGGTTGCTTGGAGAAAATTAGCCGAAATAGCCGGGCAGTATCTAAAAAAGGGGGGACGCGTATATATTGATGGCCGAATTCAAACCCGATCGTGGGATGACCAAACTGGACAAAAGAAATATCGTACTGAAATTATTGTTGATAATATGATTATGCTTGATCGTCCTGGAGTCAACCAATCTCAGCCTCAAAAAGAAGTTGTTCCTCCCCAAGATAGCACTGCTAATGATTCCTCCGCGGAAGAAGAAATTAATGTTGAGGATATTCCATTCTAATCAACGATCTATATGGCAAACAATCTTCTAAAGCAAAAACAATGCTATTTCTGCGCTAACAGTATCAAGGAGATTGATTACAAGGACGCTAAGAATCTCCAGCGTTTTTTATCTTCTTATGCTAAAATCCTCCCTCGCAAAAAAACGGGGACTTGCGCCAAGCATCAAAGAAAATTAGCCCGGGCGGTAAAGCGCGCCCGGCACATGGCTTTAATCCCTTATACTACACGGTAGGCTGTTTTAGGATCTAGAAGGATAGAAAATCTGAAATCGTTTTAAGCCTTACGCTTTAGTTTTTAACTTTTCGCTTTTAATTCTTCACTAAAACAACTTCCTACAAGCAAAAACATGCTCACCATGAATGATTTAAAGATTGATACGGTAATCGTCTTAGATGGTGAGCCTTTTGTTGTTCAAACCACCCAACATGTCCAAATGGGTAGAGGAGGTGCTATCTTGCGAACCAAACTAAAGAATCTTATTTCTGGGAATGTTCTAGAGAAAACCTTTAAATCGGGAGATAAAATTGAGCTAGCTGAACTTTCTCGTACAAAGGCTAATTTTTTGTATAAAGAGGGGGTCAATTTCCATTTTATGGACAATCAGTCTTTTGAGCAGTTTATTCTCTCTCAGGATCAAATCGGAGAAATTTCCAATTATGTCAAAGATGAGTCGGATGTAGAAATCTTGAATTTTAAGGAAAGACCATTGGCTGTCAATTTGCCACCAAAAGTCGATTTAAAAGTAACTTCTGCTCCGCCGGGAGTACGAGGCAATACAGCCCGGGGTAATGTTACCAAGCCGGCTGTATTAGAAACCGGCCATACCGTTCAAGTTCCTCTATTTGTGGAAGTGGGCGATCTAGTTAGAATAAATACTGAAACGGGTGAATACGTAGAACGTGCTTAGATTGCACGACCCGCGTTTCTTCTTTACGAAAAGCGACCCTATCCGCCTGAGGCGGATCCGCCTTACCTTAAAATTATTAATTATAAAGTGGCGGAAAAGGGTCGCCTTACGTTTTTGATCATCACGAGACTTTATTCTTCTTTTGCCTTAACTGCTTCCCAGGTTTTCTTTTTAATCTCTTGGACTATCTTGGGATTCTCTTTAAGATAGGTTATTGCCGTTTCCCGGCCTACGCCTAGCTTAATCTCGCCATAACTATAGGAATTACCGCTTTTTTGAATCACGCCATACTGAAGAGCGGTATCCAAGATATCGCCCATAATAGAAATTCCTTCGCTGTACATAATGTCAAATTCAGTGGTCCGAAAAGGGGCCGCTACTTTGTTCTTGACCACTTTTGCCTTAGTCCGATTACCGATAATTCGTTCTCCTTTTTTAATTTGGGCCGAGCGCCGAACCTCGATTCTTACTGAAGAATAAAATTTAAGTGCCGTTCCGCCGGTGGTTGTTTCAGGATTACCAAAGAAAACGCCAATTCTCATCCGAATCTGATTAATGAAGACTACGACCGTCCTGGACTTGCTTACTATTCCGGCCAATTTCCTGAGGGCCTGGCTCATTAAGCGCGCTTGCAGCCCCATGTGTTGATCTCCCATTTCTCCTTCAATTTCTGCTTTAGGGGTAAGCGCAGCTACCGAGTCAATCACTATTATATCCACGGCGTTGGAGCGGACCAGCGTCTCGACAATCTCTAAGGCTTGCTCCCCTGTATCTGGCTGGGAAATCAGCAGCTCGTCAACATTTACCCCAATTTTGCGAGCGTATTCTGGATCCAAGGCATGTTCGGCATCCACAAAGGCGGCCGTCCCGCCCATCTTTTGTAGCTGAGCTACAATATGTTGAGCAAGCGTGGTTTTTCCTGAAGCCTCGGGGCCAAAAATTTCGATTATTCTGCCGCGGGGGATTCCCCCTACTCCCAAGGCGATATCCAAAGAAAGGGAACCGGTTGGAATGACATCCACCTGGATTCTTTTTGCTTCCCCTAGCCGCATTATCGCGCCCGCTCCGAAGCGTTCTTTAATCTGTTCAATGGCGGCTTCGGTCGCTTTTTCTTTTGCGGAATTGAGAGGATTACTATGCTTTTTATTCATAAGTTTTCCGTTAATTTTTAATTAAGAGTCATTAGAAGATTCAACTTTAATATGTTTGTAGACGATGCTTTCCTTGCTATGTTTTTTTTCAGCCGTGATTTTTAGAACATTAATTCCTTCTTTTAAATCAACGGCCGCTTGGAAATAACCATCTTGATTTTGTGCTATCTCCTCGCCATTAATCAACACTTTTGATTCTTTTTCGGTCATTCCTGATATTTCAATAGTGTGTTCTGTAGTAACAATGTTGTCACCTGAAGGATTATCAACAATTAATAGAGGAGGTGAGATCATTTTATTGAGCTCTAATCCAAGATAGAAAAATAAAATCAAGATTACTAAAACAATTAAACTATTTCGGATAAAGTGGGGGTTTAGAAAGGGGTGGGTTGGTACAATGCTTTTTCCGTTTTTAGGACGTTTTTCTAATGATGTCACTTTCTGGTAGATCTTGCTCTCTTCTTCAAATAAATTGATTACCCTTTGGGGATTCAGATGCAGAAACTTAGCATAGGTAATAAGGAAATTCCTAATATATATTTCGCCCGGTAATTTTTCATACCGGCTTTCTTCAAGATATTTTAAATATTCAGCCCGAATCCTGGTTCTTGCTTCAGCCGCTTCTAAGGTTATTCTTTCCTCTTCCCGGGCTAGACGTAACTTGTCTCCAAGGGTTCTTGCTTCTGAAATTTCTTTTTCTCTAAAACTAATCATTTTGCTAGTTTAATAACTCATCTTCGTTACTATCCTCCTCTGGGTAAGAATCTTTCCCGTCATTATTCTCACTTTCCTCTCCTTCTTGAAGATAGACCTCCCGGGGCTTTGCTCCTTCGCCTGGGCCAATAATGCCTCTTTTTTCTAAAATATCCAATATTCTGGCGGCCCGGGCATATCCAATTCGCAACCTTCTTTGTAAAAAGGAAGCTGAAGCCTTTTGCGCCTTAAGAATCACATCTTTGGCCTCCGTTAACAATGTTTCATCTTCTTCCGCTTCGAATTCATTGCCTGCTTCGCCAAGGGATGATTGTTTAGTAATTATTTCTTCCTGATATTCGGGTTTACCTTTCTCTTTTAAGAAGTTTACAATCCGCTCAATCTCTTTTTCGGTCACATAAGCTCCCTGCAGACGTTTCGGTTTTGATAGTTCAGCTGAAACATAAAGCATATCTCCACGACCCAGCAGCTTCTCGGAACCGGAGAAATCCAAGATTGTCCGCGAATCTATAGAAGAAGCTACGGTAAAGGCAACTCGGGAAGTAATATTAGCCTTAATTAAGCCCGTGATTACATCTACCGATGGTCTTTGGGTAGCAACTACCAGATGAATTCCTACAGCGCGCGCCATTTGAGCTAACCGGATGATAGCGGTTTCCACTTGTACCGTCGCAATACTCATTAGATCCGCCAATTCATCAATCACTACCACAATATATGGCAACCGCTCTTTCAATTCCCCGTTGAAGCTTCGAATATCTCTTTTTCCTCCCTCGGACAGTAAACGAAATCGGCGGTCCATTTCACCGACAATCCATTTTAAGGCATTGATAGTTTTATCTACTTCGGTAATAACAGGGGTCAATAAGTGAGGAACTCCGTTATACACAGTAAATTCAACTCTTTTGGGGTCAATTAAAATAAATTTGAGATTGTCAGGGGAATTTTGATAAAGCAAGCTGACAATAATGGTATTGATACAAACACTTTTGCCTGATCCGGTCGCACCAGCAATTAATAAATGGGGCATCGCGTCCAAGTCAGCCGTCCAGGCTTTGCCTCCGACATCTTTCCCTAAAGCAATAGTCAGGTCCGATTTTCGTTCTTTGAAGGAGTCGCTTTCTAAAATTTCCTTTAACTTAACAATAGCCACCTTTTGATTAGGAACTTCTATCCCCACTAAAGATTTTCCGGGAATGGGGGCTTCAATCCTGATCGGATGGGCAGCAAGCGCCAAAGCAATATCATTTTGCAAAGTAACAATTTGAGAAAGCTTGACTCCTTCGGCGGGCTTAAGCGTATACTGGGTAACGGTAGGGCCAACATTGGTTTCTCCCATTTCTACCTCAATACCAAAATTAGCTAAAGTCCTTTCAATTTTTTCCCGATTCATTTTAATATCTCCACTGGTAGGAGTAGTGGAAGATCCCTCTAAAAGATCGAGAGGAATATCAATTTTTGTTCTTTTCTTCTTGCCGGGAAAAATAGTAAGTTGTTCTTCTTTTTTAGCTGTGGATCGTGATGACTCGCTAACCGATTCCTTTAAAACTGGTGAGGTGGAAACTTCTTTAGCATTAAATAATTGACGATCAGATTCCTCGACCGTAGTTGGTTCTTCTTTGTGGGAACGGGAAAGCGCTTCTTTTAATTTTAAAAGAAATTCCTTTGGCTTTTTAAGAATAGAGCCAACCACGCCCCCGCTTTCAATAATCCGATTAAGAGAGGTGGAAAAGACTATTAAAAGCGAGATAAATAATAGGGCAATTAGAACCACCGCCGTAGCCCAAATCCCCATTATCTTTAATAAGGGCAAACTAACGACCAGTCCAAAATATCCTCCCCCCCTGCCTTCGCCGATTGCCGATACTGCTTTATCCTGCGAGATAAACAGATGTAAAATTCCTGAAAAACTTAAGTAAAGCAAGAAAATACCAAGATAATTAGAGAGTTTGATGCTGTATTTTTCCGGAAAAATAAGAAGATATCCGATAGCGATCAGGATAATCGGGAACAAGTAGGCCCCCCATCCAAAAACGACCAGCAGGATATTTTTGAGAAACTCTCCCACGCTACCCGCTAAATCAAAAAAACTAAGAATACTTAGAATAGCTACCAAAAAAAGGAGGACAATGATTATACCTCGCCTGGTTTCTGGATTCAGTAGTGTTTGTTCATCCTTAGAAATCTTTTCTTTAGCAATTTGTCTTGCTGTTTTTTCTCTATTCATATTTTGGATTAACCGATTTTTAATTTTATCACAAAAAGAGCTGTTCGGTCAATGAGAAAATTATGCAGTTAATTATCAATGAAGTAAAACGGACATCATTAGAGGATGCCCGTTTTACCAAATAATTGCCCAGTTATTTTTATCTCTTTTCTAAGAAACCGGTCCCGACTGGAATTAGCTTACCAATAATCACATTTTCCTTTAACCCTCTTAATTTATCGACTTTTCCCGAGACGGAGGCGTCAATTAACACTCTGGCCGTTTCTTGAAAAGAAGCCGCCGCTAAAAAACTATCAGTAGAAAGAGAGGACTTAGTGATACCTAGTAATAGATTCTCGGCAGACGCTTGCTGGCCGCCTTTTTTAACTATTCGGTTTGCCTCTTGCAACTGAGCGGCAGATACTATTTCTCCCGAAAGAAGATCGGTATCCCCGGCATCTTTAATGTAGTAGCGGGAGAACATCTGACGGACAATCACTTCGATATGCTTGTCATTCAAACGTTGGCCTTGTGAAGAATAAATATACTGAATTTCTTTAATAATATACTTTTGAACTGTTATTTTGCCCCGTAAGCGATAAAGTTCTGGAAGATTCATATTTCCTTCCGTCAACTGCTGGCCGTGGGACACTAATTCTCCCTCCTTAACCCAAAGTGAATACCCAATCGGTACGGGATACTCTTTTGTTTCTTCTTTAACAACTGATATTTTAATCAACTCGTCTTCAATACTAACCTTACCAGCTTCGCGGGCCTTTAAGGTCCTATTGGAGCTTTCTGCTAGAAGATCTCCTTTCTTTACCAGCTTTCCGCTTTTCACTTTAAAACTGTATTTGTTCTTACCGAAAAAATCTTTTAGCCGGTAGGTATTAGTGAATGGCCTCTCGGCATATACTTTTATAATCTTTTGTTTATTATCCTCACTAATTGATACCTGGCCGTCAGTTTCGCTTATAATCGCCGCTTTCTTTACTGGGCGGGCTTCAAAAAGTTCCTCTACTCTTGGAAGACCTTGAGTGATATCTTGCCCCGCTACTCCTCCGGTATGAAAAGTCCTCATAGTTAATTGGGTGCCAGGCTCACCAATACTTTGGGCCGCAATAATTCCTACGGCGCCACCCAATTTTACTAAATGATTATAACCTAATTCGTATCCGTAACACTTCTGACAGATTCCTCTTACTGTTTTACAGGTAAGAATGGATCGGATTTTTACTGCCTTAAGATCCAGATTTTTTATCAGCTCATATTCTTTTTCGGTCACTAGCTGTTCCTTCTTTACTAGAGTTTTTCTTCCTGATTTAATATTTTCTAACACTACCCTCCCTAAAATTCGGCTCGCTAGAGGTTCCCCGACCTCTTCGCTTTCTTCTTTTGTTAATACCACCCCCTCGTCATCTTTACAATCTTCCTCAGTAACGACTACTTCTTGGGCAACGTCTACTAAACGACGGGTCAAATAGCCCGCATTGGCTGTTCTTAAGGCGGTATCCGAAAGACCTTTTCTGGTACCATGAGTGGAAATAAAGTACTCTAAAACATCAAAGCCCTCTTTAAAACTGCCTTTGATTGGTAATTCAATTGTTTCGCCCGCAGGATTGGTAACTAGCCCTTTCATGCCCATCATTTGAGTAATCTGACCCCAGCTGCCGCGTGCGCCGGAATCAATCATAGCAAAAACGGGACCAAATTGATCTAATGTCTTTTTACTAACTTCCTGGATTTCATTTTTGATACTGGTCCAAACATCAATAATTCTGGCATGTCGTTCCTCTTTGGTTAGTAATCCCATCTCGTGTTGATTTCGCACTTCGTCAAGCTCTTTTTCCGCTTTCTGAATCAATTCTTTCTTTTTGGGCGGAACAGGAGTGTCTTCCATCCCCCAACTTAGCCCAGACTGAGTTAGATAATGAAGACTCATTTTTTTAATTTCATCCAACAACTCAACTGTTTTTTCACTGCCTTCTTTATCTAGCATCTCGCGGATGATGTTTTTTAGAATTTTTTTGTCCATCACTTGATTACAAAACGGCATGTCTTCCGGCAAAACTTCATTAAATAGTACTCGGCCAACGCTCGATTCTATTATTTTTCCCTCTATGCGTATTTTTATTTTAGTCTGGATTTTTATTTCTCCCGCTTCATAAGCATAAATAGCTTCGGTAGACGAAGCAAATACTTTTTTTATTACCTCCCGGTCATTCACTAAAGTAAGATAATAGCATCCTAAGACGATATCTTGAGAGGGGGTTACTACTGGTTCGCCAGTGGCTGGCTTTAGTAAATTCTTAGCCGAAAGCATTATCTCTTTTGCTTCCCATTTTGCTTTTTGGGTAAGCAGAACATGAACCGCCATTTGATCGCCGTCAAAATCGGCATTAAACGGAGGACAAACCAAGGGATGAATCTGAATAGCACTACCTTCAATTAGAATTGGCTGAAATGCTTGAATGCCCAATCTGTGAAGTGTAGGAGCACGATTGAGTAAAACGTGAGAGTTCCTCGTTACTTCTTCCAAGATATCCCAAATTTCTGAACGTCCGGAATCAATAAACCGATTAGCGCTGCGAACGTTATGAACATATTCTCTCTTGATTAATTCGCTAATTACAAATGGTTTAAATAATTCCAAAGCCATTCTTTTTGGTATCCCACATTGATGGAGCTTAAGATGAGGTCCAACGACGATTACCGAACGGCCGGAATAATCAACTCTTTTACCCAATAGGTTTTGTCTAAATCTCCCCTGTTTTCCCTTTAACATATCGGCTAAGGATTTTAACGTTCTTTTCTGACCAGTAGAAGCAGTGACTGTTTTACCGTGTCGGGCATTGTTATCAATCAAGGCATCCACCGCTTCTTGAAGCATTCTCTTTTCATTACGGCAAATAACTTCAGGAGCATTAAGCTCTATTAATCGCTTCAATCGATTATTACGATTAATTACTCTTCGATATAAATCATTCAAATCCGAAGCGGCAAAACGACCTCCGTCTAATTGGACCATGGGTCGCAGATCAGGAGGAATTACCGGAACTACAGTCAGAATCATCCATTCTGGCCGGATGTTATTCTTCTTCATGTTCTTAATCAATTTCATTCTGCGTACTAAACGCCGGCGTTGATTCTTGCTGCTCTTTTGAATTTCTTCTTCTAATCCCCTTGCTAATTTATCCAGATCCATTTTTTCTAACAGCTTTCTGATTGTTTCAGCGCCGATCCCCGCTTCAAAAACATGACCATACTTTAAAGAAAGATCCTGATATCTGTTTTCAGAAATTATTTGTTTAACGCGCAACTCCTTTAACTCCCTGCGCGCCAACTCTACCGCTTCTTGCAAGTCACGCAATTTCTCATCTCGGTTAACAGAATTATTGATTAATTCTTGTTCAAATATTTTTTTCTTTTTCTCCTTTTCCGTTTCGTTCTTGGTAGCCGCTAAATCTTTGGCTTCGGTCTGCTTTATTTCATTCAGCCGGCGGTTAAAATCAGCCTCGATTGATTTCTTCTTACTGCGATACTCAGAATCTATTTGCTTTAGGGTCTCTTGACGCAATTCATCATTCACAGAAGTAATAATAAAATCGGCAAAGTAGATGACTTTTTCTAAATTTTGGACGGAGAGATCAAGCATCAGCCCAATTTTGGACGGCACTCCCCGTAAAAACCAAATATGTGATACTGGAACAGCCAGATTAATATGTCCCATTCTCTCTCTGCGGACCAGAGAACGAGTAACCTCTACTCCGCACTTATCACAGATAATTCCTTTATATCTAATCCGTTTGTATTTTCCACAATAACATTCCCAATCTTTCGAAGGTCCAAAAATTTCTTCCGCAAAAAGACCGCTTTTCTCCGGCTTTTGAGTACGATAATTAATCGTTTCTGGTTTAGTCACCTCTCCGTGCGACCAATTATGGATTTCGTTTGGAGAAGCTAATTTGAGACGAATCGCTTCAAAATTGAGAGGTGTTTCTTGATCTAAAACCATTGGATTCGCTTTAGATAATTAATAACTCATTTATTTTTTTGTTTCCTTGCGCTCTTTTCTAGGAACTGCTTTTTTCTTTTCTTCAGCGACTGGCTCTCTCTCTTCTTCCTCTTTTTTCTTTTCTTCTATCAGATCAACATTCAAACAAAGACCCTTAAGCTCCCGGACTAATACATTGAAGGACTCCGGTACACTTAGTTTTCTGATCGGCTCTCCTTTGATTACCGCTTCGTATGCTTTAGAGCGGCCGGGAACGTCATCCGATTTAATGGTTAACATCTCCTGTAGAGTATGGGCCGCTCCGTAAGCCTCTAAGGCCCAAACTTCCATTTCTCCAAAACGTTGACCGCCAAACTGTGCTTTTCCACCTAAAGGTTGCTGAGTAACTAGAGAATAAGGCCCAATCGACCGCTGGTGAATTTTATCTTCTACTAAATGATTTAGTTTCATCATATAAATATATCCCACCGTAACCTTTTGATCAAAAGGTTTGCCGGCTCGACCATCGTAAAGCACCATCTTGCCATCTATGGGGAAACCAGCTTTCTTTAGTTCCCCTTTGATTACCGATTCAGGTATCCCATCAAGCGCTGGACTAGCAACATAATATCCTAATGCTTTAGCGGCTAAGCCTAAGTGGGTTTCCAGAATCTGTCCTAAATTCATTCTAGAAGCAACTCCTAAAGGATTAAGAATGATCTCAACCGGCGTTCCGTCTTCCAAAAAAGGCATATCTTCAACCGCTACCACCCTAGAGATAACTCCTTTATTCCCGTGGCGGCCGGCCATTTTATCACCCACCTGGATTTTTCTTAATTGCGCCACGGACACCTGGATAGTTTTAATGACGCCCGAGGGCAAACGATCTCCTTTCTCTCGAGAAAATATTTTAATATCCACTACCTTTCCGTGCTCACCGTGTTCCAGGTAGAGAGAGCTGTCTTTTACATCTTTGGCTTTTTCGCCAAAGATGGCCCGTAATAATTTCTCTTCTGCTGACAACTCAGTTTCTCCTTTAGGAGTGATTTTTCCTACTAAGATATCCCCCGAGGAAACATTCGCTCCAATACGGACAACTCCTTCTTCATCCAGATCTTTCAGTTTTTCCTCTGAAACATTAGGAATATCTCTGGTTACTACTTCTGGACCCAATTTAGTATCTCTAATATCAATAGAATAATCTTCAATGTGAATGGAAGTATAACGGTCATCTCTTACCAGTTTTTCAGAAATCAAAATAGCATCTTCGTAATTACCTCCTTCCCAAGGCATAAAAGCTACTAAGATATTCTGACCGAGAGCTAATTCACCTTGATCGGTTGAAGCGCCATCAGCGATTATTTGCCCAATGTCTATCTTTTCTCCTTTATCAACCAGCGGCTTCTGATTCATGCAAGTAGAGGCATTAGAACGAACAAACTTGCCTAGTGAATAAGTCTGTAAGTGGCCGCTGTCTTCTAAAATTTTGATTTCATCTGAGGATACTTCAATTACCTTGCCTTTATCTTTGGCAATTACTACTTGTCCGGAATCATGCGCCGCTTGGGCCTCTACACCAGTGCCTACCAAAGGAGCTTCGGGCTTAATGCAAGACACGGCCTGCCGTTGCATATTGGTACCCATTAACGCTCTTACGGCATCATCATGCTCCAAGAATGGTATCAAGGAAGTCGCCACGCTTACAATTTGGCAGGGCGCAACATCCATATAGTCAACTTTCCAGGCTGATTCAATGCCTGGCCGTCCGTGATTCCGTACCTCCGCTTTTTCTTTTAGAAAATATCCCTCGTCATCAATCGGGGTAGTGGCAGCGGTAGTGATGTACCTTTCTTCATTAAAGGCATCTAGATATTCTATTTCGTCGGTAACAACTGGTTTAATTGGTACGGACTTTACCGCTGCTTTCTCTAATGCCTTCGCTTTTTTTTCATCAATAACCTCCCCCGCTTTAATAACTATGCTGTTCGTTTTTTCATCCTTTATATCTTCCCGGGTAATTTTTCCTTCAGTTAAGGTTGCTCTATTTTCCAGGTCATGCAGTACTTTTCGATAAGGAGTCTCAATAAAGCCATACTCATTTACCCGGGCATAGGAAGTTAAATGTCCTACCAATCCGATGTTCGGACCTTCCGGGGTGGAAATTGGACAAATTCGTCCGTAGTGAGTGCGATGAACATCACGAACATCAAAACCAGCTCTTTCCCGAGAAAGTCCGCCGGGGCCCATAGCAGAAAGCCTGCGCTTGTGCTCTAATTCGGCTAAGGGATTGGTTTGGTCCATAAACTGAGAGAGCTGAGATGACATGAAAAATTCCTTCACTGCGCCAATCACTGGCCGAGCGTTAATTAATTGATTGGGAGTAAGCGTATCAATGTCTTTAGTGCTCATTCGGTCTTTGATGATCCGTTCCATTCGGGCCAAACCGACTCTGAACTTATTCTGTACTAACTCTCCGATCGCTCTCACTCGGCGGTTCCCTAAATGATCAATGTCATCTGCCTCTTCTTGAGTATTATTTAAACGAATAATCTCCTTGATAATCTCTACCAGATCATCTTTTTTTAATATTCTATTCTCTTTTAATAAAGAAAAATTAAACCCAAAACGCTGATTCAGTTTATAACGGCCCACTTTGCCAAAATCATAACGATCAAAGTTGAAAAACATGGAATGGATTAAAGAACGAGCATTATCAACCGTCGCTAAATCACCCGGCCGAATTCTCTTGTAAACCTCTTTCAGTCCTTCCGCCTCTGATCGCGCAATGTCTTTAGTAATCGTTGTCTCGATATATCTAATATCCGGATTAGTATCAACCTCTTTAAAGAGTTCTAAGATTTCTTCATTACTGGAATAACCAAATGCTCTTAATAAAGAAGTTATGGCCACTTTTCTTTTGCGGTCAATTTTAACTGAGATAACTCCTGAGGCATCGGTTTCTAACTCTAGCCATGCTCCTCGGTTGGGAATAATTTTTGCTCCGTAATAACGTCTTCCTTTAATTATTTCTGAAGTAAAAAAAACGCCGGCTGATCTTATTAGCTGGCTTACTACTACTCTTTCAATCCCATTAACAATAAAGGTTCCCCGTTCCGTCATCAGGGGAAAGTCACCTAAGTATACTTCCTGCTCTTTTACTTCACCCGTTCTTTCATTTACTAGCTGGGCTTGTACCCGCAAGGCCGCCTCGTAGGTAAGATTCTTTGACTTAGCGGTTCTTTCATCAAAACGCAGTTCATCAAGATAATGGTCAGAAAAATATAATTCTAACTCCCGACCGGTAAAATCCTTGATCGGAGAAATTTCTTCAAATAATTCCTTCAGCCCCTCCCTAAGAAACCAATTATAGGAATCTATCTGGATATCAATTAAATTTTCGAGGGGGACTGTTTGATGAAATTTTGTAAAATACTTACGACTAATCAATTTATTAGTAGTCATAAAACTGTCTCTTTCTCAATATTATTTTGCGAGAAGAGAGTAATTAAGACTATTCCAGTCCTCAATTTATTAAATTGTGCATAAATTGATACTACCAGCTAAAAAACAGATCTGTCAAGTATTTTGATAATAAAACCAGTTTGTAAGATGTATTTGACTAAGGTTAGCCAATATTCTTTTGAATTTCCTTAGTGTAAGTCAATTCCCAATGATTTTCTGCTACGCCTAATAAAAGAAAGTCACAGATTGTCCACAAGAATTAAATAAGGCGAAACGTCCTTCAGCTCCGTTCAGGACAAGCCGGCCTGTTCCGAGAGAAATCGAGGAACGTTTCGCCTGCTGTTCACCAATACTATATTTTATTCAGTAATTCCCTTATCACCTTGCGATCATCCCAGGGAATCTTGTTTCCGTTAGCAACACAGATAAACTGCTCACACCCTTTGCCGGTGATTAAAACTAGATTGTCTTTTTGAGCAAGAGACAGTGCTTTTTGAATCGCTTCTTTCCGATCTAATATTTTGAAAAGATTCTGATTCAGGACTTTCCCCTTTTCCTCGGCACCTTGAGCAACCTGATCAATAATTGTTTGGGGATTTTCATCATAGGGATCCTCATTGGTAATAATTACCGTATCAGCATTCTCTGCGGCTAATCGACCTAGTATTGGACGGCGAGCCTTATCTCTTCCGCCTCCGGTGGAACCTAAAACATGGATTATTCTATTAAATCTAAAAAGTTGGAGAGTTTCGTATAACGCTCGCAAAGATTCTGGTTCCGGGGCATAATCAACCATCATTTTAAAATCTTGCCCGCTTCGCCGAAGCGGAAGCGAGGCGAGTCCTTTATTAATAAATTCAAACCGGCCTGGTATTCCTGGAAACTGTGCCAAGGACTTGGCAATAATTTCATCGGATATTCCAAGAGCTTTAGCAACACTGATTGCCGCCAGACAATTGTAGACGTTTACTTTTCCTAAAAGATTTGTTTGGTAGGACTGGCTGATAATTTTGAAACCGCTTTTTCCCGGATTTAATTCAATATCAGTTGCCTGAAAATCGGACGGACGGCTAATAGAGTAAGTTATTTTTTTATCAGCGGGAAAATTTAAGAAATAATCGGCGTGCTGATCATCAGTATTAACAACACTTACTTTATCAATTGTCCGTCCCTTAAATTTCTTTCTGGGCTTTTTGGTAAGATGTTGAAACAGTTTTCCTTTGGCCTGTTTATATTTCTCAAAACTGCCGTGGGATTCGATGTGCTCTGGTGTAAGATTGGTAAAGACTACGACGTCGTAATTAATTCCTAAGTGACGGTACTGTTTGATGCCTTCCGATGATGTTTCAACAACCACATAACGGCAACCTGCTTTTACGCTATCCTTCAAAAACTTTTGCGTTTTAAACCGGCCCAGCATGGTCATCTTCTGATCGTTCAGCCATTCTTTTCCGGCCAGATGAAAATTGGCGGTAGACAACCAGGCTACTTTTTGGCCGGTTGCTTTTAAAATATTACCAACTAAATTTACCACTGTTGATTTGCCGTTGGTGCCGGTTACTCCAATAATTATTAGTTTTTCCGAAGGGAACCCGCAGAGCAGAATTCCTAAATAAGAAAGCGTCCAATGATACCACTGGATAATAAGGGGAGGGGTAATTTTTTTGATTAAGGATTTCATTTTAGAAAGTTATTTTAGTGAAAAATTAAAAGTGAAAAGTGAAAAACCACAGCGTAAAGCTTAAAACAATTTCAGATTTTCTATTTCTGTTGTTTAATTAATGTTAAAATTTTTAATTTTTACTTTTTCACTTTCAATTATCTTATTTTTTAACCTCCGTGCTTAGCGATTGCGATACGCCATAAGCTACCAGCCATTAGCAATCATTCCCCAAATATCTTAATTACCACCTTTCTCACAGAACGTGGGCCATCCAATTCCACAAAAAAAATATTCTGCCAAATTCCTCTTACCAAGCGCCCTTCCTCAATAATGAACACACTATCCGTTCCAATAATACTGGATATTACGTGAGCCCGGGCATTATTGTCAATTCGGTCGTGCTGATACGTAACGTTCTCGGGAGCTAAAGCTAAAATTCGATTTAGAATATCTTCTTTCACCCCTGTCTCATTTTCGTTTGCAATCAAACCCGCCGTAGCGTGGGGAACATTAATAATACAAACACCGCTTTCTATGCTTAAAGAATTTATTTTTTCTTCAATATCATAAGTAATGTCGAGCAGTTGATATTTTTCCCCGGTGGCAAACTCGATGTTTTCGGTTACCCATTTCATATTTAAAGATTACTTAAAGTTCCCAAAAATAACAAGCAGGCGACTGATTATCGAGCCGCTTTTTTTCTACTTGTCTTTAGAATATTTTAAACAGTTTGGCGATAAACACCACGTAAATTAAAAGGTAGATGGCCCCTTCGTAGATATAAATTTTGCGGCTAATAGCGGAAAATACATAGACTACCGTTGCTCCGATTAAAAAGGGAATGCCGATTTGAAGCACGTCTGTTGGCACCGTCAAAGGTTTAATGAGTGCCGGAACACCTATAATAAATAAAGCATTAAAGATATTGGAACCAAAAATATTCCCTATAGCAATGTCGTGATTTCCTCTAAGCGCCGCGGCACCGGATACAAAAAGTTCCGGCAAAGAAGTACCGACAGCAATGGCAGAAGCGGCCAGAACGGACGTTCCAATGCCTACTAAGTCCGAAATGTTAATTAGTGAATCAATGGTGTATCTAGCTCCAATATAAATCAAGATGCTGAAAATGATTAAATTTAGAATGAGCTTCCCTTCCACTCGCGCTTTCTGTTCTTTGTTGCGGAAAATTCCCCAAATCGGGCGCCGTATTTTTTCTTCTTCTCCCATTGCAACTTTTTCCCGGGCATGATCAGAAAGGCTGTAGCGAAGATAAACCCCTAAACCCAGCAGCAGGATAATGCCTTCCATCCAGTTAATCACTCCGTCGTACGCCACTAAAATTAAAAGAGCGGTAGAAAGAAGCAATAGGGGGATGTCTAGTTCAATCAAACTTCTTTTTACTTCCAGCTTTCTTACTAAAATAACCACTATTCCTGTAATCAATAGAATGTTGGCAATATTCGATCCGACTACGTCTCCCACCACAATCGGTGTGGCATCCAGAACCGGGGTGCTCCGAAAAACAGCCAGCAAGCTGGTCATTAATTCCGGCAAAGAGGTGCCGATGCTTACAATGGTTATTCCAACTATAAAGGCCGGGATTCCCAATGCCACTCCCAGCTTCTCGGCCGCTTTGGTAAAACGATCAGCCGAAAAGATTAAAACTATCAAACTAACGATAAAAATAAAAAGCCAGATAATTAAAGTCATGTTATTGCTTAGCGCTATTGATTAAGATTTTTTTTGCCTTCCGGCAATCATTATGAATCATTTTTATTAATTCTTTTTTAGATCGATAAGTTTTTAGGTTTCTAATCTTTTTAATTATTTCAGCAGAAAGCCATTGGCAATAAATCATTTTATCAAAATCCAGAATGTGAATTTCTAATTTTGGTTTTTTGTCTGTTACCGTAGGAATTCCGATCACCGCTACCCCCGGATAATTTTTTTTAAGTACTCGCACTCTAACAGCAAATACCCCTTTGGGGATTCTTTTTTTTGGGGGCCAATTCAGATTAGCCGTCGGGTATCCTAACTTTCGCCCCAAACCATCGCCTCGAATGACTTTGCCTTGGAATTTCTTATTCAATATATAAATTTTTAATTTTTATCTGTGATTTTACGCTTTGATTTTTTCGCTTTTCGCTTTCACTAATCTAAAATCTCCAATAAACTGATCTCTTAATTCATCGCTCCGGCGGCGACATTAATTCCGTTTAAAAAGGTCTGGGATAGTCCATAAAATGATTCCAAAATCTCAGTACCGTCATTGCTGTATACTCGGACTGCCGGGCTGCCGGATCCTCCTACACTGACCACTATTTCGTCCAATCCATCCTGATTGGTATCACCACTGGCAATAAAGATTCCGCCGTGAAATTCCTGGTTAAAGGCAAAGAAGCCGTTGGTTACTCGGGGATTACCGTAACGGTCAAAAGCTCTCACTTGGGGACCTCCTCCGGTACCCGGCGAGGTGATTATCTCATCTTTACCGTTACCATCTAAATCGCCAATGCCGACCCTTACTCCTCCTCGAAAAGCGGAGTCGTAAGGAAAGAAGCCCGGGGTAAATACCGGCTGGCCAACATAGTTAAAGGTCCGAACATGAGGTCCGCTACCTGGTCCGGTCCCAGTAATGATTTCATCTTTGCCATTACCGTCTAAATCACCTGTTGTTACATAAACTCCGTTGCGGACATGTTCGGCATAGGCAAAGAAGCCAGGCGAGAATATCGGCTTGCCAAAACGATCAAAAGTTCTTACGTGCGGACCGGATCCTGCTCCAGTACCAGTAACTATTTCTCCGTAACCATCACCATTTAAATCACCAACTGCCACATAAACTCCGTTGCGGACATGTTCGGCATAGGCAAAGAAGCCATTGGTAAATTTAGGATTGCCGTAAAGATCGAATATTCTCACTTGAGGGCCGCCGCCGGGACCAGTACCGGTTACAATTTCATTACCACCATCATTATCTAAATCGCCAACCGCTACATTAATGCCTCCTCGAAAGGTTTCACTATAAGCAAAGAATTGGGAAATAAGTGTTCCGTCAGGCTCGAACACTCTCACTTGGGGTCCGCCGCCTGGGCCAGCACCAATCACTATATCCGATCCGGGATAATGGGTCGCTTTAAGTACACTGGAGTAATTACTTGAATTTCCTAAGTCATCAACAGTCTTTACTTTATAATAATAAGTTGTTCCGCGAATATCATTAGTATTAACGCTTTCATCAAGAAATTGGGCGTTTGTTAAAGTAGAGGTGTTTTTCTTAACGTAGCTTCCATCAACGGTTCCTGATCGATAAAGATCATAGGATGTCGAATAGGAATCCCCCTCGTCCCAGGAAAGCAAAATTCCATCCGCTTGGTTGCTGGCGGAAAGACTGGTCGGTGCGACAGCTACCGTATCTACAATATAGTGAAAAACAGTAGAAGTAGCTGTAGTATTTCCAGCAATATCCTTAGTTTTAATTTTTAGGTAATAATCTTCGTCATCTCCGGAAAGACCACTGGCAGAATAGTTGACACCAGTTTGGAATGTGCCGGCGGTTCTAGGATTAGCATAAGAAGCGGTCCCAAAATACACGTAATAGCCGGCGATGCCGCTGGTATCCGAAGCGCCACTCCAGGAAAAATAAGGGCTTATTTCATCATAACGGGTATCAGCATCCAGTTCGGTACTCTTATTAGAACCGGTGTAGACCTTAATGGTAGGATTAGTAGGAGGAGTAACATCACCGCCAATGGATACAAAGGCCGCTTCAATATCAAGCAAACCGTAACCGTAAGTGGTATCGTAGCCGCTGGATCCTAAATCTGTTGCCGAATCCTGCAGAATATCCTGAACGTTATCCGGCGAAACACCATAAGGCTAGTAGTAGTGCCACTGCTCCGGCAACATGCGGAGTGGCCATCGAAGTTCCTTCAAAACCGTAATAGTCAAAGGAGTTGCAAGCAGGAGGATTATCGCATGTTTGCTGAACAATTAGATTGATTCCTTCTCCACCGGGAGCCACTAAATCGATCCCCGTTCCCGTATTGGAATAGGATGTGATGGAATTGCTAGAATTTGTTGCTCCGACCGCGATAACATCGCTGTGTTTTGCTGGATAAGAGACAGAGTCTTCACCATCATTGCCAGTAGCCGCCACCAGAATAAGGCCAGCTGCTCTGGCATCTTCACAAGCTTGGTCTAAAGCCGCCACTTGAGCCGACGCGGCAATACTCATATTAATTACATCAGCATCATTATCAATGGCGTATTCAATTCCTAAAATAATATCCGAAACCCAGCCCGAACCATTTTCATCTAATACTTTAATTGGCATGATAGTGGAATTATAAGCAATGCCCGCTACTCCCAGTCCGTTATTGGTACTTTGGGCGATAGTGCCGGCCACATGTGTACCATGACCATTATCATCGTTGGCATGGGAATCTAAATTCACGTAGTCATAACCAGCCACAAAGTTTGTATCGGCCAAATCAGAAGCTTGATCATAAGAGCCATAGTTTTCATAAGCTACACCAGTGTCAATTACCGCCACTACTACATTCGGATCGCCTCCATGTTTGGGAGTGGTGGTATCGTAATCCCAAGCAATTTCCATATTAATTGTGTCGAAATTCCATTGTTCAGAGTAATACTCATCATTGGGAGACCACTCCGCCTTTGCCCGATAATCCGGTTCAGCAGTTAATACTACTGGATTGTTTTTAAAATCAGCTAGCATTTTTTCCAGCTGTTCCGAAGAATCAAAGGTCATTCGGTAAGTGGTGCCCAGCGCGCTATTGGCATGTCGGGCATCTGGAAAAAGAGGGTCAATTTTATTCAATTGATATTTATTATTCAGGAATTCTACTGAAGGAAGATTTATTTTAGTTCCTTCGATATTGACTGATTTTTTTATTTCTGGACGAAACTTTACCAAAAGCGTTTTTGCCCGATATTCGCCCTGAATCGGATTAAGTGAAGCGGCAACTGGCCGTACCGAGGAATCAAAATATAAAAATAGCGTCAAGAAACTGACGGCCAAGATGGTTGAATAAAGATAGATTCTTTTTGGCACAATTTTTAATTAAAAATTATATTTTTATTATAGCAGAATCTCTATATTAAGCGTAGGCGAGAATACGTATTCTCGCCTACTGTTTTTCAACCGCTTTATTTGCTGTTTTCTTTTAACCACCCCAAATAATTTTTTTCCACTTGATCGGCTCGCCAAGAGCAAAAACAGGGTACTTGATAGCTATGTAATTTCTTCACCAAAGATTTTATCTTGGAAAAATTTTCTTTTCTAGTTTTTAAAATCAAGGCGTATTCTTTATCCAACACTAGTTTTTTTCGCCACCAGTATATCGATTCTATAGGAAAATAATTAGCACAAGCCGCTAGGCGCTTTTTTACACAGGTCATTCCAATTTTTTTGGCTTCCTGACCAGTAGAGCAAACAACATAAATAAAAATCATAGCTGATCTAAATCAAAATATTGCTTAAATTCCCTAATTATTGAGATCATTCTGCGGCAGTGTCGTTCCAAGACGGCAATTTTTTCCGCTGATCCGATTCTTTCCTCCTTGAAGTTCTGAAGAGTGATTATGGTATTCTCAGTGTGGATTTGGGCCAAATCAAATTGTCGGCTGGCCATCCATGGTTGGTTGAACTGAAGAATAATCCCTTCCGCTATCTTCAAACCGATTTTATAGCTGTCATAGCGGAATTCTTCAATTTTGGTTCTGGGAATCATTTTTTGCTCTAATTCAACATTGAATTCCGTAACCAGACTATTGGTTTTGATTATCTGTTCCAAAAGATAGGAAGGAATTTCTAAATCCCCCTGATCACTTTCCGTAAAACTCATTCGCCAATGACTATTATTAAAAGGCCATTCCGGATAGCTTTTTCTAATTGGATCAGGCCTGGAAAAAGAATTATTTCTTTCGATACTATTCTTCCCTTCACCGCCAAACATAATTCCCCGAGCAGTATCTAGAAAGAGCTTTGGCAGATTCCCTAAAATCTGCCGCGGGGTTTCATCGATTCGGATATATTTAGTTCGTCGCATTGTCTAGCTTTTTAGACTTTAGCTTGTTAGCTTTTTAGGAAAATTAGCATTTTATTTAACATTGTAAAACCTAAGAAGCTAAAAAGCTAATTCCTAATCCTCAAACTTCTTCTTAATAATTTCAACCTTGTTTTCAACTTCTTTCAATCTCGTTTTGAGCTCACTGGCCAGTTCTAACCCCCGTTCAAACTTTTTTAAACCGGCTTCTAAATCAACCGTTTCGTTTTCAAATTCCTCTGTTATTTTTTCTAATTCTGCAAAAGCTTCCGCAAAGTTAAATTTAGATTTAGAAACAGTTTTTTTCTTTGTCGTTTTGGTCATAATCAGTTAACTTTAGAATTAATTTTTCCTTTTGCCAAACGAGTAGTAATGTTGTCGCCAGATTTAACTTCTTGGCTGTCTTTTATAATTTTCTGCTTATCCTTAAGATATGTCAAACTATAGCCCCGATCAAGAGTTGCTTGAGGAGAAAGGGTAGTAATTAATCTTGTTTGAGTGACCAACTGTTCTTTGACGACTTCTAGATTAAAAGTGAATCTTTCTTTAATTTTAATCAGAGAGCTATGCAGTTTTTCCTTCTGCCAAAATAAACTCTGGACAAAAGAACGCCAATTTTGACCAAGTTTTTCGTAAAGATAGACAAAATTATCTTTCCAGCTTCGAACCCCCTCCTCGAGAAGAGAAAGTTTTTCTGTTATTTCTTCGTCAGCTCTCTTTAGTAGTAAAGAGAAGTTACTTTTTATTTGATCTGTTCTCCAATTTATTGTGTTAATAATTTCTCTTCGATCGGGAACCACTATCTCTGCGGCATTAGAAGGGGTGGATGCCCGCTGATCGGCTACTAAATCAGCCAGAGTAATATCTCTTTCGTGACCCACTCCGCAAACCACTGGAATTTGGGAAGCAAAGATTGCTCGGACTACGTCTTCCGAATTAAAGGACTGCAGATCTTCCAAAGAACCGCCGCCTCTGGTTAGAATAATCACCTCAATATCCTGTTTCTGATTAAAGTATCCTAGAGCCTTAACGATTCGAGTGATGGAACCGATCCCTTGGACCGCGACTGGGAGAAATTTAATCGTTAATCCGGACCAGCGATTTTTTAGAATTCTTAGCACGTCAGTATACGCTGCGGCGTCCGAAGAGGTAATTAGACCAATCCGAGAAGGAAAACGCGGCAAAGTTCTTTTTCTTTCCAGAGCAAAAATTCCCTCTTTTTCCAATTTTTCCTTTAGCGCTTCCCAGGCTTTCCTTAACGCTCCTTCTCCCACTAATTCGATTTCCTGCACTCTAATATGAAAACCGCCTGATCCTTTGAATAAGGAAGGAATCCCTAAAACCCTAATTTCTGTACCATCTTCAATAGGAACCTTGAGTTCCCAACTAAGCATAAAACATAAGATTCGGGATTCTTTATCCTTAAGTTCAAAATAAATTAGATTACCTTTGGGCTGGTGGAAATTGGTTACTTCACCCTGGATTACTACCGGCCCGAATGTTTCGCCCAAATATTCTCTGACGGTTTGAACGAATTCAGAGACGGAATAGATTTTCATAAGCGTAATGTAAGCGATACGCCGACGTATCGCTTACATTTGAGGATAATTCTTCGACTTTTTGACTACTAAATAAATTGTCTGGAAAGTAGTAATAATCGACAGAATGGCGGTAAAAACAAACAGGTAGGTGGCAGCGGTTAAGTTAAAAGCGGCCACAAATAGAGCAATTAAAAACAAAGGGTACATTTCAGAGCGATGTAAAATACGCCAGATAACCTTTTCTGTGGGATCCGGAACCGCTTGGCGATGGTTCGCGTAAGCCACGGTAAAAGTGGGCATTAAGGCAAAATAGGCGGCAATCACCACCCAATAGGAGAATGAGAACCACAAATCAGGTAGAGCTAAAAAAAGAAAGCTAAAGATCAAAAGAAAATCGACAAACCGATCGGCAGTGCCGTCAATAAAAGCCCCCAAATAAGTGCTTCTATTCTGCGAACGGGCAACCGCCCCATCTATGGCATCAAGAAATCCTGATAATAAGAATAAAACTGTTCCCCAAATAACGCTGCCTTTCCAAACTAAATAGAAACCGATTACTGCTGGTACAATAGAGATAACTGTCCAAACATTCGGATTAGCAGAAACTTTTGACAGCACTCTTCCCATTCCTAAGGTCAGTCGGTCAGGATTTAAAAATTCTTTAATCATTGATCAATAGTGATTTAAATTTAAAACCAGCCACTAGATTCTTTTCGACGTTCAATAGTGTAAGTGGCGTTTTGATTGCGGACGATAGTATAGTTTCTACCTTTGTCATCCTCAAACTGCACCGAGCCGTGTCTTTTAGCTTGATCAAAAAAAACTTCCACTTCTTTGTAATCTAAGCGGTGGTCTAGATAATCAATACCATCCAGAGCACTACTCCCCCCCTGGACGGTATGACCATGAACGTCTCTTTTATGCTCACTCATTTTAATTAATCCTTATTATTTATAAAAGTTTTAATAAAACTAAGGGCCTCGCTTAAGGTGCTGGCCTCAAAATCTTTTTGTCGGCAACCCTCGTTAAAATATAGCGAATAAGGTCTTCTTAACCAAATAGCTTTTACTGGCGGCAACTGCTGCTTAATTTCATCGATCTCCTTGCCTCGATCATTGATTATCACAATATCAGAAACATTTCTGTCTATTTTTAATAAATCCATCTTAGAGTTTGTTGTATCAATTATTTTATCAAAGTATTTTTTAATCCCGCTGGCCTCAATTTTTGATTGCTGAAGCTTGTCCTGCCCAAAAGTCAAAAGATAAATAAAAGCATCCGGAATATTCTTTATCGTTTTCAAAAAAAACAAGCTGTCGGGATAAAGAAACTCTCTAGCGGAATCAACTATTTCTTGAAAGCTCAAAATTAAATCATTTTCATTAATCTTATTATTTTGAGCTAACATCTTAAGATGTTTATTATAATTATAATAGCCCAACTGCTGTTTAATAGTAAAATAACTATCATCAAACTGCTCGGAACTTATTCCAAATAAGGAAAAGCGGTCTCTTAGCGCTTGTTTGAAGTCCTGCGCATTAAACAAGGTATAATCAAAGTCTAAAATTATTTTCATTTTTTCCTTTCAGAAATAATCCGCATAATAATCTTAGCAAGCTTTTTGGGATCATGTCTAATAGCGGTCCTCGTCAATAGAACATCTTCCTTTTTTTGGGAGAAACCTCCTTTGGCTAAAAGAGGAGCGCCAATCGCCTTATAATTTGATCGCTGGAGATTATCTTTGTCTATCTTTAGCAAGGATTCATCTTTTAATTGATACTTTCTTAATAAGTCTTTGGAGAAATCGGCGGAGTTATAAACTACGTAATCAATAACTCCCTTACCAATATATTGTTCGTAAAAAGCGATTGATTCAGAAAGGGTTAATTGATCAGTCTGTCCTTTTTTATTCATCAGATTAGCAAGGAAGATTGCTTTTGCTTTTGATTTTTTCACCGCTGATTTAATTCCCGTTACTAAAAAGTTGGGTAGGATGCTACGCAACGGATTGCCCGGGCCAATGATAATTATTTCTGCTTCTCTGATTGCTTTTATTGCTTTGGGATTAGCTTTAACCTTATGAGTTAATCCTAATCGTTTAAAAGAATAACTTTTTTTAGTTAGTAGTTCCAACCGATCCTCGCGTACTAATTTTTTGCCATTTTTCAAGTAAGCCACTAAATCAGTAAATTCTAAAGTTACCGGAATAACATCTCCTTTTACAGTCAAAAATCTCTTAATTATTTCGATCGATTTTTCAAAATTGCCGGTTGCTTTTTCAAAAGCGGCCAAAATCATGTTCCCTAGATTGTGCCCTCTTAGACCGCCGCGGGCAAAACGGAAATCAAAAAATTCTTTTTGATCCGGGCTGGCTTTAGAGAGCGCCAAAAGCGCTTGTCTAACATCTCCCATGGGGTGAACCTTTGCTTCTTTTACTAATTGGCCGGTCGACCCGCCGCTATCCATCATGGTAACGATGGCAGAAAGTTGGACCGGATATTTTTTCAATTCCAAAAGAACTTGGGAACTGCCGGTTCCCCCGCCGATAGTTACAATTTTAGCTCTCTTTTTACGCATGGAATCACTTAAAGTGTTGATCCAGAAAATTGCTTACCGAAATAACATCCTCTGGTCTGGTAAATTCCAGCCAATAATCCTTAATTTTTTTTATCTTTACCTTATTTTCTTCTGCCAGTAAGGAAACAGCATCGGTTATTTCATATTCGCCTCGGGGAGAAAGGGGTATTTTCTTTACCACTCCGAATATCTCCGGCGTGAATTTATACATTCCGGTATTGACCAAATCACCCATAAACTTTTCCGGCTTTTCAACGATTTTTTCCAGTAAACCCTCGCACTCAAACCTTGAGTGTGAGGGTAAATCTTTTTTCTTAGTGACTAGAACACCATGAGTTTCGGGATGTTCATCCACTATTCCCGCAATATAGTTATAATGGTCATCAATCATTATCTCCTTTATATCAGCCACCGAGTATAAATCATCTCCGCAAACGGCCAAAAAATTTTTGTTCTTAACCAGATGCTCGACGCATTTAATGGGGCAAGCGGTGCCGTATTCGCCTCCGACAAAATCAGACTGATTTAGAACGGTAATCTTAGAGTCATACTTTTTGATGAATTTCTCTAGAACTTCTTTTTTATACCCAATAACAATAATAATTTCTTTTAGCCCCGCTTCCTTCAAGTTTTCCAAAAGATAGTACAAAAAAGGATGTCCCTTCACTTCAATCAAGTGCTTGGGCTTGTCTTTAGTAAGGTGCTTCATTCGCTTGCCTTGTCCGGCCGCTGATATTATAACTTTCTTAATCATTTTACCCAGTAGTTATTAAAAAGTTACCTTTTAGCGGTAACGTTCTCTATCATAATTGATTAACCTGATTCTGACAAGTGAGCAATTTAAGAATTTCTTCATTGCGCTAAAACAGTGTTTAGACGCATTAATCTAAAGCCATGCATTTTTTCATTACTCCATCCAGCGCCTGATTGTAAAGTAGGATTGAAGCCAAATAATATTCTATTTCCGGCTTTATTTTTTTTGCAAAATCATAATTGTTATTAGGCCAGTGGCCGGAGGAACGTTTTCGGAATAAGATCAAACAAATCATTTTGCCGTTATAATATAAGGGCATTAGAGCGTGTACTTTATGCAACCGAATTTTCCATTTGACCTTAGTTAATAAAGTCCGTTTGACTATTAATCGACTGTCGCTCTTAAACTCCATTTCGGGGAAAATTATCTCTTCATTTTCATTTTTGACTAAGAAGTTTAATTCTTTTTTTGCAAGACAAATATTGCCCTTGCCAGTTGAGTATTTCGTCACAAAATTGCCCGTCCTTTCATTTATCATAAGAAAATAAAGATATTCAATCTTCATTTCTTTTCTAAACTCCTTCGCGATATCTTCGAAAAAGTTTTCTAATCTGACTATTTTTTGCCTAATTTTAGCTATTTTTTCATTCATGGTTGCCTAATTAGGTAACATTAAACAGATAAATATATATCAACCTATGTTACCTGTCAAGGCAACTTATCCACAAGATGTCTTTCGCTAATCAGTTTACGGGATGGTATACTAAGTATGTGACTTTAATTAAATTTTTACTAAAATAATGATGTCAAATTTTAAGATACAAGAAACAACGACCAAACAAATCATAATACTCAATATTGAATAACCAAACTTATCCTAGGTGCGTTTGTATATTAGTAATTGGTCATTGATTATTGTTTGTATCTTGTATCTTAGTTATTGGTAATTTAATCCAAAATGATTGGCAAACTAATAAAAATCTTGCGGCAAGAAAAAGGAATCGGAGTAATGGAGCTAGCGAAAAAGCTCGGCATTAACCGTATTTCCCTTTTTAGAATAGAAAAAGAACAAAGGGAGCCATCGGAAGAAACGGCCATCAAAGCCTTTAAAATATTTGGCTTGTCTGAAGAGAATATTTACCATATCTTTGTTTTTAATGAACTCCAAAAACTTGGCAAGATATCCCCTAAATCCAAAGCGCGGGAAATTCAATCATTCTTACAAAGATTGAATAAAAAGGACAAAAATAGTAAAATAATATATAGCTATCTTAAGGAAGGCTTAAAAAGCAATGGCAAAGACAGAAAAAAATAAATCCCATCTTCTTTATCAGAAAAAGGTACAAAACAAAGGAAAAGTCCTGTTCGCCGAAGATGACAGATTTCTGGCAGAAATGTTTCGAGATAAATTTGTGCTTGAAGGTTATAAGCCAATTATCGCCCACACCGCCATTTCTGCTGTTTTAGCTTTAAGAGACGAGAAGCCGATCGCCATTATTCTTGATATTGTTCTGCCGGATTCAGAGTGTTGGATGATAATGGAATATTTAAGGAGAAAGAAGGATTGGAAGCCGGTGCCAATAATCATTCTAACCAACTGGGATAATGAGGATTATAAAAAGAAAGCTAGGGATTTAAAAGCCGACGCCTTTATCGTTAAGGCTAACAGCACGCCTGGCAAATTGGTGAAAACAATGGCGGAGTTGATATTAAAGTATAAACGAAAGAAGACGGAGCCATATCGACCGCCGACTTTTTAGAAAAAAATCTTTGATGGTTTTAGAAATAGCCGTCGCGACGGCGATAAAAACGGTGGATAATTCGCTTTGACAAATATTTTTCTAGGAATACAATTAAATTAAAATAAAAATCCACCCGCCTTCGCCAAGGCTACGGCGGGCAAAAATATTCAATTTTTACTGGTAAATATCGTTTAAGTTGCATGCAAAGGTAAGGTAATGATCAACCATGGAACGATTAATCGGAAAATTAGGAAAATTGTACAAAAGGAATTACTTTGTTCAGCGCATGATCTGCGTCATGTTTATCGGGTTTATAATAATTGTATCTATCTGTCCAAATTTGAAAAGTATGTTGATATAGACGTGCTGAAAGTTGCGGCACTTCTGCACGATATCGCCCGGGTCAAAGAAGACCAAGATAATACAGGTAATACCGATCACGCGGTCCTGGGCGCGGAAATGGCAAAAAAAATTCTAAAACGCATCAAATATAATAAAATAGACGAAGTCCTGCATTGCATCAAGAGCCATCGGTGCAAGGGAATGTATAAACCAAAATCATTAGAAGCGAAGATACTTTATGATGCCGACAAGTTAGATACGTTGGGCGCTGTTGGGATTGTCCGGTTATACATGATAGCCGGGCAATATGGGCAGGCAATCCATTCTGACGCAAATTTGAAAAGGTATATAAAAGATAATTTTGTCGACGGCACGGTAAACGGCAGGATCATTAATGTTGCCAAACATGCCCCGAATCTAGAATACGAATCAAAATTAAAAAACCTGCAAAAAATACTCTACACAGCCAAAGCCAAGGAACAGGCAAAAAAAAGAGTTATCTTCATGAATGAGTTTTTCAGCCGATTGAACAAGGAAATAAAGTTACATTAATTTAAGGGCGGATGGTCGGTTAGCCGTGGTGTCGTATAATGTACGGCAAATATGATTTTAATATAGACAGAATAATATGCCAAATAATAACGCGCCGCAATGGTTGCGCGAAGTGTTGAGGCGAGGATTTAGACCGAGAAAAATATATCATTTTCTTGATAACTCACTTTACGGGTATGTCGAGACAAATTCAGGAAAAGTGGTTGTTTTCGATAATAAAATATATGTACTTGAGGGTCTGCCGGGCGTCGGGAAAACAAGCTTGGCGAGGATTGTGACGCGCGGTAATAAGAAGCTCTGCCGGGTGCCGCAAATATTGCCCGCTGAATCGGCTTATGATCAGGCCATGAGCCAGAACTATTATTTTCGGAGCGAAGAATTAAAAACTAAAATAGTCGTGCAATCTGCAAAAAATGAATTTATACTTGACCGGTACTATCACAGTACTCTGGCTTTTTATTGGGCGTACGATCGGGTGAATAAAACAGCAGCTTATCAAAGAGCGTTGCGCTGGTATGATCGGGCGTTGTTTGAAAAAAAAATAATCAAGCCCTGGTTAGTGTTCTATATCGATATCCCAATCGACGTTTCGTGCCAAAGAAAGGGGCGCATGCTGTCGGCGCAAAGCCCGAATATGTGGCTGAGAACCGACTTTTTACAGCGGTTCCGGGGATATTACCTGGCGATATTACCGAAACTTGAACCGCAAACCAAAATCGTTACTCTATCCGGCCGTCAGAATCTTAAATCCTTGGCCGAGAAAATCAGTAAATTCATATGAGCGAAAATATTTACCATGTTGGATTTTATGTGGACGGGTCGTTTTTACCGATCAGAAATGGAACGTTTTATTCCATATACCATCTCATGAGATATTTAGCCAATACTGGCCGGGTGCAGCCTTCACTCATTATTAATTATCGTGGCTGGGACAATCCGAAGCTGTATGCAAAACAGCCTTTTAACACAATATTTTTACCGGCCAAAGCGTGCCACAAAAAAACGGAAGCTCTAGTTTATGCCTGCGCTGCTTTTAATATCGACTGTGTCCATATGTATAATGCCGAAGAAATAAATACCCTCGGTCCAGCCCTGAAAAAAGCCGGCGTTGCCACAGTATATGAAGCGGTCAATGTTGACCACACGCTTTATAACGGTCTTGCAAGGAAAGATTTCCAAGTTAAACAGATGAAAAAACAACAAGCGCGCGCCATTACGTTGGCTGACCATACGCTTTGCCGATCGTATCAGGATAAGCGTCAGCTTACCGCCTTGAATACCTCGCACCGTAATATTACTATTTATCACGGGGCAATTGATGCAAACGCCGTCCAGTTCAAGATACGAAAGCGCATAAGATATCGTATTGTATTTTTGGGCCACGGTTATTATCCGCCCAATGAGAACGCGATTCGGCGATTAGCTATTAATGTCATGCCGAAACTAAGAAAATATGATCGTCGTTATAGCATCAACGTCGTGGGTCTAGTGTCAGATTTGATAAGGAAGAAATACAGTCGGAAAGGACTAGTTTTTACTGGCGGTACGAAAAATCTCAGTCAAAAATTACTTACCTATGACCTGGCGGTGGCGCCCATACTCGAAGCTTCTGGAACTAGCCTTAAAGTTCTTGACTATCTGGCGTCAGGTCTGCCATTAGTGACTACGCGCGTGAGTCTTCGGGGACTTCATCCATCGGTACGCGGCACTTGCGTAGTCGAGGACGATATAGATCGGTATGCCGACCGTATACACAAGATCATGCAAAATTATAAGCGATATAGTACAATGACAATACTTGGTCGCAGGTTCGTCGAAATACATTACCATTGGCCACGCCATCTTGGGCCGTTTTTACAAGTATATAAAAAGCTATGCAAAAAAAATTAAAGGTTCGACTATTGCAGAAATATTACTACATCTTTCGCGATACATACGAGGCGGGAGGGGGATATGGATTTCGGTATGATCACGGAGTGCGCGTTATGCGTTATTGCGAGAAGTTTCTTGCACTGCCATATTTTAAAAATAAAAAGATTGACCAGGACGCCTTACTGGTTGCAGCCCTTTTTTCCGACGTTGGAAAAATAAAATCGGTTAATGCAAAGGGCGAGCTTCGCTACGGTACGAAAGCTGATCAGCTGCACGCGGAAATCGGATCTCGAATCGTCACGAAATATATCGGCCGTTCCGGGTTGAGCCAGGCCACGGTAAAAAAAATACAGGCAATAATTAAACAACAGCACGGAAAAACGGCAGTCAGCGTTGAGGCAAAGATGGTAAAGGATGCTGATCGTTTGGATAATTACGGCTGTCTGCAGATTTGGCGTCATATAACCTACGCCAATTACGACAAATTAGGACTTGACCGTCTTTATGAATACTGGGTAACGGAGGGGGCTAGAGAAAGCGCAAAAAATTCTCTGCGTAAATTTTATTTTCCAGTTGTAAGAACAATCGCTAATACACGCTTTACCAGGTTTAACAATTTATTGCGTCATGTTAGGATGGAGTCACAAGCAGAAGATATTGCGTAGTCAACATAAATAAGGACGGTTTATCGGGCTATTCCGATCAACCTTTATCCAATGATCTTTGATAACACACTGTTTCAGACAGTAGGGAGGAGACGTTTGCTATGGAAACTCACTTGAAGCTTGGTGGAATGTTCAAGGATTATGCACAGACAGATACAACCTTTTCGAAAAAGGGAATGTGGCCAGAGCGTTACTCCGCGGAAGTGCGTGGACTGGCCTTGGCCAAAAGCGCGGGTATTCATACCCCGTTGTTGCTGAGATCGGGTATCGGGCGCTGGGGTGGTTGTACTGTTATGGATCGTATCTATGCCCCGCGCGTGGATCAGGTGTTATGGGGCAATCCGCAACCTTCAGCATTCCAGTCGATTGGGTCTACCTTGGCCGATATCCATGGTATTTCCTACGAGGGTACGCCAACGGCGGCGCTCATTAATCGTCGGTTTCAAGATTTGCAGACCGATGTACTGCGACGAAGCCACTTGCCTGAGGAAGTCGTTGTAGCCGCTGCCGCTACAATGTCAACTACCCGGCTCGGTCTGAACGGTCTGGCGCCGGTCTATATCCACGGCGATTATACGATTCAGAACATGTTTAGCGTTGAGCCGATGATTACATATGACTGGGAACATTCCGGAGCGGGCTGGTCGGTATATGACATCGGTGTCTCGTTGTCTTTCATGCTTCTATTGGTGACGGACGGCGGTTGGAATTATGGTCATTATTTTGACAGCCTGCGATACTTTCTTGAGGGCTATCAAGCGAAACGTTCGTTGTCCGAGCATGAGTTGCGCTTGATCGATGCCTATCGTTTTCTGGGTCATCGACAGGTGCCACAGTACTATCTGTTCGTTCTGGAGTACTTATTCCGGCAGGGCTGCTCGGCAGCGGCTGAGCTGGTCGAAGGACGGGCTAAGGTTCAGGAAAACGATGGGCAACTCGCCGATCTGGGCGTCCGTCTAGACGGATCTTGGTCGGCCAAGCTACGGAAAGCGTTCGCGCATGGCGGCTATCGCATCTCGGAAAAATTCTGGCTTTGGTACGAGAAGGAGGTTGGTGTATGAATGCGCAACTGTTCATCGCTGCCGGCGGTCAGGGACAACGGCTCAAGTGTACCGGGCCAAAATCGCTTGTTGAAGTTGAAGGACGCCCACTAATTGATCGGATAATCGAAGCTGGCGCTTCGGCTGGCTTTAATTCGATCGTTATGGGCGTTGATGACGGTAAAGAATCGCTGATCAAACATACTGCCGGACGCGTTATTGCGTCTCTCGGATGTGTCGAGCCGCTGACAACATGTTTTTTTAACGCAGCAAGGCAATACCATCCTGACATCATCGTAGGTGTAAACGGAGACACGCTTTGGTATCCAGCGAGCGCTACCCGGCTGCTGCAGACATTGGAGCAAGAGCCATCGGCTGACGGCGCCGTACTCATCACGACGATCTGTCGTCCGATCGATACTTCCAACTGGATTTACTGGCGGTATTGCGTCGTAAATTGCTGGGTAAGCGAACTTGAGGAAAAGCCGGGGCATGAGATACCGACGCTCCTCGTGATGTGGGCGTTCCGAACGACTAGTCTCGAACGTATAAGCGGCGACTGGACTGTAGATTTCCGTGACTGGCAGCGCAAACCGTTCCGAGTCTATTCGTTGGGCTGGGATTATCTGGTACGGCTGATGCTCTGGAAGAAATTCCGGATCCTGGGAGTCGTCTGCGATGACTTATGCTGTAACATCAATACACCCGGCGATCTTGCGCTAAGTTCAGTGTACGTGCACGATCCGGGCCGTTATCGCTGGCTGACTCTGTGTCCAGAGGGTTTAACTGAACCTAGGCGAGTTGAGTGGTCACTTATTCTAATTAAGCCAGAAGCGCACCGCTTGGGCTTGGATGAGGAGTTGATTCA
>Ga0066637_10000149_pt1 | contig 41283 bp, 51 predicted proteins | sample CryGeyCG2014_020_FD_62737 | JGI IMG/M metagenome (GOLD analysis project Ga0066637, IMG submission 62737) | Groundwater microbial communities from aquifer - Crystal Geyser CG08_land_8/20/14_0.20 | ecosystem: Environmental > Aquatic > Deep subsurface > Groundwater | place: USA: Utah: Grand County...
CCGCTTTAAAAACGGCTAAAGAAATTGATCATAAGATCCAAAAAGGAGAATATCGCTCTCCTTTAATGGGTATCCCTGTAGCGGTGAAGGATAATATTTTAACTAAGGGAATAAAAACAACGGCTGGTTCTAAGATTTTAAAAGATTATCAGGCTATCTACGATGCCACTGTGACCAAAAAGCTCAAAAAAGCAGGCGTGGTATTGCTGGGCAAGACCAATTTAGATGAGTTTGGCATGGGCGCTTCCACTGAAAATTCCGCGTTTCAGAAAACAAATAATCCTTATGATCTTTCCCGAGTGCCCGGCGGCTCTTCCGGTGGTTCGGCCGCGGCAGTGGCAGCGGACGAATGCATTTTTGCCCTGGGTTCCGACACCGGCGGTTCAGTTCGCCAGCCCGCGGCCTTTTGCGGAGTAGTAGGATTAAAGCCCACTTACGGAAGGGTTTCTCGCTACGGTTTGATTGCCCTTGCTTCTTCTTTTGATCAAATTGGTCCTATTACCAAAACCGTGGAAGATGCGGCTTTAGTACTAAACCAGATTGCGGGTAAAGATGCTTTTGATTCCACTTCTGCTTCTGAAGTCGTTCCTGATTACACGAAGGAATTAGCAAAAGAAATTAAAGGAATTAAGATCGGGATACCGAAAGAATATTTCATTAAAGGAATAGATAAAGAAGTAGAAAAATTAGTGAGGGCAGCGATTGATAAGCTGAAAGAATTAGGTGCCCAGATACAAGAAGTAAGTCTTCCTTATACTAATTATGCCTTAGCAGCGTATTACATTATTCTGCCGGCTGAAGCCAGCGCTAATTTAGCTCGTTATGATGGCATTCGCTACGGATATTCCGCTTTAGGCAAAGAAGAAGCAGTAAAAAATCTATTTTCAGTCTATAGCCGGTCGCGGGCTAATGGGTTCGGCGACGAAGTGAAAAGAAGGATAATGATTGGAACCTACAGTCTTTCCAGCGGCTACTATGATGCCTATTATCTTAGGGCCCAAAAAGTAAAAACGCTGGTAGCAAAAGATTTTAAAGAAGTTTTCCAAAAAGTAGATCTTTTAGCTACTCCTACTACCCCTACGGTTGCTTTTCGCTTGGGGGAAAAACTGGATAATCCTTTAACAATGTATCTTTCCGATATTTATACCGTTTCCGCCAATATGGGAGGTATCCCTGCTATTTCCATTCCTTGCGGGATGGCCAACCAGTTGCCAGTAGGGATTCAGCTAATCGGAAAACCATTTGCGGAAAGTCAGATTCTAAACGTGGCTTATCAATATGAACAGGCGACAGATTGGCATTTCACCCCCTCTCTTTCTCCCCCTTTATAAGGGGGAAATGAAAAGGGGTTTTTTTGCCAATTTTAGCGGATTGTGTTATAGGTAAGGATAGGGAGGATAATTAATAATTTAGTAAAATCAAATATTATTTATGAACAGCAAACAAAAAATTCTTCTAATTGAAGATGATAAAATGCTGTTAGAGATGTATTCCTCGAAATTCAACCGGGAAGGATACGATATCATCACCGCGGAAAACGGATCGGACGGCCTGAAGATGGCCAAAGAAAACAAACCCGATTTGATTCTACTGGATATCATTCTTCCCAAACTGGACGGTTTTGCCACCTTAAAAGAGATCCGAAGCGATGCCAGTATTAAAGATACGCCCGTTATTCTGTTAACTAACTTGGGGCAAGACCAGGACATTCAAAAGGGTAAAGCGCTGGGGGCTGATGATTATTTTGTTAAGGCCAACCATACTCCCAGCGAAGTAGTGGAAAAAGTAAGGGAATTATTAAAGAACAAAGGAAAATAAATGAAAGAAAGAACTCTAATTATTATCAAACCTGATGCCCTACAAAGAAATTTATTAGGCGAGGTAATTACCCGTTTTGAAAGAAAAGGGTTGAAAATCATCGGGTTAAAAATGTTTTCCATTGATGATACATTAATTGCTGAACATTACGATCATCATAAAGACAAGCCGTTTTTTGAAGATTTAAAAAAATTTATGCAATCCTCGCCCGTAGCGGTAATGGTACTAGAAGGACATAGTGCAATCAATGCTGTCCGGCTGATTGTCGGGCCTACCACTGGCCGAGAAGCGGATGCCGGAAGCATTAGAGGAGATTTTTCAATGAGTAAGGGCCATAATATTGTGCACGCCTCTGATTCCAAAGAAACCGCCGAAAAAGAGATTTACCGTTTTTTCAACGAAGACGAGATTTTCAACTACCAAAAACTTGATTTTCCAGCAGTATACGATGAAAGTGAACGGCAAGAAATGGACGGAGCTTCTTAATCAGCTTTCTGAGTTTTACTTTTTAGCAACCAAATAATCAAACTTAAGAATAGACCTACTGAACTGTTATGTTTAGTGGGCTTTTTCTATTTTTCAATTGCCAGAAAAAAAATATTGGCATATACTAGATGTGCCCTACTCTTTAAAAATCAATTTAATCCGGTTCGCAGGATTATCACATTAGGAGCTTAATATTGTTTCGTTCCGTGGGATAAAGTGGTAGGCACCCACCCAGTGCGATTAGCTGATTCTGAAGGGTAGAACCTCACACTCTTTATTCTTCTTTATGAAATCTGAAGAAGAGATCCGGAAAACCTTTAAACTGTTTTGGGATGAAAACGGAATACTTAATTTAACTATATTTAATGAATCTTCCGATAAAGAAGAAAGTGTCCTTGTGGCTAAGCTGATCACGAGCGCCGTGGAAAATATTTTTAATCAGAACCCTTCTAAAACTGTAAATGTTTTACTTGACCTAACGTCCTTAAAAACACTCAAAGTTCCCCCTTCTTCAAAAGCAAGAGGGATCTACGTGAATTTATTGCATCATAATAGAATTAATAAAATCGCTATCGCTGGTACCAGTCACTTTCATGTATCGATAGCAAAGAGTTTATTTACTTTAGCCGGAAAGAAAAAAGTAAATGATTTTATCAATCAGAAAGAAGCAATCAGTTGGTTGAGACGGGAATAAGAGTTAAAAAATCAGCCGGCAAGTTTTGCCGGCATTTATTATGCGAGTTTTGAAACACTCGGATACTTCTGAAAAGAAATTGATCTTGTTATAAACTTTTTCATTTGTCTAGATCCCGGTTTTACTATATATTATGAACGTCGGGGATTGGCGCAGTTGGCTAGCGCGCATGCATGGGGTGCATGAGGCCGCCGGTTCAAGTCCGGCATCCCCGACCAGATGTGAGAAGGGTGCGTGCCTGTCCCGCGAAGCGGGAAGGCCGCCGGTTTGCCGCCACCTTAATGAGAAAATACAAAGAAGGCGGCATCCCGCTAAAGTGGGACAAGCCTGCCCCGTACACTTGAACGAAGTGAAAGTGGTACGGGGTCCAGTATCCCCGACCAACCCCGACCCAAGACTATAAAATAAATGGTTATAAAGTCCTAAGCCACTAGTTTTGGAGAGTAATTTTAAGGCAACCTATTGATAAAAAAATAAACCACCCCAAGGAGTGGTTTTTTGAACCAAAAAGAAAGTTAATCTTCCTCGTCACTCAAATCATTAGCACCTTTGAAATTATCGATGGCCGTGACAATAATTACTCTTTTTCCTTTTGTCGTCTCTTTGGTGCAATCAAAACATTTTCCATCCACTGAAAGCCAGCGGGTTGATCTGTTACAACAGCCACAAGATAGAATTAATTTTTGCGGCCATTTTATTTCTTTAACTTTACTCATCGTTTCCTCCGCCATAATTCAAAGAACGGTCAAGTAAAAGAACAGTAATAGAACTATCCTAAGTCAATAAATAATTTTTGTCAACACAATTTTATCAAGTACTCCTATATTCTTAGCGGAGCTTCAGAAGCACAAGGCGCAGAGTATTTAATTAAAGCAGAGTGGCGGCTGGAAGATTTGGCTAAGAAGTGCGAGAGGATTACCGAAGCTTAATAGATAACAGTTCAATCTAAAAACACTAGAAAAAGTGTTTTTGTTTTTAGGTCTTTTTATGTTATAATTTAAAACATGCCGAAGAAAAAGTATTTTAGTCAGTCGATAGAAGAAGTACTAAAAGCTTTTAAAACCAAAAAAGAGGGTTTATCGGATATTGAGGCTAAATCAAGATTAAAACACCACGGTCTTAATAAACTGCCGGAAGAAAAGATGATCCCGTGGTTTTTTTTATTGGTCAATCAATTTAAAAATTCATTAGTCTATATTTTACTGGGGGCAGCCCTAATCAGCTTTTTTCTTGAGGATTTGATTGATATGTATGTCATTTTAGCCGCTGTTTTGGTAAACGTAGCGGTTGGTTTTATTCAGGAATACAAAGCGGTAAAGGCAATGGAAACATTGAAAAAAGTAATCACTTTTTATGCCCGAGTAATAAGAAATGGTCGGGAAAAAGAAATTAAAGCAGAAGAATTGGTGCCCGGAGATGTAGTGTTGCTTAAAGCGGGCGATAAAGTCCCTGCTGATGGACGTCTCATTTTCAGCAAAAATTTTGAAGTAAATGAAGCAAGCCTGACTGGCGAATCAATTCCAGTTAAAAAAATAACTGATCAACTGAAAAATGATTTGGTTATCGCAGAACAAAAAAATATGGTGTTTATGGGTACGGTAGTAGTTACCGGAGTAGGGGAATTCGTGGTTACCGATACAGGAGTTAATACTGAGCTGGGAAAAATAGCAACTTTAATCAGAGAAACTTCGGAAGAAAGAACTCCCTTTCAGAAAAAGTTAGATCATTTCAGTCGTTTATTAGGTTATATCACGATAGGAGTGTCATTCGTGATTTTTCTCATTGGAGTAATAGAAGGGATTGGTTTTACTCAGATCTTTATTACCTCGGTGGCTATAGCAATTTCTGCCATACCGGAAGGGTTAGTGATTGCTGTGACTGCCATTCTAGCAGTAGGGATGCAGAGGATTTTAAAGCAAAAAGCCTTAGTTAAGAAATTGGTTGCCGCGGAAACCCTTGGTTCTACAACCGTGATCTGTGTTGATAAAACAGGTACTTTAACCGAAGGAGATATGCGGGTATCAAAATTAGTTACCCTGAATCATGATCTTTCTCCGGCACAGCATTATGCTAGCACTCCGCAGATTAAAGAAAGCATGGAATTGGTACTGCTGTTTAAAATCGGGGTTCTTAGCAATGACGCTGTAATTCAGAATCCGCAGGATGAATTTTCAAAATGGAAAATGATCGGTAATCCTACTGAAAAGTCTCTTCTTTCCGTGGGAGCCAGATTAGGCTTTTATCGAGAAGATTTAGAAAAAGAAGAACCTTGTTTAGATGAAATTCCATTTGATTCTGATAAGAAATATATGTTGACTCTCCATCAACAAAAAGATAAGAAAGTTATTTATCTAAAAGGAGCACCCGAAAAGGTTCTCGAAATGTCTAAGCGAATTCAAAATGGCAAAGCTATTAAGCCAATGAGTCTTTCTTTAAAGAAGAAGTTCCAAAATGAATTTGAAGAAATGAGCAGAACGGGATTAAGAACTTTAGCTTTTGGCTATCAATTAGTTAATTCAAAGGCAGAAAATCTAGGTAATCTAAAGCAGTTAAAGGAATTATCAGATCAATTCATATTCTTAGGATTTGTCGGCATAAAAGATCCTCTACGTAAGAAAACAAAAGAAACTATCGAGTTATGTAAGAAGGCCGGAATCAATATTGTGATGATAACGGGTGATCATAAATTAACGGCGCAGGCAATTGCTAAGGAATTAGGCCTAAAAAGCAAAGCCGAAAATATCTTAGAAGGAAAAGATTTAGTAAAACTTACCCATAAAGAGTTAGTAAAACGAATTAGAGATATTTCTGTTTATGCTCGAGTAACTCCAAAAGATAAACTGCAAATTGTTGATGCTTGGCAAGAAAAAGGAGAGGTGGTAGCGATGACCGGAGATGGTGTTAATGATGCTCCCGCCCTTAAGACAGCAGATATAGGAATTGCCCTCGGTTCCGGTTCTGATGTGGCCAAAGAGACTTCTGATATGGTAATTCTTGATGATAATTTCAGGACTATCGTTGCGGCAGTGAGAGAAGGAAGAATTATTTTTAATAATATTAAGAAGGTAATTCTTTATCTTTTATCCGATAGTTTATCCGAGATGATACTTATAACGGGCGCAATTATAATTAATGCTTTTTTTGTGAAAGATTTCCCCCTCCCCTTACTTGCTTCTCAGATTCTCTGGATAAATTTAATTGATGACAGTTTTCCGAGTATTGCTTTAACGTTTGATCCTGAAGAAAAAGAGATAATGACCGAAAAACCCCTAGGTCATAATCAGAACTTTTTTACCAAAGAGATGAAGATACTAACGTTATTAATCAGCGTGGTTCTAGGTTTGGGGAGTTTATTATTGTTTTTATTTTTAATCCGAAATGGTTGGGAGTTGGTTAGAGTGCAAACAATCATTTTTACTTTTTTTGCGGTTAGTACTTTGTTTTATGTTTTTAGCATAAGGTCACTTCGTCATTCAGTTTTTGTCGAAAAGTTTTCCTCAAATCGTTATCTTATTTATGCTGTGCTGACCGGATTTATTATGCAGTTAATGGCTGTTTATTTTTCGCCTCTCCAAAAGGTTTTTAGAACAGTTGCTCTCCGATTTGAAGATTGGGTGATTATTGGCATCGCTTGTGTTATAATCATTGTTCTAATTGAATTAACCAAGCATATTTTTATTCTTAGGAATAAAAGATAAGAAGCTTAGAAGATATCTATTCTTTCAATCCTAAAGCTTATATGTTATTTTATCTATATGAATGAAGCGATTATATCTTGGCTTAAAGATCACGGAATAAAAATTGTGATCATAATTCTGCTGGCAATTGTAGTGGATCGATTGATTGATCGTTATGCTGATAAAGCGATCGGAAGATTTGTAGTCAGGAAGCAAAAAAATCGTGATGCTAGAGAAATTAAGGAAAGAGCAAAAACCCTTTCTAATGTTTTTAATACTACGTCCACTTTAGTGCTATCGGTTATCGTTTTGCTTATGATTCTGCCAGAGGTAGGAATAGAAATAGCACCTCTTCTGGCTGGAGCAGGGATTATCGGATTAGCCATAGGATTCGGTTCTCAAAATCTAGTGCGTGATTTTTTGTCCGGTTTATTTATTATCATTGAAGATCAGTATGGAATCGGCGACGTGGTAAAAATAGGGGATAAATCAGGAGTGGTGGAAAGTTTGAATTTAAGAAGAACTGTTTTAAGAGATCTTGATGGCATACAACATCACATCCCCAATAGCGAGATAAAGACAGCTTCTAATCTTACTAAAGACTGGTCCCGCATAAATTTAGATGTGCCCGTTTCCTCTAGCGCTGATCCTGATCAAGTAGTCGGCCTGCTCAATAAGATTAGTCAGGAATTACATCAGGATCCTGAATACAGAGATTTTTTTCTTGAAGCGCCGACAGTATTAGGCCTAGATAAATTTGAAGGGTCAGTAATTGTTTTTAAGATTTTAGGAAAAACAAAATCCCTTAGACAATGGGATCTGACCCGAGAATTAAGAAAACGGATAAAAAAAGAGTTTGATCAAGCAAGGATTGAATCTCCTTTTTCGAAACAGGCAAAATAAAACAAAAATCCTTTTAAGAAAAGGATTTCCTTAATCCTCTGTACTTTCGAAGCAAGTGTTCAGGTTGACATGCCTTCGTCCCGCGTCCACGGGACTACGGCGTGCAGGACATGCTGTTATCTACATTTTAAATAATAAAACAAGCCCTAATGCTTAGCATTGGGGTGTTCCTATTCTTGACAAAAGCACAAAAAATTATTTTTTTATTTTAGTTTGGCTTTTAATACAGCGAGCACAAGCTTTTACTCTTTTTCCTTGATAAACGGTTTTTTGTAAATTCAAATATTGCCGTCTTTTAGTAGCGATGTTAGAATGACTTCTTGAGACACTGGTGAGTGCGCCTCTCCCACAAATTTGACAAAATCGGCCCATAGTTTTTTTCACAGAATTAAGGATAAAAAAGAAAACTCTTAAAAGTTCTATATAAGATTAACATATTCTTTTTACTAAATCAAGAAAAAAATGATTCTTAGCCTTCTTTTTAGGGAACCCGCGATATTTCTAGCCTGGATTATGGCTATTATATTTGGCATAACAATTCATGAGTTTTCTCATGCCTTTGGAGCAACTCTCTTAGGTGATCGAACCCCCAAATATGATGGTCGCTTAACGCTTAATCCCCTAGCTCATCTGGATTTTTTGGGATTCATGGTTTTACTTTTTGCCGGTTTTGGCTGGGGAAAACCAGTTGTTTATAATCCTTTTAATATTAGGTATCGTCGCTGGGGGCCGGTGATTATTTCTTTATTAGGGCCACTGTCTAATTTTATTGCCATGTTCATTTTTGGTTTTACTCTCAAACTCTTACTGGCTTATACAAGCTTGGATACGGGTAATATGCTGGCCATCTTTCTGGTTGCTTTGATTCAGATTAACCTAATTCTGGGAGTTTTTAATTTAATACCCATTCCTCCCTTAGATGGTCATCACATTTTATATGCTTTTTTGCCCCCTTCCGCCGATAGTTTTAAGCGGTCGTTCGAACGCTCGGGCCCTTTATTGCTTTTAGGGCTTATTGTTTTGGATAGTTTTTTTGGTCTTTCTATTTTCGCCTCTGTTTTTCAAGTCGCTTCCGATCTAATTTTTAGAGTTTTTGGGTAGAGTCTCGTTTTTATCAGGAAGTAAAAGAGAACAGTAGAGGCTGAAGAAGGGTAGAGGAAAACCTTGGAAACAAGCCCCGATTAGCCTTTTTTGTCTTCTTAGGCCATCTTAAGCTTTAGCTCATTGACGTATTTATCCATATTTGCTAGACTTTATTTGAAAATATCTTAAGCAAGATTATTTTTTTTATCCTAAATGCCAACTATAAACCAATTAGTAAAAAGAGGACGAAAAAGTCAGAAAAAGAAATCCAAGACTCCTGCTCTAGAGACTACTTTAAATCCTCTAAAAAGAAAACGAAGCAAACTACCCAAAGGTTCACCTTTTAAACAGGGAATCTGTGTTAAGGTAACTACTACCACTCCTAAAAAACCTAATTCCGCTCTCCGAAAGATAGCCCGCGTTAAGCTTTCTAATGGTATGGAAGTTACGGCCTATATTCCCGGAATTGGCCACAATCTTCAAGAACATTCCATAGTTATGATCAGGGGCGGAAGAGTAAAGGATTTACCCGGAGTGCGCTATCATGTTGTTAGAGGAGTTTATGATACCCAAGGGGTGGAAGGTAGAAAGCAAGGTCGCAGTCTTTATGGAGCGAAAAAGGAAAAGGTTAAAAAAGAAAGTTAATATTAAATAGATGCGCGGAAAGAAAGCACCAAAAAGAAAGATTCAACCTGATTTTAAGTATAGCAGCATTATTATTGCTAAATTTATTAATCACATTATGCGTCGCGGCAAAAAATCGACTGCCGAAAGGATTGTTTATGGTGCTTTGGATACAATTAAAGAAAAGATAAAGAAAGACCCCTTGGATGTCTTTGATCAGGCGATTAAGAATGTCTCTCCGGTCGTTGAGGTGAAAGCCCGAAGAATCGGGGGGGCGAACTATCAGATACCAGTGGAGGTAAAAGGAGAACGACGGACAACTCTGGCAATGCGTTGGATTATTAAGGCGGCCAAAGAAAAAAAAGGAAAACCAATGCAGGAAAAATTGGCACAGGAGCTAACGGATGCCGCTAATCAGCAAGGGGCAGCAATTAAAAAGAAGGAAGATGTGCATCGCATGGCCGAAGCTAACCGCGCCTTCGCCCACTTCGCATAATAATTTATAATTTAAAATTTATAATGTATAATTTCAGTAAATTGAACGGTAATCAGTAACTAATAACTTTGGCTAGCAATTCAAATTTTGTTACTTAGTGCTCATTATTATAAATTTTTGAAGATGCCCAGAGAATACAATCTTGAGAAGACCCGGAATATAGGAATAATTGCCCACATTGATGCGGGCAAAACAACCGTTACCGAACGGATTCTTTATTATACGGGAAAAAAACATAAAATAGGGGAAGTGCATGAAGGAGAAGCCGAAATGGACTGGATGGAACAGGAGAAAGAAAGGGGAATAACCATAACGGCTGCCGCAACCACCTGCTTTTGGAAAGACCACCGGATCAATATTATTGATACTCCCGGCCATATTGATTTTACCGTAGAAGTACAGCGCTCTTTAAGGGTGCTGGATGGAGGGGTAGTGATTTTTGATGGAGTGGCTGGAGTTGAGCCTCAATCAGAAACAGTATGGCATCAGGCTGATAAATATGAAGTCCCCCGTTTGTGTTTTATTAATAAAATGGATCGGATGGGCGCTAATTTTTATGCCGATCTAGATTCTATTCACGAAAGATTAACTAAAAATGCCTATCCTATTCAACTGCCTATCGGAGCAGAAGAAAATTTTAAGGGCGTTATTGACCTTCTTACCAGGAAGGCCATAATCTATAAAGATGAAATGGGTAAGGAATGGGAAGAAACCGACATGCCGGAAGATATGAAAGAAAAAGTAGAGGAGTACCGTCATAAGCTGATTGAAGCAATTGTGGAAAATGACGAAAATCTTCTGCAGCAATACTTGGAGGGAAAAGAGATACCAATCGGAGATTTAAAAAAGACGCTTCGTGAAGCAACTATGGAATATAAAATCGTGCCTATTTTAACCGGTTCGGCCCTTAAAAACAAAGGAATCCAGTTTTTGCTGGACGCGGTTAACGACTATCTCCCTTCACCTTTGAATGTTCCCGCCGTAGAAGGAGAAAATCCAGACACTGAAGAAAAAGAGATTAGAGAAACTAAAGATGAAGTTCCTTTTGCTGCTCTAGCATTTAAAGTAGCAGCCGATCCCTTTGTTGGTAAGTTGACTTTCTTTAGAGTTTATTCTGGCATCCTTGCGGCCGGTTCTTACGTATTAAATACAACCACTGGCAATAAAGAAAGAATTAGCAGAATTGTTCGTCTGCACGCCAATCATCGGGAGGATGTTAAAGAAGTTTATGCCGGTGACATCGCAGCGGCAGTAGGATTAAAGAAAACCACTACCGGTGACACTCTTTGCGACTTGGATCACCCTATTGTTTTAGAAAAAATTACTTTCCCCGAACCGGTTATTTCCATTGCCATTGAACCTAAAACTAAAGCCGATCAAGAAAAACTGGCTTTCTCCCTCGCTCAATTGGCGGAAGAAGATCCTACTTTCCGAGTCAAAACTGATGAAGAAACAGCCCAGACCATTATTTCAGGAATGGGCGAATTACATTTAGAGGTGATTGTGGATCGAATGAAAAGAGAATTTAAGGTAGAAGCCAACGTAGGAAGGCCTCGGGTAGCCTACAAAGAAACAATTAAAACTGAAGCACAAGGAGAAGGAAAATACATTCGACAATCCGGCGGCCGAGGACAATATGGCCATTGTTATCTAACGGTTGAGCCGTTAGAGCGTGGAAAAGGATTTGAATTTGTTGACAAAGTGAAGGGGGGTAATATTCCCTCAGAATATATTCCGGCCATTGAAAAGGGGGCCAAAGAAGCAATGGACAATGGAGTATTGGCCGGTTATCCCTTGGTTGATTTAAAAGCTACTCTAACTGACGGATCGTATCATGAAGTTGATTCATCGGAAGCGGCGTTCAAAATTGCTGGTTCAATGGCTTTACAGACGGCAGTAAGAAGGGCGGATCCGATTTTGTTAGAGCCAATTATGAAAATTGAAGTAATCACTCCTGAAAATTTTATGGGAGATGTAATTGGAGATTTGAATTCTAAACGGGCACATATTAGGGAGATGAGAGATAGGCTGAAGCAAAAAATAATTGATGCCGAAGTTCCGCTGGCAGAAATGTTTGGATATGCTACTACCCTTCGTTCCATGACCCAGGGCCGGGCGAGCTATTCGATGGAATTTTCCCATTTTTCAGAAGTGCCCAAAAATGTTGCCAATAGCTTAATTGAAGATCTTGAAAATAAGGAGTAGAATAAAAGGGAGCTAATTCTTTCAAAAAACAACATGTCTCTTTTTATGCGATGGTTTATTTTTATTTCTTTCACTCTATTGATGATTGGGGTAATCTGGATATATCGCACTAATACTATTGAAGAATCCAGTTTCGTAGAAGTAATTATCCGCGGCCGAATCAGAGTATCAGTTACCGTTGAGCCGCCGGACGTAGCGGCAAAGATCTTCCTTAATGGGGAAGATACCGGCAGAACAACGCCGACCGTAATAAAAGTGAATCCTGGCACCTACATGATTAGAGTTGAAGCAGAGGGGTATAAACCAGCAGAAGACGAAGTGATTGTAAAAACATTAAGAGTTACGCCGGTAAACTTTTCCTTAGAGCCTCTCTAGTTTATCATAAAGGGCCAATTTTGGCTTAAATTAGCCAAATAATGGATAACTGTGAATTATTTGTGTATGGTTAGAAAACAAAATGACTTGCCAAAATTTCTCTTCACTGATATAATCATCTATACTTTCAAGCATATAATAGCCAATTTAATTTAGTTTATAATTAATTGAGTAAAGAAAAAGCTATGGCAGAAAAATTTGACAGATCAAAACCCCACGTAAACGTTGGCACTATTGGTCACGTTGATCATGGGAAAACTACGCTTACCGCGGCCATTCTAAAATATCTTCTTGGTCAGGGCAAAAAAGCGCAGGATAAATCAGTGGATCAGATTGACAATGCGCCCGAAGAAAAAGAGCGCGGGATTACCATTGCTACTGCTCACGTAGAATATGAGACTGATAAAAGGCACTATGCTCACGTAGATTGCCCAGGACATGCCGACTACATTAAAAATATGATTACGGGCGCTGCCCAAATGGACGGTGCGGTACTAGTTGTTTCCGCTGCCGATGGTCCAATGCCTCAAACCAGAGAACATATTCTTTTGGCCAGACAGGTGGGCGTTCCTTATATTGTGGTTTTTTTAAATAAAACTGATCAAGTTGATGATAAAGAGTTGATCGATCTAGTAGAGGTAGAAATTAAAGATCTGCTCAATAAATATGAATTTCCCGGAGACCAGATTCCGATTATTAAAGGGTCAGCACTTAAAGCTTTAGAAAACCCTACCGATCCTGAAGCGACAAAATGTATACAGGAACTACTGGACGCAATTGACAGCTATATTCCCGATCCTAAAAGAGAAGTGGACAAAGACTTTTTGATGCCGATTGAGGATATCTTCTCTATTGAAGGAAGAGGAACGGTAGTGACCGGAAAAATTGAAAGAGGAATGGTAAAGTTGAATAACGAAGTAGAGATCGTAGGCATCAAGGATACTCAAAAAACAGTGGTCACTGGCATCGAGATGTTCAATAAACAGTTGGATGAAGGCCGAGCAGGTGATAACGCGGGGGTGCTTTTAAGAGGAACTAAAAAGGATGAAGTAGAAAGAGGACAAGTATTGGCCAAACCTGGCACGATAACTCCTCACACTGAATTTGAAGGAGAAGTATATATCTTAACCAAAGAGGAAGGCGGCCGCCACACCCCTTTTACTAAGGGATATAAGCCGCAATTCTATATCAGAACGACTGATGTAACAGGCGAGGTTGAACTAGCGGAAGGAACCGAAATGGTAATGCCTGGTGATACCGTTACCTTTAAGATAAAATTGATTGTTCCGGTTGCTTTAGAAGAAAAACAACGGTTTGCTATTAGAGAAGGAGGACACACGGTAGGAGCCGGAGTAGTAACTAAAATAATAAAATAAAAGGATGATGAGGTCATTGTGGCCTCATCGTCTTAATTTAAAAGTAAGTTAAAAATAGAATAATCAATGGTAATTGAGGGGAAAAAGAAGTCATCAGAAAATAGGGATAATCCGAGAACAAATAAAGAAAATAACGAAGAAGAAGTTGTTCATCAGCGGATTCGGATTAAAATTAAAGCGTACGACAATAAAATTATTGATCAGTCAACTCGTACGATTATTGAAACTGCTGAGCGATCAGGAGCAAAAATTTGTGGCCCCGTACCACTCCCTACCGAAAAAAGCAAGTACACTGTTATTCGTTCTCCTTTTGTCCATAAAAATTCACGGGAACAGTACGAAATGAGAGTTCATAAGCGTCTGATTGATATTATTGATCCTTCCGCCAAGACCGTTGACACCTTAATGAATCTGAGTTTGCCGGCAGGAGTGGATGTAGAAATAAAAATGTAATTTTTAAAATTAAAGAAATTCTCAGCTTGATGAGTATCGGAAATGATCCCGCGTCCGCGGGATATCAACCGAGTACTCAAAAAAGCTATTTCGGAGTTAGACTTTCTTCAATAATTAAAATTTATTAAATACTAAACCGGGTTTTTTAAGAAATCCTTAAAAGTGAAGAAAGAAAAGACTGGAAAAAATCGCGGTTTTTTTTAATAAAAAAATGAAATTCATATTAGGAAAAAAAATTGGAATGACCAGACGGTTTCAAGAAGATGGAACTGTTGTTCCGGTAACTTTAGTAAAAGCAGGTCCTTGTACTGTTACTCAAGTTAAAACCAGCAAAAATGATGGTTATCAAGCGATTCAGATCGGATTCGAAAAGAAAAGTAAACTTCTCAAACCTCTGCAAGGACATTTAAAAAATTTAGACAATCCCCGATATTTAAGAGAGTTTCGGACTAATAATTCAAATCAATTCAAAAGAGGAGATCAGATCAATATTTCAATTTTCAAAGAAGGGGATGTAGTGCAAGTAAGTGGAGTTTCTAAAGGAAAGGGTTTTCAGGGAGTTGTTAAACGGCATGGATTCCATGGCAGTCCTGCTTCTCACGGTCATAAAGATCAATTAAGGATGCCTGGTTCTATTGGTAGTTCTTTTCCAGAACACGTCCGCAAAGGAAAAAGAATGGCGGGACGAATGGGAGGTTTAAAATCCACCGTTAAGAACCTTCAAATAGTAGAAGTAGATAAGAAGAATGGCCAACTGGCAATCAAAGGGGCGGTGCCCGGTGCAAGAAACCAGCTAGTACTAATTCTGGGCGAAGGAGAAGATTCAGCTGCTATTCAAGAAAATAATCAAGTGGATGTTTCTAAAAAGGGGTCAGAAAAAAAAGAAGAAAAACCCAATCAGAATAGCATCAAAGAAGATAAAAAAACGGAGGAGAAGAATAAATGAAGAAAATCCCAGTTTATAATTCAGAAGGGAAAATAGTAGAAGAGATTGATTTGAATCCAAAAATTTTTGGAGTTGCGGTGAAGCCAGAATTAGTTCAACAAGCAGTAGTGATTCAAATGGCTAATGCTCGGAAAGTTTTAGCCCACACCAAAGACCGCAGTGAAGTTCGGGGCGGCGGAGCAAAACCTTGGCGTCAAAAGGGAACTGGACGAGCCCGTCACGGATCGATTCGTTCCCCGATCTGGGTTGGCGGCGGAATAACTTTTGGACCTACTAAAGATAGAAACTTTCACAAAAGAATTAACAAAAAAGCCAAGCGCAAAGCTCTTTTTATGGTTTTATCTGATCGGACTCAAGAATCAAAAGTTATTGTTTTGAATGAGTTAGTAATGAAGGAGATTAAAACCAAAGCGCTTGCCGGAATGCTAGCGAAGCTGCCAGTTAAGAGCAAGAAAACAACCATTATTCTTCCTAAGAACGACGGCAAAATTGTAAAATCAGCTCGAAATATTTCAGGCATTAAAACCATTCAAGCAGACAGTTTAAATATTAAGGATATTTTAAAATCAGAATATTTACTGATTATCAAGGAAAGTTTAAGAAAAATAGAAGAAGTTTATCTAAAATCAAAATCTAGCCAATAATTTTTCCAAGAGAATGGGAATATTTGATCGATTCAAAAAGACAAAGGATATAGAGAAAGAGCCAAAAGTTGAAAAGAAGGCTCCCAAGAAAAAGCCGGAAAGCAAAAAGAAAAAAGCTGAACCAAGGTTGTTTGACCCTTCCTTAGTGCCGTCTGGTAAAGAAGAAAAACCGAAAGCGGAAAAACAGAAAAAAGAAGCGAAAGATGTTAAAGAAAAGACTAAAGAAAAGACCAAAAAGGAAAAGAAGGAAGATACCGGGGAAGCTTATCGAGTTCTGATTAAACCACTGGTTACTGAAAAATCGACTAGCCTAGGAGTTTATAGTAAGTATGTTTTCAAAGTAGCATCAAAAGTTAGTAAAATTGAGATAAAAAAAGCAATCCATGATCTCTATGGAGTTGAGGTAATAAAAGTGAATATTGTTAATCAGGGCGGAAAGCCCATTCAGTACGGCCGTAGTTCAGGCAGAACCGGAAGTTGGAAAAAGGCAGTGATTACTTTAAAACCGGGAGAAAAAATAGAAATTTACGAAGGAGTTTAAATAATGGCAATCAGAAAATACAAACCGAATACTGCTGGTAGAAGAATATCATCCGTTGGGGATTTTTCTGGTCTTACCAAAAAGAGACCGGAAAAAAAACTGATAATAATCAAGAAAAGCAAGGGGGGAAGAAACGTAAGAGGAAAAATCACCGTTCATCATCAGGGTGGTGGCACTAAACGTTATCTTAGAAAAATAGATTTTAAACAAGATCGTTTTGATCAAACAGCAGAAGTGTCGGCAATAGAATATGATCCTAATCGCAATGCCAGGATTGCCTTAGTCCGGTATGAGGATGGGGAAAAACGATACATCTTGGCCCCGGTAGGATTAGTAGTAGGCGATAAGATCGTTTCATCCCAAAACAAAATTGAAATTAAAAATGGTAATCGGTTAATTCTCAAAAATATTCCACCGGGCATGTTGGTCTATAATGTAGAACTGGTACCTGGCAGAGGGGGCGAGATCGTTCGTTCCGCCGGGAGTAATACTGTTATTCAGGCAATCGAGAATGGTTTAGTCCAGCTTAAACTTCCTTCTGGAGAAATAAGACTAGTTTCTGAAGATTGTATGGCATCAATCGGGCAAGTTTCCAATCCTGATTATCGCCATATTCGCTGGGGCAAAGCGGGTCGGATAAGATATAAAGGCATCCGTCCAACAGTAAGAGGAAAAGCCAAAAATCCGGTTGATCATCCGCATGGAGGAGGAGAAGGAAAGTCGCCGATTGGAATGAAAAGACCAAAGACACCTTGGGGTAAACCAGCCTTAGGGGTAAAAACAAGAAAACAAGGAAAAAAATCAGATCAATTTATTCTCAAAAGAAGAAAAGGTAAGTAACTAGTAATTCGTAATTAAAATCAAAATTATTCATTCATCATTCATAATTAATAATCCCTATGTCGCGATCGCTTAAAAAAGGACCCTTTGTGGATCAAAAACTGCTCAAGAAGCTTTCTAAGGTGAAACGGGGCGATAAAACGATTGTTAAAACCTGGTCACGAGCCTGCACGATTACTCCAGAAATGGTAGGTTTTACCATTGGGGTTCATAACGGCAGAGAACATATCCCGGTTTATATTGTAGAAAATATGGTTGGGCACAAGCTAGGCGAATTTGCGCTGACCAGAAAATTTATTAAACACGGCGGAAGAATGCAGAAAGAAGAAGAAACCGCCCAAGCCGCTGTTCAGAAAAAGGAACTAGTGGAAGCCAAGAAAGAAATAGAGCAAAAAACCGGTTCTAAAGAAGAAAGCAAATAATTTAAATTAAGAAATTCATGGAAGTTAAAGCAAAATTGAATAGAATAAGGATGTCGCCAAAGAAAGTAAGATTGGTAATTGATGTTATTCGGGGATTAGAAGTAGAAAAGGCAAAAGAGCAGTTACAATTTATTACCAAAGCCGCCACTGGACCGATTTTAAAACTACTGAACTCAGCGATTGCCAATGCCGAAAACAACTTTAAGCTGGACAAAAATAACCTTTTTATTAAAAAGATTACCGCTAACGAAGGCCCGGTTTTAAAACGGTATCGACCACGTGCTTTCGGGAGAGCAGCAGAAATAAGAAAACGCTCTTCATTAATTGAACTGGTTTTAGCAGAAAAAAAGGAGTCGAAACAAAAAACAACAACTGATAAAAAGAAAGCGGAAAGAGAAAAAATTAAAATAATAAAGGCGGAAGAAATTAAAAAGGAAGCATCTGCTGCCAAGAAAAAAGAGACACCAATAGAAGAAAGAAAAAAGAAATCAATTATAGATTTAGGAAGAATAAAAGATAAATTCATTCATAGAACAGGAGATAAGTAAGCGATGGGAAGAAAAGTAAATCCAAGAATATTTAGAATAGGAATAATTGCCCAAGCAAATTCTAAGTGGTTCGCTCGGAAGAATTATAGTGAATTTTTACGAGAAGACGTTCAGATTAGAGATTTTTTAAGAAAGAAGTTAAAAGAAGGGGGAGTGGCTAAGATCGAGGTTGAACGTTCTGCTGGCAAGCTGACTATTATTATTCATACTTCTCGGCCAGGGGTTATTATCGGACGAGGAGGAGGAGGAATTGAAGAATTGAAGAGACAGTTAAAACAAAGATATTTAGGAAGCAAGAAAATCGATCTTAATATCACTATTCAAGAAGTAGAAAAACCAGATTTAAATGCTGAACTGGTACTACAAGGATTGATTGCTCAAATAGAAAAAAGAATCCCGTTCCGAAGAGTAATGAAGAGAGGAATTGATCAGGTGATGCAGGGAGGAGCGCAAGGAGTAAAGATAATTATGGCCGGAAGATTGAATGGCGTAGAAATAGCGAGAACCGAGACTCTTTCTAAGGGAAAGGTTCCCCTGCATACTCTAAGAGCCGATATCGATTATTCCCGAGGAACGGCTCGGACAACCTATGGAGCAATTGGGATAAAGGTATGGATTTATCGGGGTCAAATATTTCAAAAGAAACAAGAAGGTAAATTAGAATAATCTAATTCAATTTCAATGTTACAGCCCAGAAAATTAAAACATCGAAAATCATTCCGGCCGAAAGTGAAAGGCAGAGCTACTCAAAAGACAGAATTGGCTTTTGGCAGTTATGGTCTGAAGGCGATTACTGGTTCTTGGGTGTCGGATCGGCAAATCGAAGCAGCGCGTCGAGCCATGACCCGCTTTGTGAAACGGGGAGGAAAAATCTGGATTAGAATATTCCCTCGTTATCCTATTACTGCTAAAGGAGGAGAGGTAAGAATGGGGGGAGGAAAAGGTTCAGTGGAACGCTATGTCGAAAAAGTAAAAGCCGGGACGATTATGTTTGAGATGGATGGTATTTCAGAAGAAGTGGCGCGTGAAGCATTTAGATTAGCTTCTCATAAACTTCCGCTGAGAACTAAAATTTTAATTAAGCAAGAATTATAATTATGAAAATCAAAGAATTGAGAGAAAAATCAGATAATGAACTTCAAAAACTGTTAAAAAGCACTCGGGAGCATTTTAGAGAAGTGCGTTTTAAGGTAGCAAGTGAACAATTGAAAAATGTGCGGGCAGTTCGGGCGGAGAAAAAGACCATCGCCAAGATTCTAACAGTTATTAAGGAACGAGCGGATAAAAATTAGCTAATCAAAAATAAATTATGAAAAAAGCAGAGATTAATTCACAAGATATTGCTTTCCGCCGGGCCATAGTGGCTAAGAGAAAAAGGTTTTCCGGAGTAGTAATTGGTGATGCAATGGATAAAACAATTGTGATAAGAATAAACCGAGTAAAGTCTCATCCCAAGTATCGAAAGCAATATACCATAATTAAAAAATTTAAGGTCCATGATCCCCAGAATAAATATCATAAGGGAGATCAGGTAGAATTTGTGGAATGCCGGCCAATTTCCAAAGAAAAAAGATGGAGGGTAATTTACAAAAATCAAAAAGGAACAAATCAAGATTAAATTTTTTAATTTTTCGTTTTAAATTTTAAACTCATCATGATTCAAGCAGGATCAAGACTTAAAGTGGCAGATAACACCGGAGCAAAAGTTTTGCAGTGTATTAGAGTATTAGGAGGAAATAAAATACGCTATGCGGGAATTGGCGATATTATCACGGTGGCGGTAAAAGGAGCGAATCCTTATAGCATGGTTAAGAAAGGCGATGTTTTGCAGGCGGTGATTGTCCGGCAGAAAAAAGAATTAAAGCGTAAAGACGGATCCTATATCCGGTTCGATGAAAATGCGGCGGTGATAGTTGACAAAAATAATAAGGAACCAAGAGGAACAAGAATTTTTGGTCCCATTGCTCGGGAATTAAAAGGCAAAGGATTTGATAAGATAGTTTCTTTGGCTCCCGAAGTATTATAAAATAAATAAAATTAGTAAGATGGATTTAAAAAAAGGCGATCAAGTAAGAATAATTCTTGGGAAAGACCGGGGCAAAAAAGGTAAAATTATTCAAGTTTTTCCCAAGCAAAACCTGGTGGTAGTAGAAGGTTTGAATCTTCATGTTAAGCATACCCGTCCCAGAAAAGAAGGAGAAAAAGGTGAACGAGTACAATTCAGTACACCATTAAATGCATCTAATGTTATGTTAATTTGCTCCAAATGTGGCAAACCGGTCAGGATTGGTCATAAAAATATTGAGAACAAAAAGGGTCGTATTTGCCGAAAGTGTAAAGAGGTAATTTAAAGCAATAATAATTATGAATAATTTAAAAGAAAAATATCTAAAAGAAATAATTCCTGAATTAAAAAAGCAAATGGGGTATCAGAATAATCTAGCCGTTCCTAGGCTGAAAAAAGCAGTGGTTAATGTCGGAACCGGCCGAGCAATTCGTGATCCCAAGTTTATAGATGTAGTAGTAAGTACTTTAGCCAGGATTACGGGGCAGAAGCCCGTCTTTACCAAAGCTAAAAAGTCCATTTCTAATTTTAAAGTCAGGCAGGGAATGACCATAGGAGCAATGGTTACTTTACGGGGGAATCGGATGTATGATTTTGTAGAAAAAATAATCAAAATAAGCTTACCTAGAACCAGAGATTTTAGGGGGCTTCCTTTAAAAATGATTGGTAATCAAGGCAATTTAAGTATCGGCATTAAGGAACATACTGTTTTTCCTGAAATTAAAACTGATGAAGTAGAAACAATTCATGGTTTAGAAGTGAATATTGCTACTTCCGCCAAAACAAAAAAAGAAGGAATATTGTTATTTAAATTATTAGGTTTTCCCTTACAAGAGGAATAAGTTATGGCTAAAAAATCTCAGATTGCAAGAGCAAAAAGATCACGCTTAAATCCAAAATTTTCTTCTCGCATAGTAAGAAGGTGTTGGCGTTGCGGAAGAGCCCACGGATACATGAGGAAATTTGACTTATGCCGAATCTGCTTTAGAGAATTGGCGAATAAAGGAGAAATACCTGGAATAAGAAAATCAAGTTGGTAATAAATGCTGAGGCAATTTACAATTTCCAATAAATTTTCAAGTAACGGGGTAAATGAAAATTGTAAAATTGAAAATTGGAAACTACTTAAACCTAATACCTAAAACCTAATACCTAAAACCTAATACCTAAAACCTAATACCTAAAACCTCTATGACTATGACTGATCCCATTGCCGATATGCTAACTAGAATTCGTAATGCTGTCCAGCTGAAAAAAGACGAAGTAGTTTTTCCTTTTTCTAAAATAAAATTTGAGATTGCTAAAATATTGACAAAAGAGGGTTATATCAAAAATGCCCAGAAAACAGAAAACACCTTTGCTAAAATTAAAATTACCTTAAAGTACACTTCAGATCGCAAGCCAGTAATCCAGAACTTAACAAGAGTTAGTAAACCGGGAAGAAAAGTTTATGTCCATCATCAAAAATTGCCCTATGTTTTGAATAGTTTGGGGATAGCCATTATCTCTACTCCTAATGGTCTAATGACCAATAAAGAGGCACGAAAAAATAAATTGGGCGGAGAAGTAATCTGCGAGGTAAGCTAAGATAATTAAACGATAATTTACATATGTCCCGAGTGGGTAAAAATCCAATAAAAATTCCTGAAAAAGTCACCGTTGAAATTAACGGAAGAAAAGTAAAAGTCAAGGGTCCTAAGGGGGAATTATTCCAAGAACTCCCTCCTTTGGTATCGCTAGTCCAAAAAGAACAGCATCTTCAGGTATCAGTACCAGATAGTCAAATCAAATCCAATAGAGCGTTGTGGGGGTTGACCCGGGTACTGGTTGCCAATATGATTGAGGGAGTGATTAATGGATTTGAGAAAAAATTAGAAATCAATGGAATCGGATTCAAAGCGGAAGTAAAAAATAGAAAGCTAATTCTAAATGTTGGATTTTCTCACCCCGTTGAGTTTGAATTGCCAGAAGGAATCGAAGGAAAAGTAGAAAAAAATATAATTATCATATCGGGAATAGATAAACAACTAGTGGGGGATACTGCTGCCCGGATAAGAAACATAAAAAAACCGGAACCTTATAAAGGAAAGGGAATTAAATACGTTGAAGAAATAATTCGCAGAAAAGCAGGTAAAATAGCGAAAGGAGCTGAAGGAAAAGCTTAAAGTAGATAAGATACTTCAAATAGCAAATTATGTCTAACCCTCAAAAGAAGAAACAATTTCAAAGAGAAAGGAGAAAAAAGAGAATTCGCACCAAAATTCAGGGGATAGTGAAATGCCCTCGATTTTCTGTATATCGTAGTCTTAACCATATCTATGTTCAAATAATCGATGATCAAAAAGCAAAAACTTTGGTAAGTGCTAGTGATAGTGAATTGACGAAGAAAAATCAGAAAGAAAGAAAAGAAGTAGTCGCTAAAGCAGTAGGAAAGCTAGCTGCCCAAAAGGCCCTGGCAAAAAAAATAAAACGGGTGGTCTTTGATCGAGGAGGATTTACTTACCATGGCAGAATAAAAGCGTTAGCGGAAGGAGCAAAAGAAGGGGGACTTAAATTTTAAATCATTAGGCAACTAAATATGATCTATAAAAAGACAAGAAAATCAGCGATGAGAGAACTTTCTAAGGATGAATTTGAACAAAAAATAATTGAAATTTCTCGAGTAACCAGGGTTCAAGCAGGCGGGAAAAGAATGAGTTTTCGGGCTTGTGTAGTGATAGGCGATCAAAAAGGACGAGTAGGAATGGGAATTAAAAAAGGAGCCGACGTGTCAATGGCGGTTAATAAGGCAGTTACCGCGGCAAAAAAGAATCTGATCAAAGTAAAAATAATCAATGATACCATTCCTTATATTATAAAAGAGAAATCCGGTGGCGCCAAAGTCTTTTTGAAACCTGCCCCGCCAGGAAGAGGAATTATTGCCGGGGGTCCCGTAAGAGCAGTGTTAGAGTTGGCTGGGATTAAAAACATAGTCAGTAAAATGCAGGGATCTAAGAATAAAATCAATAATGTAAGGGCCACTATTATTGCTTTAACTAAAATAAGAACCCCAGAAGAGATCAATAAAATAAGACAAGCAAGTTAAAAAATGGCATTATCGTTATCACAACTTAAATCACATCCCTCTTCTCAAAAAAGAAAAAAAAGAGTAGGACGAGGAAATTCTAGTAAGGGCGGAACTTATGGAGGCAGAGGACAAAAAGGACAGAAATCTCGTTCCGGCGGCCGCCGCAAGGCCGGACATCGAGGCAAAAAGTCGCCCGCTTTTATTAGCCAGATCCCGAAAGCAAGAGGATTCAAGAGTATTAGTCCGAAAATGAATATTGTCAACATTGGTCAATTGAACAATTACTTTTCAGATGGAGAAACTATTAATCTAAAAAAACTTCTAAATTCTGAATTAGTTGCTAATAACGGCAATGAACTCAAGGTATTAGGAGGTGGGGAATTAAAGAAAAAATTTATAGTTACCGCCCACCGCTTTTCTAAATCCGCAGAAGATGCTATAAAAAAGGCAGGTGGAGCTGTTAATATCATCAAAAAAGCACCTGATAGAGAGAATAAGAAAAAATTAGATAACAAAAAGTAAAAGTAATGGCTGGGAAGGTTATTGAAAAAATAACTCAACTTTGGAAAGTCAAGGATATCAGAAATAAAATTCTTTATATCCTGGGTTTGTTATTAGTATTTAGAATAGCGGCGCATGTCCCTGTCCCGGGAGTGGATGTTGAAAACCTAAAAAACTTTTTAGGATCTAATCAAGTATTAGGACTTTTAAATCTTTTTTCCGGTGGAGCCTTAGAAAATTTCTCAGTAGTGATGTTGGGATTAGGGCCTTATATTACCGCTTCTATTATTTTTCAGTTGTTGGCCATGATTATTCCGCGGTTAGAAGAACTACAGAAAGAAGGAGAATCAGGCCGGGCAAAAATCAATCAGTACACTCGGATCCTAACTGTACCGCTGGCCGCCATGCAAGCCTATGCCACAATTACTTTATTAAAAAGAAGTGGTCAGAGTTTTGCCGTGGGGGCGGGCGTTCCGGGTGGGGTTATTGGTGATATTAGTCTATTCCAGCTTGCTTCAGCAATCATTATGATTGCAGCGGGCAGTATTTTCCTCATGTGGCTAGGAGAACTTATTTCTGAAAAAGGAATTGGAAACGGAATCAGCTTACTAATCTTTGCTGGAATTATAGCCGGTCTTCCGCGCTCTCTTCAACAAACGTTTGCTGTTTTTGATCCCAGTAAGATTTTTACTTATTTAATCTTTATAATCATAGCTATTATTACCATCGGAGGAGTGGTAATTATTACGGAGGGACAAAGGAACATCCCGGTTTCCTATGCGCGTCGGATCAGGGGGAATAAGGTTTACGGCGGAGTTAACACTCATTTGCCGCTTAGAGTTAATCAGGCTGGGGTTATTCCCATTATCTTCGCTATTTCCATTGTGTTGATTCCTTCTATGGTTGCTCGGTTTTTTGCCAATTCTTCTACGGCTTGGATCGCAACGGTTTCGCAAGCAGTCATCAATCTCTTTAACAACCAGTTTTATTATGGATTGATTTACTTCATTTTTGTGGTGGCTTTTACTTATTTTTACACCGCTGTTATTTTTCACCCGGATCAGATTTCAGAAAACCTTCAAAAACAAGGAGGATTTGTTCCGGGCATCCGGCCAGGCCGGCCCACTGCTGCTTACTTAAATTATGTATCAAACAGAATTCTATTAACCGGCGCGTTATTTTTAGGAGTGATTGCCGTTCTACCATACATTATGCAAGCGGCAACCAATATTCAAACTTTGATATTAGGAGGAACCAGTCTTTTGATTGTGGTTAGCGTGGTATTAGAAACTGTGAAACAAGTAGAATCAAAGTTGGTGATGAGAGAATATGAAGGGTTTTGAAAATGAAAATAATTAAGCTAGATTGTACCGAGGAATGCTCCTCGGACTTTGTTTTTAGAACATAAATCGTTATAATTCAGATATGACCAAGCTAAAAACATCAATTAGAAAAATAGTGATCTTCGGTCCTCAAGGTTCCGGTAAAGGAACTCAAGCGGAATTTCTTTCTAAAGAACTGGGCATCCCCTGGATTTCTACTGGTAATATCTATCGCCAGAATATTGAAGAGCAAACAGAATTGGGGAAATTGGCGAGTCAGTATAGTTTTAAAGGAAAATTGGTGCCTGATAAAATAACTAATCAATTGGTGGCGAAACGTTTAAAGGAGAAAGATGCTCAAGAAGGATTCGTTTTAGACGGTTATCCTCGGAACGAAATACAAGCCGAAGCTTTGGATAAGATGGCTAAAATTGATGCGGTCTTTGAAATTGCTATTTCGGATAAAGAGTCGATTCGCCGAATATCTGGCCGAAGAGTTTGCGCTTGCGGTATGACTTACCATATCGATTTTAATCCCCCCCAACAGCAAGGAATTTGTGATCAATGCGGCAAGAAGCTGTTTCAAAGAAAGGATGATCAAGAGGAAATAACCAGACAGCGCTTAGCAATCTATCATCAGAATACCGAAATCCTTTTAAAAAGATATTGGAAGCAAAAAATTTTGATCAGGATTAATGGTGAGCAGAGTATCCCGGCGGTAAAAGAGGAAATATTTCAAAAAATAAACAAGAGTGATTTTATTAAGGAATGATTACTATCAAGAATCAACGGGAAATAAAAGTTATGCAGGAAGGGGGAAAGATTTTGGCAACGGTGCTGAAAAAAGTGGTTAATGCAGCGAAACCGGGCATTTCTACTAAAGAGCTTGATTTACTAGCCGAGAAGCTTATTCGCCAGTTAGGAGGAGAACCCGCCTTTCTGGGATACCAATCCCATTCCGAAGATAATCCTTATCCTGCTTCGATTTGCACTTCCCTCAACGAAGAAGTGGTGCATACCATTCCCAGTGCAAACAGAATTTTGAAAAAAGGAGATATTATCGGGATTGACGCCGGGGTGCGCTATAAAGGATTTTGTACTGATATGGCGCGAACAGTCGGCATTGGTAGAATTTCTTCTGAAAAGGAAAAACTGATTCAAGTGACCAGGAAAGCGCTTTCCATCGGAATAAAAAAAGTGAAAGAAGGGGGATATACCGGTGATATCGGCGCCGCCATCCAAAAATATGTTGCAAAACAGGGATTTTCCGTGGTAACTCAACTGGTGGGGCATGGAATAGGAAAAAACGTTCACGAGGAGCCGAGAATACCAAATTTCGGAGAACCGCATACCGGAACAGAATTAAAAGAGGGTATGACCATTGCTATTGAACCGATGGTTAATCTGGGTGGAAGTGAAGTGGAAACAGCGCCAGACGGCTGGAAAATCATTACCAAGGATAATTCTGTGTCGGCTCATTTTGAACATACAGTAGCTGTAACCAAAAACGGTTGTGAGATTTTAACTCCTTTATAGTTAGAAAATTTGTCTTTTGAAAATGAAATATTTACAATTAATGAAGAACCCCAGCTAATGCTTAGATTTCTCTAAGAAGTAGCTGGGGTACGGTTCGCAGTTTGGTGTCCAACCCAAGATAAGTAGGCAATCCAGGGGATGCAAACCAAAGCAGCGAGAATGGGCCTGAAGTCCAGAGGCAGTAAAAAGAAGCTGATCGGATTTACTATTCCTGTCCAGAGTAAAAGGTCTCTCTTGTAGGTCGGCCAAAAAGCACGGCGTATTTTTCGCCGAACTCTTTGAGAATTCCTCTGGAAAAAGCTTCTCGGATGGATTTCTTAGAAAAGAATATCATACCCGAGAAGTTCAGGAAATGGAAGAAAGGTGTCCAAATGATGGCGTGGATGATGACTTTTGAAGCGGCGTGACTAAAGCTTGCCCCCGGCATCAGAAGTTCCAAAAGACCGAACCAGAAGTGAGCCAGAAAGCCGTTTAGAGTCATGAGGAGTAAAGGAACGTAAGCGAGTCTTCTCTTGTCTATTCTTCTCTCTCCGGGAATCTTCTTTCTTCTTTCTATCTTCTGAGCCAGAATGTCTCCCATCAGACTAAGAATCAGAGCGGTTATGATTTTTGTCTGAAGAGGATATGCGTACAAAATCAATGAGTACGTTCTGAACCATTCAACCAGGACAGAACCCAGGCCAGAGAAGATGGATAGCAATACGAGAATGAGAAATACAGCAGAGATCCACCAAAGTATAGGTTTCATTAAAGAAACCTCCTTTCCTAACCTTCTTGTTTGTTATTGTTTATGTCAAAAGATCAATTTAACAAACAATTATATACTATTATTAAAATTTTGTCAATCCCTATGCGCATTTTAGGCCTAGATTATGGAAAAAAAAGAATCGGAATCGCCATCTCTGACGAGAAAGGGAAATATGCTTTTCCTTATCAAGTCCTTGAGAACAGAAATAAATTTTTTGTTTTTGATAACCTAAAAATAATTGTCCAGCAAGAAAAAGTAGAGAAAATTATAGTTGGCTTACCTTTGAATCTAAAGGGAGAAAGAGAAAAAAAAGCGAAAGAATGTGAGGATTTTGCCAACAAATTGAACTCTTATTTAAATCTGCCGGTGGAATTAGAGGATGAAAGATTAACCAGCAGGCTGTCCAGCCGTCTTCTTAGAGATAACCCTTCAAAAAAAGCCAAAAAAAAAGAGGCCATTGACCAGCAGTCGGCCATATTAATTTTACAAGGATACTTAGACAGACAAAATAATCAATGAATTATCAATTTTATCTTATTCCATTTTTAGCAGCGTTTTTGATAACGGTTTTAATGACACCATTGGTCAGACGTTTTGCTTTAAATAGAAATATCGTAGATGATCCTCATATTTATCCGGAAAGAAAAATACAGAGTAAATCAGTTCCTTTATTGGGAGGAATAGCTATTTTTTTGAGTTTTTCTATAGTATTGCTTTTTTACACTTTTTTCACCGATCGTATTTTAGGCGGCTATATGTTACTCAAACATATTATGGGAATTATCTTGGCCGGTACTTTATTAATGGTAGGCGGTTATTTAGATGATAAATACGATTTAAAACCCCAGAAACAGATTATCTGGCCTTTAATAGCTTCATTGGTAATTGTTGCTTCCGGAATCGGCATCCCCTATATTACTAATCCCTTTGGCGGAACTTTATATCTCGATACAGTGAAAATAGAACTATTTAATATTGGGGGAATTCCTTATTACTTTACGTTATGGGCTGATCTTTTGGTATTTATCTGGCTTCTATTAATGGTTTACACAACCAAGTTCCTAGATGGATTAGATGGATTGGTGCCAGGGGTAGGAGCGATTGGTTCATTTGTGATATTTGTCTTAAGTCTGACAAAAACAGTTGCCCAACCAGAAACAGCATTGGTCTCTATTATTTTGGGGGGAGCTTTATTAGGTTTTATTTTCTTTAGCTTTCACCCGGCACGCATTTTTCTAGGAGAAGGAGGATCCACTTTTATCGGATTTATGCTGGGAGTATTAGCGATTATTAGCGGAGCCAAAATTGCCACAGCTTTATTGATAATGGGTATTCCTATTTTGGACGCAATTTGGGTGGTTTTGAGAAGAGTGCTCAAGGAAAAAAAATCTCCTTTCTGGGGAGATAAAAAGCACCTTCATTTTAGATTACTGGATATTGGATTGTCGCACCGACAAGCGGTACTGTTTTTATATTTAGTGACTCTTTTATTTGGAGTTACATCATTGTTTTTGAAAACCAAAGGGAAATTGGCGGCTCTAATCGTTTTACTAATTATAATGCTGACATTGGCTATTTCTTTGGTACTGGTTTACCGTTACAAAAAGAACAAGGGAAGCTTGACTTGAAGTGATGCGATTGACAAAAGTGAAATGAAAGATTAGAATTATTTTAAACTAACTGAAATAAATTTATGATTGCAATCATCAAAACCGGAGGAAAACAATATAAGGTAAAAGAAAAAGATATTATTAAGGTGGAAAAACTTGGCAAAAAAGAGGGAAACGAGGTAGTTTTTAAAGACGTGCTCTTGGTATCAGATGAAGCAGCAAAAAAAGTATCAGTTGGTACTCCTAAAGTAAAAGGAGCCGAGGTTACCGCTAAGGTGCTGGAAGAAAAAAAGGATAAGAAAATAATGGTTATTAAGTATAAATCCAAAGTCCGGTATCGAAGAAAAAGGGGGCACCGCCAGTGGTATACTAAATTAAGAATCGAAAAGATTAGCGCTTAGAAAAATTGCCGGAACAAAAAGAAGGTGAACAAGCGCTTGTTCACCTTCTTTGATTTATCGTCAGTTTATTTCTCCTCTTCCCGCGAGAGCATTAGCCAATGTTACCTCATCAGCGTATTCAATATTGCTTCCCATCGGTAGCCCCCTTCCTATCCTGGTTATTCTTATTTTCGTTGGTTTTAGTAGTCTCGCTAAGTAAAGGGCGGTTGATTCACCTTCTAAATCAGGGTTGGTGGCCAGAATAATTTCTTTAATCCTGTCTTTCTTGATTCTATTCACTAATTCCTTGATTTTTAATTGCTCGGGGCCGATCCCCTCAATTTGGTTGATTACTCCACCCAAAACATGATAGACGCCCTGGTACTTACTTGTTTTTTCAATTGCGATTACATCTGGGCTTTCGGAAACTACGCAGATAGTTTTTTGGTCTCTTCTTGAATCGGAACAGATAGCACAGGGGGTGGTGTCGGTAAGGTTGTAGCAGATTGGGCAAGTAGTAATCTTTTCTTTTAGATGCTTTATTCTTTCCGCTAGTTTATCTAATTCTTCCGTTGGCTGTTTGAGTAAATAAAAAATAAACCGCTCCGAGGTTTTGGGTCCGATTCCCGGCAGTTTATTAAATTCTTCGATCAGGTTTTGAATTGTTTCTGGAAATCTAGACATTTTGTAGGTCGTAGGTCGTTAGTTGTAAATCACTAAGCCTTATCCGCTTTCTATCTGCCGTTATCCAATATTTGGTAAGTTGAAATTTCCGCCTTGGATTTTTTGAGCGATAATCCGTTGTACTTTCTTAACGGCTTCATTGTAAGCCTCTTTTAGCCCTCTTTCCAGAGTTTCCTTCTGCTCAATATTAAGGAGTTGGGGATCAATTTCTAATCCCACTACCTGCTGATTGCCGTCCATCACCAGATTTATTTTCCCCTCTTCTGATGAGGTAGAAACAGTCTCTTGGCCTAACTGGCCTTGAAGTTCTTTAGCTTGATCTCTTAAGTCTTTGATTTGCTTAAGTTTGTTAAACATGAAATAGGGTTTAGGGTTTAGGGTGTAGGGATTAGTACCTGGAGTTTTTTAACTAAACCCCAAATCCTAATTCCTAAAAAGGAGTAGATTCAGTAACTGTTTCCTCTTCTATTTTTTTGGCAAGATTTTTAAAACTCACTTTTTCTTCGTCAAAAAACAGTTCAATCACTCCGGTAGGACCGTTGCGGTGTTTAGCAATGTGGATTTCGGCGATATTTCTTCTTTCTGAATCATCTCTTCTTACCGTTTTGTCCATTACCTCGCGATAGATGAATATTACCACATCGGCATCTTGCTCAATAGACCCAGATTCTCTTAAATCCGCCAGCTTGGGAATAGACGGACTTCTGGATTCTACTGCTCTAGAAAGCTGAGATAAAGCAATAACCGGAATATTCAATTCCCGAGCAATCGCTTTTAAGGAACGGGTAATCTCGGCGATTTCCTGAACACGGTTATCCTTGAAAGTGCTTCCTCCCTCCATCAGTTGGAGGTAGTCCACAATCAGAAGGCCCAGATCCTGCTCTGCTTGCAGTCTTCTGGCCTTGGTCCTTATCTCCATTACATTAGAGGAGGCGGAATCATCAATAAAAATTGGCGCTTCGGATAATACTCCTATAGCATTGCCGATACGGGGGAAATCGTCGTCTTCTTCCCGATCAGAGAGCTTGCCGGTGCGCATTTTCCATAAATCGACGTTTGCTTCTGAACAGAGCATTCTATCTACAAGTTGTTCTTTTGACATTTCTAAGCTGAAGATTCCAACCGGAATCTTTGATTTTACGGCCACTTGTCGGACAATATCCAAGGCCAGTGAAGTTTTTCCCACGCTGGGGCGAGAAGCTATGATAATCAGATCGGATTTTTGAAGGCCGGCTAATTTATTATCTAAATCAACAAAGCCGGTCGGAATTCCTCGTAATTTTCCGCCTTCTCGGTGTAGTTCGTCAATTCGGTCAAAAGCCTCGGTAAGAGCGCTCCTAATTGGTATAAAATTTTGTCTGAGATATTTTTGTGAAACCTTAAAAAGCGCTTGCTCGGCCTTATCCAAAATAATATTAATATCTTCCGTTTCTTCGTATCCCCAGCCGGTAATCTGTTGAGCGCTTTGAATTAACCTTCTAAGCGTTGCCTTTTTTTGGACAATATTGGCATAATTGGCGACGTTGCTGGCCGTTGGAACAATATTGGCAAGACTCATTAAGTAGCTTCTACCCCCAATAGAATCTAACAATTCTTTTTCCGTCAAACGGTTGGCGAGGTTAAGAATGTCAATCGGCTCCCTTTGATTGTACAGTTCCAGCATGGTTTCAAAGATAAGCCGATGTCCATCTTTATAAAAATCATCAGGATGCACTAAATCGGCAATGCGAACAATTGCATCCTTATCGATTAATAGTGAGCCCAAAACCGCTTGCTCTGCTTCGATATTATGAGGAGGGATGTTTTCTCTTATCTCGGTTGTTTCTTTAGCCATTTTGTTTAGCTTGTAGGAATTAGCTTGTAGCTTGTAGGTTTTTAGACTAAGTTGTTTGGTTACTTGATTGCCCTATTGTTTCATGTTCGTAATAATAGAACAATAGAACAATAATGAGCTATAGAGTTAGGAAGGAGGGTTGCTAGCGGCTTGCTTCCGCAAGCTACCAGCTACAAGCTAACTTCCTAATTCTTAACCATCTTACCACTTTTGAATTGAGCCGAGCAAGGGCTTTTTTTCTACATTTTTTCCACCTACCCAAAAAGGAGGGGAAAGGTGGCAAAAAAGCAAAAAGCAGGCGAAAATGTCCATCCTGATTCATTTTAACTCAAGGAAAAGTGAATTAGGTTTATTTGCCTGCTTTCACCCCGTTAGAAGCGGAATGCCTCACGGTCTTGCCGTGGGGATGAATGCTTAATAAATTAGCGAACGTGGGTTTTAACGCTCCGCATGAGCTTCTAACGGGGTTTACTGAATTAATTAGTTTGTTTCAGAAGTGGTGATAACTACTATTGTTTTTCCTTCCTCGTTGGGATTCATACCGACTGAAACCATCCGGTTATCCTTTTCACCGCCAACTGAGGCAGTACCTTCATAGGCCATAGTTAAAGTAATGGTCCAGCCCTCATCTTTTAGCTTCTGTTCGTATAAAGTTGCCAGGTCGTTGACTGATTGGGTGGTTTCGATAGAAACAGTGTATCCATTGTTTTCAACAGAAGTAATTGCTGCGGTAATATTGCCGTCAACAACATAGACATCGTCAGGAAAATCTGATGGTAAATCTACATTACCGCCTGCTTGATAAGATCCCGTATTAGTATTAATAGTGACGGTGTTGTCGCTTACATCTACATCCGCCTGTCCGTTAGTGACCGTTTCAATGGCTTTTTCTGTGGCTTTTTCCGCGGCTTTCTTTCCGCAGCCGCCAAAGCCACTGATCAACAAAAAAAGCGCCAAAAACATGGCGATTAGAGTGACTTTTTTAAACATGGTATTTTAAAAATAATAATAAAATACTGCTTCCTCAGTATAGCACTTTTAATTACGGCGGAAAAGTAATTTTAAAAGAACTTTTTCCAAATGCTGATTGTATTATAAGTAAAGCCCGTTTCAATCTAATGATCCAGTTTATAATTTAAAAAGAATTATTCTTTTGTTTTATGTTCCGTTATTCTTCCGTCCTTAATCTCAATGGTTTTTGCCCCGCAATTGACCTAAGGTCGGCGGCTTTAATTTTTTTAAATTATACTCAGGATCTGAGGAATTTAAAGCCCAAATAATCGTATCAATAAAATAAAGGCATCTAATTATTTTATACTTATCTTCACTAAATTCAATAGATTCTCGCAGTTTGTTTATCAATCTTGTGGTAAAATCATATTCAAAATGAATATCTCCCTTTTCCTCAATATAGGCCTTGGCGCATTCCTGATAGTAAATGACTCTGGCCAGATCATAAAAAGGATCACCGAATTGAACGTATTCCCAATCAATGATGCCGGTCAATTTTTTGCCGTCAGTTAAAATGTTATGCATAATTAAATCACCATGGACCAAGGCAGGTTTGACGTTCTTAAAAATTTTAGCCATCCTGGCTTCATTCAAATTATCTTTAATCCTTAAATAAAGATCGCAAGCGGTTTTATTGCTCAAGATCCTCTTTTTATATTCTTTAAACCTAATGATGAGCAATTTGTCATAACTTTTGAATTTTTTATTAGACTTCAATGACCAAAAATAGTCATATTTTTGACGGTGAAAAGAAGCGAGCGCAACGGCCAAGTCATTGATTATTCTTGTTTTGTTTTTCTGGCTAAACTGCTTCCAAACTTTTTGAACATCATCGCCATTAATTCTTTTTTCAATAATAGCTCCATGCCCCTTTAAATTTACAAAGCCTAATGCTTTTGGAACATATTTTGATTTTAAGGATTTTATCACGTCGTATTCCTTCTTAAGAGCAGTGATGTTTTTATTGATTTTGATAATAAAATTTTCAGACACAAAAACTTGCGAATTGGTTCCATTGGACGCTTTAGAGAATTTTTCCGTTATTTTAAACTCTCGTTTGATTTCGGAAATTATATTAACGATTTTCTGTTTCATAATTTAGAATATGTAGAATCTCTGATGTTCTCGTGGGCTGTTTTCCAGCAGCCATCTATCCGGACGCCACGTTCTCTACAGATTCTTTCAAACCTGACGAACTTTTCGGCGACCAGCTCAACATCGAGATTAACTAAGTGGACGATTTTGAATGTGCTTTTTTATAATTATGCGCTATTTTCTCAAAAAAATAAAGGTCATGTTTTAAAAGAACTATTGTTGTATTATGTTATTTTTCCGTCTTTAATCTCAATAGTTTGATCGGCGTATTTTTTAACATAGTCAGAATGGCTAACCAGAATAACCGTTTTTTTGTTGCGTTTGTTTAAGTTGTGCAATATCTGGATAATACTCTCGCCGGTTTTGCTGTCTAAATTTCCCGTCGGCTCGTCTGCTAAAATTATCTCCGGCTCGTTAATCAGCGCCCGGGCAATTGCCACCCGCTGTTGCTCTCCGCCGGAAAGCAAACTAGGCAAATGATTAGCCCGTTCCTCTAGCCCCACCTGTTTTAAAACCTCTTTGACTTTTTTTCGGTCGCTTTTTGATCGCTTAGCAATAACCGCTTCAATATTCTGGGCGGCAGTAAGAGTGGGAATCAGGTTAAAGTTCTGGAAAATGAATCCCATTTTATCACGGCGCAATGTGGTAAGCTTAGCATCACTTATTTTTGTAATTTCAATATCGTCTATTTCAATGGTGCCTTTGGTTGGCCGGTCCAATCCGCCAATTAGCTGTAGCAGTGTGCTTTTTCCTGACCCTGAAGGACCGATAATAGCCAGAAACTCTCCTTTGTTCATGTTCAAATTAATGCCATCCACCGCGTTTATTGTTTTAGCTCCTTGTCGGTATTGTTTAAGCAGATTTCTTGCTTTAATGAAGGTCATATTTTTTTAATCAATTTGTTAATCGATCCAGCTTATTCCAAATTTCGAAAAGCCTCTTGCGGCTTCATTTTAGCCGCTTTAATCGCTGCTAAGGTACCAGCAAAAATGGAAGCAGCTAAGGCAATTAATGAACCTAAGGCCAACACCGTGTAAGTGTAAATTACGTTAAGTTGAACACTGGTGGTAATCCCATCATTTTTTTCTCCTCCCAAGAATCGACGAGCAAAACCGAATCCGGTATCAGTGCCGGCAACAGTGGCGGAAAGCGAAATGTCGTAATGGTTTAAAAGGGCGATTGCCCCCAGGGCCAGACCGATGCCGAGCACAGCGCCGATTACTCCAATTACTATATTTTCAGCGACAATCTGCCGGATAATCAAATGATTTTTCCAGCCGATTGCCTTAAGCGTGCCGATTTCCCGTACTCGTTTGTTGACCGAAAGAATGGTTAGTAAACTGACGATAATAAAGGCCGCGAGCACAACAATAATGCTGGTTACGCCGATAAATTTATCGGTTAAGCTAGAGGCACTAACTAGGCTACCCGAAACCTGTTGGGCGGTTTCCGATGCGTCCGTCACTTTTACGCCTGAAAATATTCCGGCAACGCTTTCGCCCGCTGGCTTGACGTTATCCGCATTGCTGGCTTTGACCAACAATACGTTGACCCTGCCGTCGCGGTCAGCCAGTTGTTGTGCGTCGGTCAAGGACATGTACAGATCGGCTGACATGGTATACAGTTTCGGATCAACGATGCCGACGAGAGTAAATTCTTTGCCGCCAATGGTAATCGTGCCGTTCAAAGAGTAATTCTTTTTTTGGGCAAAGGCTCGGGTGGCCACCACTTCACCGGGCTGTTCTAAATAGCGTCCTTCTACAATCTGGTCGGGAAGAATAAGCCCAATGTCATTTTTGCTTGTATCTACTCCTGCTAGTGTGAAATTTTCCGTTTTAACATCAGTTGAAAATGATCCGATTTCCTGGCGGATCACTTCCTTAGGAACTTCTATCTCGCCGCTTACAGTGCTGTTCGGATTTGGGACAGATTTTCGCATTAGTTTCTGACCCTCTTCTGAATTTGGGTCGATTCCTTTGTTTCGTAGCTCTTCCATGGTTTTTTGTTGGGCATTCATAAACGCTTGGCGATCCGCATCACTCATCTGGAATGTCTGGCTGAATCCAATGCGTTGTCCGCCGGTTTCAATTTCAGCCGCCAATTTCGGAATAGTCCCTTCTTGATGCACTACGTTCAGCACCAATCCCGTCGCGTACATTTTTACCAGCGAGGGATCCAGCTTTTCCGTTTCCGATGAAGCAAAGGTAAGCATGCTGCCTGGCATAAGCGTATCGTTGGTGAATTGCTCGCCGGGCTCTCCGAGCTTGGAAAAATCCATTGTGATCCTATTGTCGTTCAATGCTTCTTCTCGAGTGGCATCGTCGAGAGTTGATATTTCTTCCGGATTCACCGTCCGGCTGACCATGATGTCGGTTCCCACGTTCTGCAGAGGATTCAGAACTTTATCTTGGGCCGCGGACAAACTTTGAGATACAGAAATGATAGTAATTATGATAGCGCTGGCCATAGCGAGGCCTAAGGAGATAGTGAGCGTTTTGCCCCAGCGGCGAGTTAATTCCGCCCACAAATAGCGTAGGTAAAACATGAGTTTTTATTTATTAATGAAATAATCATACAATAGTAATATTAAATTACTTAAAGCATGACCTCTGTAAAATATTACGCTAAAAACAGCTAAAATATTTCAACCTCCCTTTTTTCGTTATTTATTAATCCTTGGTCATTTTAAAGGATTGTTCCTTGATTTATTTACTATACTTTGTTAATATAAAGCATACTATTATTTTTCTGCGCCGTTAGCTTCCCGCTATTCAGCGGGACAGGCAGCCAGTGGCTTCGCTAACGGTTACTGGAAATACACTTTACAATTTAATACTTCCCAATTAAGATTATAAAATTATACTTTTAATAAGCGCCGTTAGCTCAGCCAGGTAGAGCAACTGCCTTTTAAGCAGATGGTCGGGGGTTCGAATCCCTCACGGCGTACCAATCGGAAGTGGGCGATTTTTCCGCCAAAATTTGGCGCGAATTTTCCAAATAAATAAGGGCTTTGTCCGACTTAATGAGGCGGTTCGAGCCAATCTTTTTTAAAAGTTCGGCTTTTGCTTCAAAATTTCCTTCAAAAAGTATTTTATTAGCGTTACTTGCTTCATATATCCAGTTTTTCAATGGTTCGAGCCACTGATTGCCCTTCTTGCCCAAATGGGCAATCTTTTGTTTTAAAGCGACTTTCTTTTCCATAAGTTCTGCTTTTTTGTTTTGATATTCTTGTATCTCAAGAATGCCATTTAAATGCGCATCAAGCAGTTTAGAAAGTTTTGTTTCTAATTTTTCCAATTCTTCATTTAAACCTTTAAGCGCAAGGGCAGATGATTGGTCTTTCTCTCGTTCCCACTTTTTCACTTGCTTAAGCATTTTAGTAGACCAATCATCAGACAAAGCCACTTTTGATATTATCTTATCCACCTGTTTTACCAGATTATTTTCCGAAAGATATTTTTGCGAACAATTGGTGTTCTTTTTGGTACAGCGATAATATTTAAAAACCAGTCCGGATTTTTTAGTGTGTTTTTCAGCAGTTATAGTTCTGCCACACTCGCCGCAGGTAAATAAACCTCTGAATGGAAAATTTAATAGCGTCTTAATTTTCCTTGGTTTGCCTCTTTGGCTCATAATTCTTTTAACCGCGTCAAAAGTGGCTTTGTCTATCAGTGGCTCGTGCTTGCCTTCATAGATTTCGCCTTTGTGTAAGAATAATCCAAGATAAAATTTATTCTGCAGCATTCTTTGAATAAACGAAAGCGATAATTCCTTTTTAGTTTTTCTAGTTTTTATACTCCAAGAAAAAGCCAGTTTAGAAAGACCCTCAAAACTATATTTGCCACTTGCGTAGGCTTTGAACAGTTTAACAACAATTAGGGCTTTTTCTTTATCAACTATAATGGTACGGGTTTTTAAATCATTAAGATAACCAAGTGGCGCCATGCCAGGCCATTCACCTCGTCTTAATTTTTGCCTGATACCTCTCTTTACGTTTTCGCTTAAATTATCAATGTAATATTTAGCCTGGCCAAAAGCGATTTGCAGCATAAATAAACCCTGGCTTGACGGTTCAAACCAGTAAGTAGGGAATTTTAATGATTTCAACTTGCCTTTATCGACCAGGTTTATAATTTGACCACCGTCAACCGCGTTTCTGGCCAAACGATCAGGATTCCATGAAATTATTCCATCAGCCTCACCATTTTCAATTTTTAAAAGCATTTCATTGAATATCGGTCTGCCTGGATATTTAGCTGTTTTGGATTCAATCAGTTCGTCAATTATTTCCAAACTCTCTTTTTTGGCAAACTCCCTAAGTTCGGCAATTTGTGCTTCAATGCTTAAAACTTGCCGGTCTTCATCATCAGTTGATTTTCTGGTATAGATAAAGAATTTGTTCATAGGTTTTAGTGTTAATAGTAAATCGCTTTTGGCCTTTCGTAGACGAACAGGCAAAAAGGAATTATCGCTTTTTTTGCTAAGGAAATTTTGAAGCGGATAATTTTCTCAACCTATCAATTATTGAGAAAAATTATCCTAAAAAGATTGGCTCTTAATGTATCTTTTTTATATTTGCCTCATTAAGTCGGGTAAAGCTCTGATTTTACTGGAAAATTCGCGCCAAATTTTGGCGGAAAAATCGCCCACTTCTGATTGGTACGGCCTTCTCCTAAAAGCCCGAACTTATTTTCAGGAAAATTTCTGATTCTTTGCGGGGCGGAATTCCCCCCAGACCCCCCTTCCGCCCCGCCCATTTAAAAAAACAAAAGAATTAAAAATTTCTTTCCTGCCTTCGCTAAAGCTACGGCAGACGGACAAAATAGGTTCGGATTTGGTCAAATAAACATACCACGACAAAGATATTCTGGGAAACCAGGATATTTTTGTTTACCGCTTTTAAGATTCCAGAGAGGGATTCGAACGGGCAGAAGCGAGACAAATCCCGCGAAAGCGGGATGCAGACGAACGCCGACGAATGCGACCATAAGGAGCATTTGGCGCCCGCCTGCCATGACGGCATGTCGGGCAGGCTGCCCAGGACAAGGACCCCGAGCGAAGCCGAGGGGAGAGACGCGGAAATCGCTATCCCGTTCCTCATAGTGCACCAATAACAATAGACCGCTTTCAAAGCGGTTTTTTTACTGGTATACTTAAATAAAAGAATAAGGCAAAAAAATGAAGTTAATCATTCTCATTCTAGCCATATTATTTATTCCTGTTTTAACTCACGCCCAATCCATGGTTGAAATTAGCAATAATGATACCGTTTTAGAAATGGAAAATAATTCTCCCGCTAATGTCAATTCCCAGGAAACGGAGGAAGAAAAAGAGGTAACGACCATTAATATTAATATTAATCTGCCTGATGTCAAATTATTGCCTTCCAGCCCGCTTTATTTTTTGAAAAAAACGTGGGAGACCGTGAAAGGCTGGTTCATTTTTAATACCGAAAACAAAATCAAATACGGGCTTGATTTGGCCAATCAGCGACTGGAAGAAACAGAGAAACTAATTCTGAACAAAAAAACCGATTTGGTTGACGAGTCACTTAATCGTTTTAATGAACAGATGGCAAAGGTAAACAGCAATATCGAAAAAGCGGAAAAGAAAGGCAAAGACTTGACTGGTATTTATAATTTAATTCAGCAAAATAAGGAAAAGCACCAAACGGTCTTAAACCAGCTGCAAGCTCAGCTGCCGGATAGCCTGCAGGATATTATCACTAACGTTAAAGACGTTTCGCAAAAAGGATTCCAATTATCCAAAGAGAAAATTAATCAAGGGATGGATATTTTAGAAAATAAGCCGCAATAAATTTAATGCCCGTTAGGAAACCACTAAACAAAATTCTGACCGCCTTATTTTTATTAAGTTTGGCGGTTTTGATCATTATCGAGCTGGGAGTGAATTACGACGTCTTGGATCGAAGAATCGCCTTATCAACCACCGCTCTAATCAGCGGAGGCGGATTTATTTTAATTAACAGAATTATCAAAAGAAAATATCAAATTATTTTACCGTGGTATGTGGCGCTTGCGGTAGTACTGGGTGTCTGGTTGGATGCGATGGGTAATTTTTACTACTTTTATTCCCACTATGGCTGGTGGGACGATTTTACTCATTTTGTCGGCTCGCTTTCCGTGGCGATTATGCTTTTGTATATTTTTTACCATCTAAATATGAAAGGTTTTATTAAGTTGGGTAGATTTAGTTTAAATTTGTTCGTAGTTTCTCTGACCATGCTCTTGGTTTCTTTTTACGAAATTTCTGAATATCTTGGAGATTTGCTGTTTAATACTCATCGGATCGGGGAACGTTTTGATACCGCTTCTGATTTAACCTACAATCTTTTAGGCGCCCTCGCCGTTACTTTAATAGGGATTTTAATAACTAGAAGGAAGAAGATTAGAGTTTTATAATCACTGGTTATTTATCAGTATTTGGGGCCTAAATCAGCCCCCTTTTTAAATAGATTAAAAGCAAAAATTTGTTTGCAGGAACCTGGTAAAAATGCTATAGTTATAAGGAATTATGAAAGAAATATCAATTTTAGAAATACCGCAACATCTCGATCAGGAAGTAACAATGAAATCCTGGGTTTTTAATTTTAGAAGCTCAGGAAAAATTTATTTTCTGCAGTTAAGGGATGGCTCCGGCAGAATCCAGGCGGTAGTCAGTAAAGATAACGTATCCGAAGAAGCGTGGAAAGTGTGTGAGCAATTGACGATGGAATCGAGCGTTGAGGTGATGGGGAAAGCGCAGGAGGACAAACGCTCTCCTTTCGGCTACGAAATGCAGGTAAAGGATATTAAGTTGATTCAGCGGGCCGAGGAGTATCCTATTTCCAAAAAAGAACACGGCGTTGACTTCCTAATGGACAAGCGCCATTTATGGGTCCGATCCGAAAGGCAGGTGGCGATAATGACGGTGCGGGATGAGATAATCTGGCAGATGCGGGAATTTTTCCGCCAAGAAGGATTTGTTCTAACGGACGCTCCTATTTTAACTCCTACTTCTTGTGAAGGAACCACTACTCTTTTTGAAACGGACTATTTTGGCGAGAAAGCTTATTTATCCCAATCTGGCCAGCTTTATTTGGAAGCAATGGCTATGGCTCTTGGTAAAGTTTATGATTTTGGCCCTACTTTCCGCGCGGAAAAATCCAAAACCCGCCGACACATGATGGAATTCTGGATGCTGGATGCCGAAGCCGCTTTTATGCAGTTCGAGGATAATTTGAAACTTCAAGAGCGGCTGGTTCACTATGTAGTGACCAATGTCCTGAAAAATAAAAAG
>Ga0066637_10000151_pt1 | contig 41150 bp, 33 predicted proteins | sample CryGeyCG2014_020_FD_62737 | JGI IMG/M metagenome (GOLD analysis project Ga0066637, IMG submission 62737) | Groundwater microbial communities from aquifer - Crystal Geyser CG08_land_8/20/14_0.20 | ecosystem: Environmental > Aquatic > Deep subsurface > Groundwater | place: USA: Utah: Grand County...
GCCCTGTACTTAGGCAGCACAACGGGTGCCGCCTTGCACAATGTAAGCGCAAAATATAAAACAAGCGCCAGGGCTATCAGCAACAACCCTTCCCTTGCTATAATTTTATCAATCTTTTGCTTCATTGCGTGTTACTACCGTATGTTTAAATTTTACCTCAAAAAAATACTTCCTGCAACATAAACCCTCTGCAATAATAATTACTGCAGAGGGCTTGATTGCCTGCCGCTGATTAAATATGGAAAAACAAAAATATATCTATTATTTATCCTTGGACTTGCTTAAATGTATCCAAAACACAACGGCTGACACAAAAACAAATATCTTTACTACCCACATTATCAAATAAGGTATCGGAAATATGTTGCCCATATACACGCCTCCTAATTTTTGTTTACCTCTGCCTGTTTAAAAATCGAAGCCATTGTTTTCAATATTATTTCCACATCAAAAAGAACGGACATGTTCTCTATATAATGCAGATCGTATTGCAACTTGGTCTTTACATCTTCCACTGTTTCATCAGAACCCTGGTTTATCTGCGCCCAGCCAGTTAATCCCGGCAAAACCAAAAGTCTGTTCTTGTAAAACGGCATTGTCTCTAAAAACGGCTTAGCGAATGCCGACCGCTCCGGCCTTGGCCCGACTATAGACATCTCGCCCTTTAAAATATTGGCCACCTGGGGAAGCTCATCGAGCTTTGTCCGGCGCATAAAATTACCGAACAAGGTGATCCTTGAATCTTTATTGCTGGCCCATACGGGACCTGTTTTGTCTTCCGCGCCCTGGTACATGGTGCGGAATTTTATAAGCAGAAACGATTTGCCGTCTTTACCCAGCCTTTCCTGTGTGTAAAATAAAGGCCCCGGGTCTATTATCATTTCAATTATAGCAATAACAGGTATCATTGTCAACAGAATTATCAATCCGGACAACGCGCATACTATATCAATTAACCTCTTAAAATTGGCCTGCCAGCCGCTGACCGGCTCGACGGTTAAATCTATCAGCGGAATGCCGTATACGTAATTAAGGCTGCGCCTGCCGAAAATCACGTCCAGCAATTCAGGGACAACCTTGAAATTAACGTCTATGGAAAGGCATTCCTGTATTAACTCCATCATTTTGGCCGGCGAAATGTCTGCGGAGCCGAATATGACCTCCTCTATATCTTTATTCACGATTATATCCTTCAACTCCTTATATTTTCCGATCACGTGAAGGTTGTGCACCTTTATCGTAGCGCCGAACCGGTCATCGACAAAACCGACGATATTAATCTTGTTGCCGGCGTATTTTAATAATTTCCGCGCAGTCCTCAGGCCTAAATCATCCGCGCCGAGCAATAAAACCCTGGTTTTGGCATGGCTTTTAAAATAACGGTAATCCAGGTAATTATTAGCCTCGTTTAATATAATGCGCCATACGATCATCAAAGATACATTAGAAAAATAAAATATAGTCAATACAAGGCGCGGAAAAGAAAACTGGCGGTAGAAAAAAGTTAAGCCGATTAATACTATGAACCCCATGGTCGTGCCTTTGACGATATTAAAAATAATTATGGCTTTGCGGTATTTGCGCCGGGTGTTGTATAGTTCAAATATATAATAAAAAAGGCACATCTCGATGGTCATGAATGAGGCCATATTGCAGTAGGCGGCAAAATTAAAAATGGGCACTTCAGCGCCGAACCTGATTAAAAACGCGGCTATGGCTGAAAGGTTGATTAAAACCACATCGCCCAGTATAGCAAAAAAGATAACCCATTTTTCGTACTTTAAACGTTCACTCATTTAAACCCCGCCCTGCCATAACCTGGTTGTAAACTTCCAATGTTCTCCCAGCCATGATCTCTAAGGTAAATTCTCTACTTACTCTCTCCCTGGACTGTTCACCGAGCCTTTTACGCAATTGCCCGTCAAGCAAAAGTTTATTTATGCCGCCGGCCAGGCCTTTAACCGAGCCGGGAGTCACAACTATGCCCGTAACGCCGTTTAGATTGGCAAATGTAACTCCGGTCGGCAAATTAGTAGATACAACCGGCTTTCCGCAGGCCTGCGCTTCCAGCTGAACAATCCCAAAGGACTCAGCCGTATCTACCGAAGGCAAAACAAAAATATCGCAGGCGTGATAATGCGCAATAAGTTCTTCCTCCGGCAGAGTGCCTAAAAAATGAATTTTGTTCATTCTACCATTTTCCCGGCCTAATTGCATCAACTTTTTTTTAGACGGCCCCTCTCCGATTATCAACAGGTTTGCATTTATATTATCCATGGCTTTGATTAATACATCCAGCCCCTTATAGGGGACTAATCGCCCGACAAAAAGAATAATCGGCCCGTGAAATGATTTCCGTATTTTACCGGCCCCGAGCTTTATTCCATCGGTCATTTTAAACCTGCCTGTATCGATGCCGTAAGGAACCACCTCGCATTTATCGGCAAACCTCGCCAGCACAGGGGAACTGCCGATTAAATTGGCGGAATTTACGATAATTTTGTCGGCGCGTTCCAAAAAATTCATCAAAAAAGGGCGCAGCATGCCCCAAATAATAGGGTGATGCACCACATCCACATGGTAAGTAACCACCACCCTGCGCTTTATCATACTTAATAGATACGCGATTTCAGCCACCGGATACGGAAAATGAAAATGAAAGATATCCGCGTCCGACTTTCTCATCCATTTAGCAAAAGAAACCCCCAGATGCGTAGATGCCACATATCCCAGGCTTGCCACACGTATTACCCGATATCCGCCGTCAAGGCCGACTTCGGTCTTAAATCTGGTATTGGATACAAGAACCTCAAGATCAACCTTATCTTTTAAAGACCGGCATAGGCCGTAGAGATGGCTTTCAATCCCGCCTGTCCACGGAGGATATGCCTTATTTATCATTAATACTTTCATGTTCGCCTGCCCAGCCTGTACCTTACTATTTCAGCGATCCTGCGGATAATCATGTTGCGGCGCATCAATAATTGCCCAAAATAGGTGCTGAATAAAATTGCGGCAATCTTGCCTATAATCCCAAAAGGCCTTAATTTCCTCTTCAATGCCCTGTTTAAAATTCCCTTTCTTACATTTTTTAAAATACGCAGGGCCTTAACGCGGTCCGCTCTGGACAGCTCCGGCGTATAAAAAACAGGCACATCATCAAATGCGGAGGCATTATTTAAATATTCTCTTGGTTCATACAAAAAAAGGTTTCTTTCTTTTACATATTCAAACAACTCAGTGGCCGGATAGGGAATGATATTATAAAACCGCGCATCTGTAATTTGATATTTTTTGGCCAAATGTATCGAATCTTCGATATCCTGCCATCCCTCCCCGGGAGAGCCTGCCAAAAAAAATAACGTTACATCGTAGCCCAGATCGCAGGCATCCTTTATGGCTGTTTCAATCTGTTCTATGTTCTCGTTTTTTCTTAAATTCGCCAATATCTTATTATTGCCCGCCTCTACGCCAAAGGCGATATACCGGAACCCCGCGGTTTTCATCCTTTCCAGTAATTTACGGTTGACCCGGTCGGCCCTGACGCCGTTGCCGCAGCGCAAATCCAGGCCTGATAGGCCGCGCCGTTCTATTTCTTCACAGATTCCGTAAACCCGCTCCTCGTAAAAAGTAAAATTATCGTCGGCAAAATTAAAGATTCTATAGCCTTTATCATACCAGTATTCCACCTCATCAACTACATTTTTAGGGCTTCTGACCCGCAGGCGTTTGCCTATTGACATCTGCACAGGGCAATAAATACAATCATAAGGACAACCCCTTGATGAAATAATCAGCATCTCTTTAAGAAAATATTTTTTCATCTGAAACCCGTTAAACCTGGGGAAAGAAACGCTGTCCAGATTATCGATATATTCCCTGTCTCCTGTGTAAAGCACTTCCGAGCCCCTGCGGTACAAAAGGCCTTTGATATCGGCGTATTCCTTGCCCTGGCAAAGTTCTGCCAGCGTTATCTCCCCCTCCAGGGTCACGCCGAAATCTATCGCATCGCAATCCCTTAACACATCCTGCCTCAATGTCGAAACATGCGCTCCGCCGGCTACGACAGGAATCCCGGGGTGGGCATTTTTAATCGCGCTGATCAAACCATAGGCGGTTTTATATTTATAGGTCCACATGGTTATGCCGATGAGATCCGGCCCGAAAGCCTTTATCCTTGCCGATAAATCTTTTAATTTATACCCCAGCGACATATCCAGGATATCGTATTCAATTCCGTTTAAATGCAGGCTTTCCGCCAGGTAACCCAATCCTTCAGGAGGGCGGACCGGCCCCATATAGGCGCCGGGGATATGAGGGTTGACTAACAATATTTTTTTATATTTCATCGGATTTAACCCGGTTGTATAACCTGGCGTGGCTTGACGCAATTTCCTTCCATGAAAATCTTTCCGCAAAAACCAGGGCGTTACGGCTTAAATTTTTTCTAAGCTCTTCGGAATCTATCAATTCCCTTATCGCGGCTGCCAACGCCCCCGGGTTATTGACAGGCGCAGCCATTACATTATAACGGTCTTTAAGCCCACCGGGCAAATCCTTATTTTTTGTGGTAACCGTGGGCAGCCCGTGCTCCAAGGCTGCGATAAAACTGGTGCGCCTTAAAGACACGCCGTCCTGATATATCTGAACGCATATATCAGACGACGCCATATATTCGGACACCTCCGGCTTGTCAAGGTATCCCGTCCATGCAACCTGCTTATCCAAGTTGAGCCTGCCGGCCAGGCTCTTTAAACGCGCGTGGTAGCGGTTATGCGGCGGGTCAAATTCCGATATCATAACCAATTTTATTTTATACCCATCGTCGAGTAACCGACGCACAGCGTAAAAAACTGTTTCTATCCTTTTTTTGGCAAGGATATAGCCAAAATGGCAGGCCAATATTTCATTTTCACCCATGTTTAAATCCCGCCTTATCTGGTTACGGCGGACTTCCCCGGGTGAATGAACCTCTATGGGTGAACCCAGGTAAATCAGCTCAAATTTTTTCTTTAGAAACGGAAATAATTTAATAAGGTATGCCTTTTCTTCTTCTGCGGAAACGATAATCTTTTTGGCGCAAAATAAAAACGTAACCAATCTGAGCTTGTTTAATACATGCGCGGTTTTTACATCGTGTATAGTCACGATTAAAGGTATTTCAGGAATCATGAGCTTACAGAAAACAGGAAATACATTTATCATTATCCTGTATTTATAAGCCTGGGTGGGGTATTGAAGATGAATCAAATCCGGTTTTGTCGCCTTTATCGACTTCAATAATAGAGGTAAACTTAAAAGAGACCATTTTTTTACAACAGGGCATATGTTAATACGCCCGTCAGTTATTACTTCGGAATTATACGAAGTTATGATATCCAATCCTATGCCGAGTCTTTCAAGCTCAACGGATAACCGGTAGGTATAATCTCCTACCCCGCATCTCATATTGGTAAATGTGCCGCTGATTATACAAATTTTCATATTTAAGGGAGGATGTATTATTATGAAATAGAAAACTTTGTAATAAAAATCGATGCCTTGACTATGGGGGACCCCTTTTTCTTCAAATTTAGCCGTAATCTCTCAACGCGCAATAATTGCGGGGAGGAATTTAATTTCCAGAAAAAATTCATAATATGCTCCATTTCGCCTTCTGCCTCTATTTCGATGTTGTATTCCTTATAAAAATCTATCTTTTTAGGCTGCTGAGGTTTCATATCTACGAGGTTCATATCAGACCTTCGCGCCAAATCCTCTATTTCGCTGAGCATAACCGCGGCCTGCTCTTCTTCGGAGCCGAAATTTTTCAGATACTTGGCATATTTCTGATATTCGCGCGCGATCGACTCCTTCTGGCTTATGTTGCGCATGCTTATGCTTAACTGTTTTTCGCTTATCTTGGCCTGGCTCCTAATCTCCTGAAGCCTGCCGCTGATCGGAGCTATAATCATCCTGTCCAGAAGCGCTAAAAAAACAACTATGCCCGCCAAAAAAATACCCAGTTTTTCTTTTTGCGACATACGGCTTAAAAACATCTATACCCCTTCCGCCTGTTGCCTGCTACTCTTCATAAAAGCATACGATTTCAAAATCTGCGTATTCGGCATTCTCCTCTTTCTTTGTCCTAATATAAGTATTTTTAACACTCTTAAAATTCGGCGAGTTCTCCAGTGCCGTGACTAATTTAAATACGTCCGACATCACGGAAGCAAGGCCCCTTATAGTCAGTTGCTTCTTCCTCTCGATGTTTACACTCGTCAGGCATATCTCTTTGGGGAGTATTTTATATAAATAATCGAGCATGGTTAAAGAATCACCTTTGGCATCGATCCGATCCTGAATCAAGATTATAGATTTGCGCATTCTCTCAATATTATCCGACTCCGTTTTTATTCTGGCATTCTCGTTGTCTAACTGCGCTATATATCTATTTTTATTATAGATATTAATTAATATCAAAAGAGAAAGCATCATCATAATAGTAATAAACAATACGCCCATTATGGTCAGATTTTTACTTTTTTCTTCCATAAGTTTTTTAATGCGCATCTCATTCGGAATCAGGTCAAAGTCCAGCGCGCTACGTTTCATAGAAATGCCCAAAATGGAAGAAACCGATATAAATTTAAAATCGTTATCCGCATTTTTAAACGGGTTGATAATCTCATACGGCATATCGAGCTTCCCGCTTAAAACACTGGCTAAACCTTTCACGTTTATAGCGGCTCCTGAAAAAAACATCTTGGTTGCCTTAGGGCCGTTGCCTTCCTCCTGATAAACATAAATGGAATGTTTTAGTTCTTCTATAAACTTATCCTGAAAACCTGCCAATTCTTCTATCAGATGATTAGCGCCTATCAAAACATTTTTTGTAAATACCAGCTTACCGTTGCATATAACAAGAAAATCGGAATAACTGGAATCTATGTCGACTAAAATAACTGTTTCCGGAGATTTTGCGCCTGGAAGTGAAGAATAAAAAGCGCTGAACCAATTAAAAACGCCTTCGGAACTTAAACCCACCTTATCTACCCTGATGCCTGCTTTCTGAAGCGCATTCAGCCGCTCGTTAATGAGATTACGCTTAACAATAACCAGCATCACCTTTGTATAACCTTCCCTTTTCGTGTCAATTACCTTGTAAGTAAAGACTATCTCTTCTTTTGTATACGGAGTCTGTTTACCAATCTGTAAATTTATTATATCGCTTATTTCTTTAGGATTAGTTGATGGGAACTCCAGAATCCTCGTGGTAACCAGATGCCTGGGGAGATAAGTTATTACATTCTGCTTGTTAAGCTTTAAATTCCTGAATATCTCTGATACGGCTTCCGATATCGATGTTTTAATGTGGGCAAGCTTCACAAAACCTGACTTAGCGATATAAATACCGGACTGCGAAACATTGCACTCTGCAATTTTTACCCAATCATTGCCTATCTCAACGATTACAGACGGTTTATTAAAAATATGTTTTATAAATTCCAGGATGCCTTTCACTGCCACTCTTCTCTCCAATATTTTATGGAATCATCACGGTTGAATACGAAAGTAATTTCAGCTGTGGTATCTGAATTTTTAGGCCTGCCTGTGGCCATACCCGTAAAATTTTCCGAGCGCACGCAAATAAAACCGTCGGCCACAATACCATTTAGCCGGGCGAAATCTCCGTCAGAGAGTTTCTTTGCGGCGCGAAACATCTTCACTATTGTCTCGACGGATGTAAATACATTATCGTCAGCGGTCGCCATAATGCCGTCATTACCGTCACGAAAATTAACTATACTATCCGCCAAATCCTCGCTCATCCCCAGGCTCCGCAAAACCAGCTCATCCGCTGTATTTATGTTCACCGCCTTACCGCCATAAACCGTGATCCTGTCTCTTATTTTTCCAAAAATCTGATGATCGATGCCTTTAACCAAAAGCAGTTCCTGCAGAATTTCAAACTCCCTATTTTTGCAAGCGTAAGGAGGAATCAAAATCGAATAATAGCCACTCTCTGCGCCATTCTCCCGGGGTATTTCATCCGCGTCGCGCCAGTCTATTATAGAGGATGCAATATCGTCCGCCTGCTGAGAAGTTACCCCTGCGGTTATTTCAAACAGTCTTTTAAGCACTTCGTGCGGCGCTTTATTAATATTGATTTTTCTCTCTTCATCTACGAGCCCGTACCTAACATTATAATCCGGCCAACCAACCGGATGGTTAAAAACGCTAAATGAACCATCGCCTAAATTTATCTGTTTAAACATTTCTTCGTTATTGCTCCACGTGTCTTTCAATGCATCATATATAGGCGTAGCGTCATTTTTTACTTCTAAAATAGCCCTTTCGGCCCCGGCCTTGGCTAAATAATACGCGACAGACCTACGCTTAAGCCTGCCTGCCAAATCAACCTGCGGCCGAATATACGCATTCACTGCCAGCGCAAGCATACTTAAAAAAAATAGCGACCAGATAGCCAGTATAAAAATACTGCCGCCTTCAGAGCGATTATCCTGACGCCGGCACAAAAACAATTCTAGACAACTCTGCATTTCTGTTTATATCCTTAAATGTAATCCTTATCTTAACGGCTGCGGGAATGCCGCTACCGACTGTCCAGGAATCTCTCCAGCTATATTTATGCGCATTAAGATCAAATAGGCAATAACTCAAAGCAATATTTTCTATGCGCGCTAAGGGCCTGCTGTTTCCGTCTCCCGAATAGGCCTGCTGTTCCCTGACTAAAAATCCTGTCTTATCGTTAAAACTATAAGATATTCTGGTCAGAAATAAATCTTTATGCGACATCGCGTCGGAACCGCCTGCCAATCCAACGAAAGATACTTTTTTACTGTCTCCGATAAAATCAATAGTTGAAAATTTAAACGTGTTCCGCAAATCCGTTTCCAGCTTTTCCAGGGAAAACAAAACATCTCTCTGAGCCACGCCGTACCCGCGCGCCCTACTATATACTTTTAAACCGGCGCCAAAAGTAGAAACGATTGCCAGCGCCACCAATGACAATATGGCCGTTACAACAAGAAGCTCAACTAACGTAAACCCGCGGCGCCTTCTTTCACTTTCTATCATATGTACCTGTATAAGTAACCAATCTAAATATTTTCGAAGGATCGAGCCTGTTTTTAAACACCGAAACGCTGACTAAATTTAAACCTTTTTCGCCGTACGGCAATATTTCCGTCTGCCAGGCGAGGCCCTTATACCGGCCGTTAGACTCCCCTGCGCGTAGGCCCGTGTCTCCCCTTTTGTCCATTTCTATTTCAACCATTTTCTCTTTCGATAGGCAAATCGCGTCTATGTAATCAGCGGAAACCTTCAACGCATTAATAGAAACGGCGTAAACGCGGAGTATGCCTGCTATGCCAAAGGTAAGAATAACTACCGTAAGCATTACTTCTATCAGAGTGAACCCTTGGCTATTGCCAATTCTTAACGTCATCCTCGGTGCCTTCCCTGCCATCTTTACCCATCGAATACAAATCAAATGTTGCCGAATTATGTTCTCCGGGACACTTATATTGATAAAAATTACCCCACGGATCCAAAGGCTTTCTTTCCAAATAAGGGCCTTTCCAGTTTAAAGGCGCTGGATTTGTAGGCGGTTTTGAAATAAGAGCATTAAGGCCCTGTTCTGTGGTAGGAAAATTATTATTGTCCAATTCATATAACTTCAATACCATTGCTATGCTAGAATTAATATCCGCCTCAGCTATAGCAACTTTTGCCTGGTCCGAACGGCCGCTTAGCCGCGGCACAACCATCGCCGCCAGGGCAGCTATAATAATAACTACTATCATCAGCTCAATAAGAGTAAAACCGTTTTTTGACATTTTTTTCCTCCCGGTTATTAACGCACCACCATACCAATATTGAATATAGGTAACAGCATAGCAAAAATTATAAATCCCACAACTGCCCCGACAGCTAAAATAAGCAACGGTTCGAGCAGGCTTGTCATAATCTTTATGATCTGTTCAACTTCTCTCTCATAAACATAAGTTATCTCCGTCAACGCTTCCTGCAACCTCCCGCCTTCTTCGCCTACTGATATCATAGTAACTACAAAATCGGGAAAAACGCCAATTTTTTTAAGGCTGTCTGACAAAGCGCGCCCCTCATTCATAATATCCACCCTGGCCTGCTTCAAGCGCCCTTTAAGCACATCATTATCAAGCACATCTGCGGCAAGTTCAAGGCCGTCGCAGACAGAAACGCCGTTTTCAATAAGCATACCCATTGTTCTGGCAAATCTTGCTACATCGGCATACCATACAAATCTTTTTATAAAAGGTAGATGCAACTGTATAAAATCAAAAAAGAATTTCTTTTTACCCGTAGGCCTCATCCTGCCGAATATCGTTATTATAAAAATCAGAGCTAATAAAAATATATACCAGTTTCTGGCCATAAATACGCTTGTTCCGATCAGTATCCTCGTAGATAAAGGCAGGGCCTGCCCCATGCTTTCGAATAAACCCGTAAATTTTGGCATAAAAAAAGTAAGCATTACAAACACCGTGCCTATACCTACGATGGTAATCAAAATCGGGTAAGCAAGCGCAGCCTGAATCTTACGCCTGGTATCCTGCTCCTTTTCGCGGTACTCCGCCATATTATTCAGAACTTTGGCTAACGCGCCGCTTTTTTCCCCGGATCTGACCATATTTACATATAAACTGTTAAAAATACGCGGGTATTTAGCAATCGCCTCCGAAAACATACTGCCGGCGCTTATCTGCCTTTCCAAATCCCTCACAACAATCTTTAACGTGGCATTGGTTGACTGCTGCGAAATCAGTGATAACGTTTTTAAAATCGGCACGTTTGCCCTTATCAGGCTGGCTAATTGCCTTGTAAATATATCTATTTCTCGCGCCTTCACCCGCGCAAGTTCCGGCTTTTCTATAGTATAATAATTCGCCGAGGCCTTTGGCTTATCTGCGGCAAAATCTCCTTTATCCGCGCCCTGCTCTTCAACCAGGGAAACAGGCACCACGCCCATTTCACTAAGCTTATCAATCGCCTGATCCTGAGAATCTGCTTCTATGCGTCCGTCTATTGTTTCAATAGGGCCTTTTTTAGCTTTATAAATATATATTGGCATATTTTACTCCGTTTTTATTTATTCTGAAAATTACTGCGTCACCCTTATAACCTCCTCCGGGGTGGTGATGCCTTCTAAAACTTTTTCCCAGCCATCCTGCCTCAATGTCCTCATGCCTAATTCAACCGCTTTATCTTTTATCATATCAGATGAAACCTTTTGCAAAATCAGTTTTTTTATTTCCGCGCCTACCAACAATATCTCATATATGCCTATCCTGCCTGCGTAGCCCGTATTATTACATGCTTTACAACCATTACCTTTGAATACTCTTATCTTTGAAGGAAGTTTCTTAAACATATCTTTTAGATCAGCCTCTATCTTATCTTTCATTTCTACCATCTGCTGGGTATCTTCTGTTTTGCACTTAGGGCATATTACCCTCACAAGCCTCTGGGCTATAAACGCCTGTACGGAAGAAGCTATTAAATAGGGCTCTATGCCTATATCGATCAAACGCGTAATGCCGCTTGCAGCATCATTGGTGTGAATAGTAGAAAACACCAAATGCCCTGTAAGTGCGGTCTGAATAGTGACCTCCGCAGTTTCAAAATCCCTTACCTCTCCTACCATCATCACGTCCGGATCATGCCTCAACATGCTCCTTAATATTTTGGCAAAACTCAGGCCTATCTTTGGGTTAATCTGGGTTTGAGAAATACCTTTTAATTCATATTCAATAGGGTCTTCAATGGTAAGTATTTTTCTCTGGCGGGTATTAAGCCTGCTTAAACAGGCGTAAAGTGTTGTAGTTTTCCCGCTTCCCGTCGGCCCGGTAACAAAAATAATGCCATTGGGCGTTTTTATTAATCGCTCCAATGTCTCCAGATCTTTCTTAAGTATGCCGAGATTGGCTATGTCAAAAAGCATCGTTGTAGGTAAAATCCTTATAACTACATTCTCTCCGGAAAGTGTCGGTATTACGGAAGTGCGCAATTCATATTCCGTATTGCCTATTTTAACTTTTGCCCTGCCATCCTGGGGAAGCCTCTTTTCCACAATGTCCAGGCCGGACATAACCTTGATTCGGGAGATAATCGCCGGATACAGATATTTTATATCGTCGGAAACCTGAGTATCGTAAAGAATGCCGTCTATTCTGTACCGCAGAGTAAGATCTTCCCTGAAAACCTCCATATGTATATCAGTTGCCCTGTCGTTTATTGCCTGTTTCAAAATTTGATTGACCAGCTTTATTATTGAAGCGCTCTCCGACATTTTCTCAAGGTCTTCAATCTTGTCCGTCATCTCAGCGAACTTTGAACCTTTGGTTTCTGAGTTTACGGACAATATTTTCTCGATTGTATCCGCGCCTACGCCATAATATTTCCTTATGGCCTCTAAAATATCGCCGGATGTGGCAAGAACCTTTTCCACTCGGAAACCCAGGTGCGCCTCCAAATCGTCGACAGGCCACAAATCAAACGGGTTGGATATGGCAATGGTCAAAACGTTATCTTCTATACTTATAGGCATAACCTTATAATGCCAGACAAATTTTGCGGGGACGCTCCTTATGACTTTCTCGTCTATATTTATATCCTTCAATTCTACGTAAGCCACGCCTTGCTGCTCAGCCAGCACATCAAGTAATTTTCTTTCGGTCACCATACCCATATCTACTAAAACCTGCCCCAGCATTTTTTTGGTTCTTTGCTGTTCGTTAACCGCTATTTGTAATTCCTGCGGCTTTATAATCCCTCTTTCAACAAGAATATCTCCGAGTCTCAGCGCCATATTTACTCCGCCTTTTAACCTTTTTCCGCCTGTTCGACATTGCCTATCATATAAAACTTATTTTCAGGTATAGCATCCATCCTTCCTGCAATTATCTTATCACACCCTTCAAGCGTTTCCTTTATAGAAACATACTGGCCTTTTCTTCCCGTGTATATTTCGGCGACAAAAAACGGTTGCGTCAGAAAATTCTGCAGTTTTCTTGCCCTTTCATATAAAGTACGGTCGGCCTTAGACAGCTCCTCAATACCAATAACCATAACTATACGCCTTAATTCCTCGTACTTGGCAAACATCCTTAAAGATTCCTGGGCGACGTTAAAATGTTCTTTGCTTACCACGGCCGGGTCAAGATTGCTGCTTGAAGAAAGTAAAGGGTCCACTGCCGGATAAAGGCCCAACTGTATCCTCTCGCGGGAAAGAACTAATATTGAATCAAGATAACTAAATATAGTAACGACAGCAGGGTCGGTTAAATCATCGGCAGGCACATATACAGCCTCTATGGCAGTAATTGAGCCGCCTTCTTTCGAGCGTATGCGCTCCTGGAAATCGCTTACCTCAGATGCCAGGGTCGGCTGATAACCTGTTTCCGAAGGCACCCTTCCTAATAGAGTTGATATTTCAGCGCCGGCCTGCACAAACCTGTAAACATTATCTATAAAAAACAATACATCCCTGTTCTGATCCTGCAGGTATTCGGCCAAAGTGATACCGGTTAAAGCAATTTCAAACCTGGCTCCCGGCGGCTCATTCATCTGGCCAAAAGCCATCATAATCTTATCAACTATCTTCTGCTTGACAAATTCAAAATACAGTTCATTGCCTTCTCTTATCCTTTCTCCGGCGCCGGTAAAAACACATACACCCTTATGCCTCTCGACTATATTATGTATAAGCTCAAGGATCAAAATACTCTTTCCAAGGGCCGCGCCTCCTAATATACCGGTTTTGCTTCCCTTAACCATGGGAAACAATAAATCTATAATCTTTATCCCTGTTTCAAGGAGCTCAAACTGTTCGCACGTCAATCTATCCGGATTAAGGCGGATGCTCGATATACTCTTTCTTATTAGTGAAGTTTCTTTACATGCGATTTCGCCTTTTCGGTCTATAGGTTCACCCAGAACATTTACTATTCTGCCGAACATCTCATTTCCTACGGGCACTCTTAACGGCGTCCCAAGCGGAGTGGCTATTGCGTTATACTGCAGGTTCAATGTTGCCGCTAGCGCTATACAACGCGCCACGTTATTTTCCAGATGTTCGGCAACCTCCAGGACAATCCTGCGGCCGTCGAAAGACTTGGTCTCGATGACCTCATACATGTTAGGAACATCTTCTTCGTTCTGAAATTTTACGTCCACCACCGGCCCTTGTACCGATACAACACGCCCTGGTTTACCCATTACAAAGCTCCATATCTATTTTTTCTTATTTAAAACCCGCGCCGAAAAAGTCTCTCTCAAGCCCCTGTCTACAAATTCATGATGGCTACGGAAATACTGAAATCTTATCAACTTATCTCTTTGCTGCAAAACCTGATGGCTCTCTTCAAGATGAACTGTCCTGGCGGAAAATTCCGATAACTTGCTATCCTCGAATACTTCAAACAGTTTTTCCGCAATCCATGCTTCTACCAGATATTCAATAATACCGCTTAATGATGACTCAATAATAATATGCTGCGCCTGGTCGATTGCCTGCTCTCTCTTTTTAAACAACTCTCCGCAAGGCAGGATATTAACAATCTCCACTCGCTGAAACGTGAAAGAAACCGGTTTTGGATAAACAAGTATAAGCCTTGCGAATTTACCGCTAAGCCCTTCCTTTATGATAAAATCCTTCAATTTTAACGCGGATTCGTATCTTTTTTCGCTTACAATCCCCGGGAAATTTACAAAATCACGGCCAAGGCCTTTGAGATATCCGGCTCCGCGTTCTCCTAATATAATAAGCTCTGCAGCGTCTGAACCCGGATAATCCAAAGCTGTGTTTATTACCCGCGTATTCAATCCGCCCATAAACCCCTCGTCCGATGTTATCATAATAATGCCCAATTTACCTGCACCCTTCGCGAAAGGATGATCTATGGCGTTAAAATCTATCATTTGGAAAAAACCTTCAAAGGCATCCATAAATTTTACAAATCGTTCTCTTTTTTTCTCAAGCGCCCTGAATTCCGAAGAGGCAATCCCCTTAAGAACATCCAGTAAATCCGTCAATTCCGTATTCAACTCTAATTCTTTTTTTAACTTTTGGGCTGATTGCATTCTTTAAAATATTTTACGATTGCGGCATCCATATTTTTGTTCAGGCCCGGAGTCAATTCTTTCGCGGACTCCAATTCCTTTACAAATTCAGGGCTATGCTCAACAAGATACGCCCAGATCTCGCTCTTAAACCTGTTAACGGCTATCATATCCATTTCGTCCAATATCTTTCTGTCTAAAGCGTATAGCAAAACAATCAATTCAGAAATAGGCGAAGGATTGTTTTTGTCCTGGGTAAATATCGCTGTAATGATCTCTCCGCGGTGAATCCTATGCTCTGCTTCCGCGCTCAGCCCTGATTTCAGCTTTGTCAACCGCAACAGTTCTTTGTAATGGGTATATTCCGAACGCAAAACGCCGGTCAAGCCCTTCAGAATACGATTCTGGTTTTTACTGCCTATGATCGATACGGACATTGAAAAATCTACTGCCGGCTTAAAACCTTCAGCAAACAGATTTGAGTTTAAATATATCTGCCCATCGGTCATAGATATGAGGTTCGAAGGAATAAAACCGGTTACATCCCCCTGCAGCGTATCTATCAGTGGTAAAAAAGTCATTGATCCGGAACGCAGCTCTTTATTCAATTTACCGGCCCTCTCAAACAGTTGAGAATGAATATAATAGATATCTCCGGGATAGGCCTCTCTGCCCGGAGGCCTCTCCAGTAATAACGAAATCTGCCTGTAGCTCCAGGCATGCTTTGTCATATCGTCGAATACAACCAAAACATCCCGGCCCTTATATAAAAAATACTCTCCTAACGTGGAAGCGGCGTAAGGCGCCAGATACTGTTCGCCTACCGTTGCAGAAGCGGATGAAGCAACCACTATAGTATAGTCCAGCGCGCCTTTTAGTTTCAAAAGCTGCACCACCTTTAAAAGAGAAGAAAAACTTTTGCCTATACAGCAATAAATACACACAACATCTTTATTTTTCTGATTCAATATGGCGTCTACCGCAATCGTCGTTTTCCCGGTCATCCTGTCTCCGATGATCAACTGCCGCTGCCCTTTAGAAATAGGCACAACCGCATCTATTACCCTGGTACCGGTCTCCAGGGCAGATATTGTATCATCTCTGTCCATTGTATCGGGCGCCTCCCTAAATATCGAATAATATTCATCGGCTTCTATCGGGCCCTTGCTGTCGCAGGGTTCGCCTAAAGCGCTGACAACCCTGCCGATAAACCGTTCTCCTACGGGTATCTTAAATTCCTCCTGTACGCTGTATACCTCCTGCCCAATCCTGACGTTTGACTCATCACCTAAAACCAATACAAGGACTTCGTCCGCTGTAAAACCCACTATCATGCCCTTGGTGCCGCCGGAAAAAGTTACCAACTGGCTGTCCATAAAATTGGACAACCCGCCCACCCCGGCAATAATCTTCTTGACTTTTCTAACCTTGCCGAGTTCTTTTATGCGAATTCGCGGTATATTTAGCGTTACCTGCATTTTTATTGCCCGTTAATTCTGTTTAAAAAACTTTATCAAACATTCGTCAAGCTGCCGCCGTACCTCAGCCGTCAACTCTTTTCTCATAGACAGCCCCTTAATGAGCCCGGGAAATTCTTTTCTGGCAAATTCGATTACATTTTGTTTGAAACGCTCCACCTCTGCATACGGCAACACCTCAAGTATATTACGTCTAAGCGCATACAAAAAAATGAGCTGTTCCTCAAGGCATCGGGGCCTGTTTTTTTCCTGAATAAAAAGCCGCGTTGCCGCTTCTCCGTGTTTGAGGCGCCGGTTTACCTCATCTGATACTCCGACCGTCTTAAATCTTGTAACCTTCAGCAGGTCATTATACTGAATGTACTCCAAGCGGAGTATTCCGCTGAGTTCTTTCATTGCCGGACACTGCACTTTATTGCCTATTCTTGAAACAGAAAGCCCAAGATCTATTGCCGGCTTAAAACCTGAACTAAACAAAGCTGCGTTCAGATAAATCTGCCCGTCTGTCATAGAAACAAGATTAGAAGGAATATACCCTGTTATATCTCCCTGCAAAGTATCAACTATGGGAAAAAACGTCATTGAACCGCTTTTTCTCTCAGGATTCAATTTTCCGGCTCTTTCCATCAATTGCGAATGTAAATAAAACACGTCTCCTGGATAAGCGTCTCTGCCCGGAGAGCGCTCCAACAGGAGAGAAATCTGTCTATACGCCCAGGCATGCTTGCTTAAATCGTCAAAAACCACAAAAACATCCTTGCCGTTATCCATAAAGTATTCGCCTAATGTGCCTGCCGTATAAGGAGCCAGATACTGCTCGCCTACAGGGCTTGATGCGGTCGCCGATACTACTATCGTATAATCCAGCGCGCCGTTGGATTTAAATGTTTCCACGATTTTTTCCAGTGAAGAATACGAACGGCCAATACAACAATATATACATATAACATTTTTGCCTTTTTGATTTAAAATAGCGTCTATGCATATGGCGGATTTGCCCAACATCCTGTCGCCGATAATTAACTCTCTTTGCCCTTTGCCGATAGGAATAGTGGCATCGATAATCAAAATGCCGGTTTCAAAAACCTCTGTTATCGGCACCCTTTCCAAGACGCCCGGTGCCTCCCGGAAAAGAGGATAAAATTCTCCGTTGGCCGGAATAGCGCCTTTACCATCCAACGGCTGAGCAAGCACATTGACAATCCTACCCAAAAAACCCTCTCCCACAGGTATACTGAACGATTCCATGGTGCTGTAAACGCTGCCTCCGACCTTGGCTTCTTCGGTTTTACCTAAAAGAAGTATTAATACCTCGCCGTCGATAAACCCCATTACCATACCTTTGGCGTTTGAGGTTATATCAAGCAATTGGCCGTTCATGCAACTGGACAGGCCCGTAACCTTCGCTACGCTTTTTTTAATCTCTTTAATCTCTCCTACTTCTCTTACCTGTAACATCTCTGTCATCATTTATGCGCGACGTATCTCTTCTATCGCTTCCCTGAGCCTGCCTGCGAGGCTGCCGTCAATAACCAGGCTGCCTAATTTTATAGTGATGCCGGCAATCATATCTTTACTTACAACCTCCTGCAGCGATATTTTCCTGCCGGCCTTATCGGAAAGAATCGATGCAATCTTTGCCTTTTTGGCTTCATCTATATTACCGGAGACAACCAACTCCCCTTTATCTACGGTAATCTGTAATTTATCAGAATCTATTTTTTCTATCTCTTCTATTATCTCATCTATAAGGCCTTCGCGCACCAATGATTGATTTTTTGAACTTACCACTTCCTGAATAAGCCTCACTGCCTGCATTACACTTTTTTCCTGCATCTGGGCCTCCAGGTCCTCCCTGATTTTTTCCTTTACATTAAGAGCTTGCTTGATTATACGCTCGCTTTCCTGCCTGGCATCCTCCATGCCCTGCTGCTTTAACTTAACTATCTCTTCCTGCGCGGCAGCCTTTAATCTTTTAATCTCAACCTCTGCATCAGACAATATTTGTTGATACTTTTTCTCTGCTTCTTCTGTTTTTACCGCTAATTCTTTCGCCTTTTCGCTGTTTTCCTGATTTAATTGCTGCAGCCTCTTTGTCTCCACGTAGGATGCGAAATACATAATTTTTCTCAAAACAAACACCAGCGCCGCGAATGTCGCCGCTTGTATCAGTATCAATTGGATTATAAACATGCGCTCTCCTTGTAATTATCTGCCGAACAGCTGGAACAAAACAAGCAATGCGATTACCGCGATTGACTCCGCAAAAATAAGCGCGATAATCATTGCCAGAAGGATTTTCGGCGCCGAGGACGGATTTCTTCCTAAAGCCCTTATGCTCGCGTAACCTATGGCCGCAATAACTGCCGAAGGGCCAAGAATAGTCACAAACATCACTAAAATTATAATAAAATTCCGCATTACTCCTCCACTAACACGACAAGTTCGTTATTATACATCCTCGCAACGCCCTTCTCTATTATCACTGACTTGACGCCGTCTATAACAATCTCTCCTCGTTTTAAAAGGCTTACTATAGGCTTATGAAACTCCATAACCTCGAATTCGCCGGAATCGCCTGGCAGAAAAACGCTCTTCGCATCTGCTTCAAAAATTGTCCTCTTTGGATTAAGTATAATTACCTTGAACATTTATTTTTTGTTTTGCGTGTTGAATTTTATGTTATGGAGAAGTCCTGGCGCAGCGCCCGCCATAAGTAGTGTCGCGTGTAGTATCCGTGTTTGCCGCGCTTGCGCGGTCGGATATACAAAGCAAACCGATGGCGCCCGACCAATCCCCGCCGCGGAAACCGCTGCCTGTAGCGGCTGTAACTTCGCTGCCAACATACCCGGGCCAGTCAGAATTATCAGTGTTGCCGTTTGATGATAAAGAACCGTTGCCGGCGGTGCCGGTAAAGGCCCTTCCGGTAGAATTGCCTACCGTAACACACCTTTCCCGGTTATTCCCTGAAAGTTCCATAACGCCGTAATAAGAGGCGCCTGCCTGCGCCCTCTTGGTAGTTGAAGTTGCGGCAAAACCCGTACGAAGAGGGGCCTGAACGCCGTCGTTGCCGTAATTGCAGAGCCCTACGCCTGTTTCGCTTACGCCCTCGTTGGTTAATCCGCTGTTTGCCAGTGTAGCGGCATCGGTTATAGAGGTTGAACCCCACGCGTATTCACTGTTTATGCTGGTTAAGTTGCCTCTGGCGGCTTTTTCAAATTCAAGCTCTGAAAAAGGGCGCAACCCTGCCCAGTCCGCGTAAGCAGCTATGTCCATCCATGACAAATAATTGCACGCTATCCATTCACCGTCGGTAGATTCATCAAAAGTACCGTTTGCGTCAAAATCGCAGCCAAAAGTAATCGCCCCTGCCGGAATAGACGCAGGGGCCCTTAAGCCGTTTCTGTAGACAACAGCCGCGTTATTGCTCATTACGAACTGACTGGCTGTTTGAGATACGGTGCGGGTATTCTGCTGGGCCCTGGTGAGCGTATTTAAAAAATCCCGGTATTGGCCCTGGGATATTTCATATTTCATAATATAAAAAGCGTCGAATCCGCTGGGAAATGCCGCCGGTATGGTAAATGCCGCGCCGGTAGCGCCTTCTCCGGTATTACTGCCTGTCACATAATAAAATTCCCCTCCGTTCATTGCCATAGCGTCGGAATCGTTGACATACCACGGGTTGGAATCAGCCGAACCCTGTTTTAACGAAGCGGTTGATGATGCGTTGTCGCCTGCGTAAAAAACGCTCTCCGGAATATAAACCATTTCTATCGCAAAAACCTTGACCCTCGCCGTTGTGCCGGCAGAAAGGCCGTTAGCGCCCCAATCCCATACAAATTGGATTGATACGGTGGATACAGAACCGACCCCGTTGCTTGTCCTCTCTAAAAAAGCGCCTTTTAGGTCCGTAGGAACCACTATATCAAGCCCGGTGCCTGCGCCTTGGGAAAAATTGGCAGGATTTGTTCCGCTTGTTTTAAGCGTGGCATGGCTCCACGTGGCGCCTGAATCCGTTGAATATTTTATGAATACCCAGGCGGCGTCATAGTTTAATGCATGCCGCCAGGAATTCTCCCAGGATATATCAAACTGCACCTTGCATGTTTCTGCGGACGTGCTCTGGCCTGTAATGGATGCATTTGTGACGGAGATGTTGTTGGCGCTAGCCTCGCAAATAAATAACAACAAAAAGGCGGCGCATAGCGTAACATGGCAAATCAAAATACGTATTTTAGCTGACGAGTCCATAATTTTCTCCGTCTATTTAAAAAATATAGGGCGCTATTTCTTTTCCTGATTTATATTTTCCTTATTTTTTGTTTCGCTCTTCTTAATCTGTAGCCACCATAGGATAAAAAACAAAAAACTTACGACTGCCATAAAACCGACCACTGTCCAGATTATCTTCCAGCTTGTACTTGTGTCCGGCGCCTTGCCGCGAAACATGGTTTTTGCGACCATCTCCATGCCTTTTGTGGTCTGGCGCCCAGCAGACCTGTTTAGCCTGCTGCCGTTTCCATTATTACTGGATAATTTGGCCGCTCCCGGCGAACCGCCGGCCTGCATCACTAACTTCTCTAATTTTGCCGCGGCCTTTTTCGCTTCCATAAATCTCTTGACGTTAGACCTAAAATTGCCTATATGCCTTTCTACGCTGGGTTCGGCAGTGTTTTGGATATCTATAATAACGTCCAGGCCGGCTATTATCTTATCGCCTAGAAACTTCGCCGATTCTTTATACTCCGATTCCTCCAAAATTCCCAACCATTTCCTGACCTGCGACTTCAAAAAATCAATTTGCTGCTGAGGTATAATCCATATATCTTTTACCTCGACGGTAAACTCCTTTTTTTCCTGAGGGGCAAACTCCATGGAATCCTTAAAGACATAATAGACCCCTTTCTGGTTATCATACGCCATATCAAGGCCGCCGCTGAGCATTATATACGCCGGCTTGACCTCAACAGGCAGGTAATATTTAATAGGCATCGTCTTCTGCTCTGACGAAGAGTTGGAAAACTGTATCTTAAACTTTACCGTGCCCAGCTTTGCTATATCCAGGCCCAGGGCCTCTATTCTGAAAGACTGGGCATCTATCGGGTCCTCACCCATCAGTTCATTCAGTTTTTTGCTGGTTATAACCCCTGCCTCGATAGCCAGGTCCTCGAGTATGCCTATATCTTTTTTCACCTCTGTTAAAACAGCGAAGTTTGTCTCGTAATCCGAAATTTTCTGTTCGGTATCCGGCTCAGGCGCATTCTGGATTTCCGATATTTTATCAATCCTGATTGTAATGTTGTCTGCCAGCATTTTTGCCTGTTTATAGTACTCCGTATTCCGCAGCAAGCCGATAATCTTAACGGTATGGTCCTTTAAGGCCTTTATATCTCTATCAGGAATGATCCAGATATCCCTCATCGCCACTTCCAGTGTAACGGCCTCTTTCGGGTTAATCTTGACTTCCTGGTAGATATAATACAGGGATTTTTCAAAATCGTAGCTTACTTCAAAATTTCCCCTGTCTGTTATGTCTTCGGGCGTAACCCCTTTGGGCAGATATGATTTTGCCGGCACTGTCCTGGCCTCCGTGTCCGACGGATTGACCACTATCATTTTAAGCTTGATGTCTGCCGACGCCTGCCTGGCCGAAAATAAAAGGCAAACGGCCGCGAGAAAGAACAAACCGCGGATTAACTGTCTTGACAGGATCCTATTCACATTAATTACTCCGATTTTTCGAACCAGGTCTTAACTACCGGCTCCTGTTTTTCCTGCATCATCGCTTTCATCGCTTCAATAAGCGCCTTAAGCTCTCCCAGCTGATTTTGCAGGCCTTCAATGGTGGCAGGCGCCTTTTTCTTCCCTTCCTCAGATAAACCCTTTAAGCCCGACTGGGAAACCGCTTTTTTAAGCGCCTCTTTTGTTTCTTCAACAGAAGCCGCTACCTCTTTTATGCCGGCGTCCTTTAATTCTGTTGAAATTCCAGGTATTGACTCTTTGATTTCGGAAACGGTCGCGTCTATGTTGCTTATCAAATTATATGCGGTGGATGATTTGCCGTTAAAATTGATTTCTTTGCGAAGTTCCTGTATTTCGTTATAGGCGCTGGTAACGTCCGCAGCAACTGAAGGTACTGTTCCGGCATTGGAGCTGACAGCGGCAATTTTGCCGAACACCGTCAGTTTGCCGGAAGTATCATTCGGCGAACCTAAATATTCCTCCAGATTATCAACATAACTTATTATATCCGATATGCTGTCATTACCCCAGCTGGTTATCAAAGTGCTCACATTGGAACTAACGCCGGCGAGCTTGCCGTATAAAGTATCGGAAGTTGAAGCGTCCGAGGTCGTGCCGACTATAGTCTTTATGCTGTTTACATTCGTACTCACTGTATTTAAACTGGTAGTGAGGGCATCTATTTTGCTTTCTATGCTTGAAAGGCTGGATGCGGTCCCTACAGATATTATCATGCTGTCAGAGCTGTTGATGGTTGACTCGGAACATATTATAGTGTAATCGCCAATGCCCCAGGCGGAAGAAAATGTCACGTCATATTCATAAACGCCTGTTGTGCCTATCTCGGTCATCTTCTGACTCGATACGCACGCGGTATTGTCCGCATTATAGGCCGTTATCGTAGGGCTTAAGCCTGAATCCGTCTTGTAACGGACCGTCACCGTGCTGCCGGTATCAACGGAAGTGGGCCTGTTCAAAATTTTGGAACGCGGGCCTTTTTTTAATTCACTGGTTATTGTGGCAGGGATAGTAGCGCCTGTATCTTCTAAAACGCTGGTAACCTTTGAATATAAGGTGGTGGACTCTCCTCCGCCGACCGCGGTCTTAACCAGGCCCATATCGCTCTGCATAGAACTTACATTGCTACTAATAGTATCCACCTTTATGCCTAGGTTTGAGCCGACGCTTGTCAATATACTGGAAACGTTTCCACTTACGGTTGAAAGGGCGGATACCGCAGGAACGGCGATGGCATACGTTACGTTGCTTGAATAAGTGGTGCCTCCGTTAACAATCTGCGCCTTTCCGAAATACGTTGTATTCCTATTGATATTGGTTAAATCCCATGTCTGGCGGAATACGCCGTTAGAGTTCAGCGATGACGAAGTAAGATTATTGCCGGCTGTTGCCCCGTTTATATCAATTGCTGCGCCGTCTTTGTCCTCCATGCTCACGGTGCAGCTGGTCGGGTCTGTAACGATAGCGCCGGATTTCTCCAGCCATGAGTTTATAAGAAAGGCGTCGCTCGCGGCATCGTAGGTAAAATTGGAGTAGACATGATATTCCTGGCTCGCAACCGTAGAAAGTGTCATGGTAACCGCATTGGTCTTGTCAGAATCTGCCGTCCAATCTGTAACGTTTGCGTCCGTATAATCCGATTTTGACCAGATAGTTGTGTATGTGCCGTATGGATAATTGCGCGTAGTATTAATGCCCGACGTCAAGCTTGAAGCGCTCCAGCCGGAAGAACAGCTTACGCCTAAACCGGCAAGATGAGCGCCGCTCTGCGAATCTTTTACCGTAAAGGTAATGGTGTAATAAATTACGTTGAAGGCATTCGAAGGGCCCGATGAGGCGGGATGGCCGTCCGTGGCATCCACAACCTTTACCTTTACTGCCAGGGTATCATCTGTCTGCGGCGCCTGGCCTATCGCCAGTATGATATCGGAAACTGTCCAGGAATAAGTATTATTGTTAGTGGTCGCGGCTGAGGTAATCTCTGTCCATGTAGCGTAGCTATCGTTTTCAGTGGCGTAGTAAAGCCGGATCTGGCCGACAGTGCCTGTATTTGTCCATGTAATGGCATGTGATTCGTTAACTGCCCAGTTTAAGCCGCTTGTCGGCGAGGTTATGGTAAAAGCTGACTGTATATTAAACACCGCATCCGATTCATCGTTTGAAGCAGGATGGCCTGCGTCAGCATCCGAAACTCTGACTTTGGCCAAAGCTGTAGCGGCATTCGGAATGGTCCAGGGGTAGGTTCCTCCGCTGGCCGGAGTGGTGTTAGCAAAGGAATCTTCTATAGTAACCCATGAAGAACCGTTATAGTATTCCAGCTTCACATTGTTAATGGTGCCTGTATTCGTCCAGGTTATGTTTGTACTGCCTTCTATATTAACCGAATCTCCGCCGTTGGGCGCGGTAACTGTAATCGGCGCTTTTATATTAAACGTACTGCTGGTAGTTGTAGGATCGCTGTCCGTGGCATCGCTTATGCGGATTTGCGCGCTCGTCGTCGCAGTTGTGGCCACTGTCCAGCTATAGCTGTTATTGTTGGGCGCTGAGCTGGCGATCGTATTCCACTGGGTACCGTCGTGGTACTCAATCTTGACATGAGTAAACGAACCGGTATAGGTCCAACTGATTGTCTGGCTTGAACCGCAGTTCCACGTCGCCCCTGACGCAGGCGCTGTAATACCGATACCTATAATTGAAAAATAATTATCTGATATATCGTATGTCTGGCTGTCCAGCACATCTGAAACCCTTACCGTAAAAGTCGTGCCGGTAACAGTGGGCGTCCAGGAATAACTGCCGTTGTTGGAAGTTGAAGAAACAATGGTATTTATATCCGAAACAAAGTTATCGGAGGAATATTCCAGTTTTACATCACTGATGGTTCCATTGTCGGTAGTCCAGGTAATCGTTTGAGCAGTATTGGCTTGCCATTCAATCCCTGAATCGCTGGGCGAAGTAATTGTAAATTTGCCATAAACAGTAAACGCGCTTGAAGTAGACGATGCCGTGTTGCTGTCGGAATCCGCAGCCGTGCTTGAAACCCGCACTTTAACATTTGTGGAGGCGGTAAAATCGCTCGGCACGCTCCAGGAGTAAGTCCCCAAAGAAGCTGTTATTGATTCGGCGCCTGTTATCTGGGTCCATAAGCCGTCATTAACGGAATATTCTATCTTGACATTGGTAATGCCGGCGCTTGTCCACGTGATATCGGAACTTGTACCTGCCTGTATCCTTTGGTCCAGAGTGGGGGCGGTAAGAGCTATTTTTTGCAAAGTAAAGGCGCTGTTCGACTCATCATTTACATCTGGATCCGTAACGTCGCTTACCCTTATTTTAAAACCTGTGCCTCCGGAAGAAACGCTCGGGGTCCAGGAATACTGATTGGTACTATTTGAGGTTGAATCTACGATGGTAGCCCACACGGAACCGTTATAATATTCTAATTTTACATTCGCTACTGTTCCGGATGTCACCCAGCTTATTATATGGGCGAATCCGTTTGCCCATATCTCCGCGCCGTTGGGAGCGATTACGCTGAAGGCCGCTGTAATTTTAAAAACAGCGTCAGAGGTGTCTGTATAAGTGGCATCCGCGCTGTTTGTAATGCGCACTAAAACCTGGGTGGAAGGGGTTGAAGGTGTTGCCCATGAATACGGGCTTGTGACTGAACCGGGTATGTTAGCCCATGTAGAACCGTTATTCAAAGAATACTGCATGGTATTTGTCCCGGTTGCCAAAGACCCGTAGGTAGTCCATGTAACATCATGACTGGTAGATACTGCCCATACCTCGCTGCCGTTGGGAGAAGTAACCTGAATAGGCGAAAGTATATTAAAAGACGAAGATGTCGCTGAAGTAAGGCTGGTGGCTGCTGCGGAAAGGGTAAATCCCGACGCGGCGCGGCTGACATATACGCCTTTGCCGGAAAAATCCGCTACGCCTGCCACAGCCGCCATCTGCACCGTGCCGCCCAGTGTGCTTGAACCTGCGGCGTCATTGTTTATGCTTAAGGTAACCGTATTGGTAGCGCTGCTGACCTTATTGTCTAAGGCATCCCTGACCTCTACGACAGGCTGAGTCGCAAAGGCGACTCCGGCATAGGCATTTGAAGGTGATGTGGTAAACGCGAGTTTTGTAGCGGTTGAATAACCCATTGCCGCATCGGCGCTCGTTGAAGACGCGCTATTGCCGTCTCCTGAACCACCGCGATACATCGAAGGGGTTACCTGAAAATGGTTCCATCCTGACCCGTTTCCGCCGGTATAGATAGCGGCAAGCGCTAAAGAACTAAAACATATACAAGAGAATAAAAAAAGAAACGTTAAAGTTATATTTCGCCGCATAAAAACTCCGTATTTCAAAAACCGGCTATTAAGATGTCCTCACGCAACGGATACCGTAGGTATTGACACGATCAGAAAAGTCACCGTTGGCATAAGCGCGGTCCGACACACGGACATACGTAGAAACGCCCTCCCAACCGCTGCCCCGGAAGCCGAGACTTGTAGGCCAATTTGCAACATTAGCGTTTCCTGACGAATCCAGCGCGCCGTCGCCTTGCAAACCCGTAAACAACCTTGACGTGGCATTTCCTGCCGAAACGCATCTTTCCCAGGCGTTTCCGGACATATCAATAACTCCGTAAAAAGATGCGCCTGCCTGTATCCTTGTTGTGCTCGTAGTAGCGCCAAAACCGCAGCGTAACATACCCAGGATACTGTCATTATTATAATTGCAAAGGCCGTTTCCTGACCCGCTTACAGTCTCACTGGTCAATCCGCTGTTTGTCAACCCGTCGGCGTTGGTGATATCGGTTGAACCCCATGCGTATTCATTGGAAACAGCGGCAGCAGCGCCCCGGCATGCCTTTTCGTATTCAAATTCTGTCATTGGCCGCAACCCTGCCCAATCGGCGTAAGCAAACATATCCGCAGTGGATAAATAACCGCAGGCAATCCATTCTCCGTCGCCGGATTCATCTGCGGCCCCGTCTCCGTCAAAATCGCAATAAAATGTTATAGGATTGCTTGTATGTATCGTAGCGTCACAGCGGATTGCAATGCGGTTTTGCAGCGTATCGGTATTGCTCATAACATATCTATTTGTAACCAAGGTGGTTCCTGCGGCAAGAGAAGTCCCAACCCTGCCGGCCTGCTGCGCTCTGGTTAAGGTATTTAAGAAATCGCGGTACTGGCCCTGAGAAGCTTCGTATTTCATTATGTAGAAAGCAGAATAACCTTTGGGAAAATTTGCCGGTATGGGGCCTGTTTGATCACCCCCGTATGTGGTTGAAGCGTAATATAAATTACCGTTCTCAGTGCCGACAGTAATCGCACCTTCAGAACCTATTGTGTAAATAGTTGTGGTTGTAGGATATGTATAAAAAGCAGATGTCTCGCTGCCGCCTGAACCAACAGAAAAAGAACCTGTCGGGATATATACCATTTCAATGGCCATAACCTTTATGATGGCCAGGGCGGCGTCGGTATCCTTGGTGCTTGCGGTTATATCGGTCCCGTAATCCCACGTCAGCTGAACGCTTGTTGTTGATAAAGCGCCTGTTCCGTTCGCTGCCCGTTGTAAAAAAGCGCCTTTTTTATCGGTCGGCACTATTATATCTATAACCGTGCCGCTTCCGATATTACAGTCAGCAGGGTTTGCGCCGCTTGTTTTAAGTGTGGCGTGGCTCCATGTCGTACCGCCATCAGTAGAATATTTTAAAAATACCCAGGCAGCATCATAATTATCGGAATCGCGCCAGGAATTTGACCAGGAAATATCAAACTGCATCACCATAACGTCAGTGCTTGAATTCTGCGGCCCTACTATTGCGTTTGAAACAGAAATATTATTTGCGCATGCTCGTTCGGCGAAAACAACAAAATATAAAATACAGCATAAAACCAAAACTCCTGCTATTGATATTATCCTACGCATCAACAATCCCCCTTATAATAACCTGCCCAATTTTTCTTTAGGGCCAATCCCCTTGGCATCGGAATGGCCCCATACTTTAAGCTGGGCATTCAGATCCGTTATATATTTTTTTACTATTTGAACATCTTCCGCGGCAGGTTTTAAATCAATATATTTTGTATAATGATATATCGCCTTACTTCTGTCGTTCTTTATCGTTTCATAAATTAAACCCATGTTAAAATGCGTATCCGCATCATCTGGTTTAATCTTAAGGACTGCATTGTATTCTTTTAGCGCCTCATCCGGCTTATTGTCTTTTTGAAAACCAACCCCCATATTATAGTGCATATCCGCGACTTCTTTTTCCAACATGCTCGCATCCTTTTCATTGGAACCAAAGGCCTCCAGGAGAGTCTTTTCAAAATTTTGCTCCATTTGTTTTTTACCCTTTATGCCAATATCTGAAGGTTTTTTTATTTTACCTAAAAGCAACGGTTTTTTGTTAGGCTTCTTATTACGCTTAGAAACAACCTTATTACCAACAAGCTCCTTTACTATTTGCTTATATCTATCCAATTCTTTACCGGTATCTATCACAACTTGGTTTTTACTTTCTGATTCCTTTTTTATTTCTTCAATCTTCCTATTGGCATCCTCAATAACTTTTTTGGTTTCGTCAAAATTTGAGATCTCTGACTTTAAACGCGAAATCTGAGTTTTTAACAGGGAATTCTCTTCTGCAATTATCTTAAATTGACCAAACAATTCTTCCTTGCTGCGGTTTGTGCCGTTTATTTCGTCCCGCAGCTTAGCTTTATCGTTTTTAAGTTCTTCGTTCTCTTTCAATAATGCCTGCGCCGAAGAAAACAGCCGTTCGTTTGTGGTCTCTAGAAGCTTAACTAACGCAGAGCCTTCCGTTTCATTTTGCGCAATCTCTTCCTGCAATGCATAAACTATACTACTTGAAAACAAGCGGGGCAAAGCAAAAAATAACAACAAAACAACCATAATTTTTTGAAAAATATTATTATTCACTTTCATATTTTCTCGCAGCTTTTGGTTTTTTGGTCTGATCCACCACATCAACATCACCTGTAATTATATGAGGCGTTATAAAAACCACTATTTCTGTTTTTTCGACACCTTCGCTGGTCTTTCTAAAAAACGCCCCCAAAATCGGTATATCGCCCAATCCTGGCATTTTACTTACGACCTTTATTTTTTCGTCTTTCCTCAACCCGCCGATTATTATCGTCATGCCGTCTTTAACCATTATCGTTGTTTCCGCTATAGTTCTTGCCACCAGAGGAACCGTATTGGTAACATCTGGCGCTATCTGGTACGTAAGAGAGGAATCCACGTTTGAAACCTCTGGTTTTATATTCATAGTCACATATCCATCGTCATTAATAATCGGGGTAACTATAAGCTGGACTCCGACATCCAGGAATGTCACCTGGGCAGCCGTGGAGGAAGTTGTGCTGCCGGTGGAAATGGTCGTGGTAACATACGCCTCGGTTCTGCCGACATGTATCTTTGCCTCTTCGCCGTTAATAACAGCGATGCTTGGAGAGGAAAGATTTCTGGTTTCACCATATTCCTGCAGCATTTTAACAATAGCTGAATAATTATGGCCTGTTGTCTGGTCGTTGCCTATGCCTATTTTAAAAAAATTGCTGGTAGACGACGGAAAAGCAAAATTTCCGACGAAATTCAAGCCATAGTCTTTAGCATTCATCCACACCTTATCCCAATCTATCCCCATATCAAAATCATCGCTTAAGATTACTTTGATAATTTTCGCTTCAAGCAATACCTGTTTCGTTTTTTTATCCATCCCCTTTATCAATTCTTCCGCTTCTTTCATCCTCTCGGGAAAAGCGGTAACGATAACCTGATTGTTTCTTTCATCCGCGGAAATGCTGCCTGTTTTCTTTGCGTCAAGCCGGCTAGCCAGGACAGATTGTACATCCTTGGCCTTTGCATACTGCAATGAAAATGTTTTTGTCAAGCTTGCCTGATCAAGAATGGCAATAACGGCCTCCATTTTGGCTACCTTCTCGGGTGTATCTATTAAAGCCACGGCGCCGGATTCCTCATCCACTATTAACTTACCTATATCGCTTTTTAATACATCGAGAGTTTTAAATACCGAATCCGGTTTGGCATATTTTAAATTAATGATTTTTACTTTACGCGTATCCTTAAAATTCTCTCCGTGCAGCATTTTATATTCGTTTTCCGTCATTACATAAAGTATATCTCCCCGCTTTTCGTATGCCAGATTATTAGCTAGAAGTATTATGTCCAATGCGTCCTTGATAGTAACATTCTTTAAAAAAAGCGAAACTCTGCCGGTTACATCCTTGCTGACAATAATATTAATATCGCCTTTTCTCGCCAGAAATTTCATGGTATCCACTATATCCATGTCACGCAGATCTAGGGCCATGCGCCGATCAAGTCCGTCTGCGGCGACTTCGGCCTGTTGTACGGGCACGGTACCTTCCGTATCCTGCCCGGCATAAATCCGGCCAGAGCGCGCGGAATATAACGCTTGAAAAAAGATCAGGGACAATATGATAATAACTTTTTTATTTTTATAAATAAAAGCTCTCATGATTTCATAAAAATTCTATTGTTTCACTGCCGTACTCCAAAACAACCTTATCTTTAAATATATTCTTAACAACTACCCCTTTTATTTTATCGCCCTGTTTCAAGAAATATGTCTTTTTTGCAGCCTTGTCTTCAATCATAACCTCCGGATATTCTCCCATATATATCCCTGCCAAGTTAAAATCCTTTGTCAACTCTTGCAAGTTTGATTCTGCGGTTGTGCCGGTTATATCTTTAGGGACGATTTTAAATATATCCCGTTGTCTTACGTCCTGCAAATAAAATTCCGCCGGTTTAAAAACCTCCGGCCCATTAACCCTTACAGATACCGATGCTATATCAGGAATAAAACGCGCGGCCTTTGACATATCAGGTTTTTTACTATTAAGGGCAGAATAAATTACCAAAATCGCCAGCGCAACCGAAGCTGCGGCAAACGCTCTGTTTAGCGGCTTAAGGTCAACGCTGTACAATTTAACCAGCAGGTTGCCGGCCGGCGGCTGCCCTGCTATTACCAGTTCATTCAACCCATGCCTAAACGAATTTATACTGACAAAAAAATTCTTCACCCAACCTGAGCCAATTTTTCTTTTATCGTTTTTTACGGCCCCCCCGGACGAAGAAGACTTCTTGTTTTCCTTTATAATATTAAATAATCTCTCTTCCGGAGAAATATTATCTGGCATAGTTTATCTCTGGATTATACGCTGCGCGAAATACGTTACGCTGCTATCGGCTTCATTTCCCTGTGGATCAACTCCTGTATAAGCTCTTCATCCGCCGTTTCTTTTTTATACATCACTAAATATTCCAGGGCATCGTGGCATATCATTGCAATCTTTCTTGGATATCCCTGGGTATAATTGTAAATCGCTTTTATAGCGCCGTCAGTAAATATAGGGTAACGCGACGCATATCCTGCCTGACTTAACCTGAAATCTATAAGTTCTTTTACCTCATTTTCCTCTAAAGGATTAAGAACATATTTAAGCGCTACCCTATCCCAAAGATTCTTAATCTGAGCAAGGCGCGGAAGAAGTTCCATCTGCCCCATCAATATCAACTGTAATATCTTATATTCGTTGGTTTCATAATTAAGCAACGAACGCAATATCTCAAGGCACGGATTAATAAGTTTCTGAGATTCGTCTATAAGCAGGACTATCACCTGGCCATCTTCAACGCACTTTTGAAATAAAAATTTTTCTATCGCTTTCATATAATCCATGATCTTCGGCTCTTTGCCGTTAGAATAAACGACATTAATATGAAACCTGTCAATTAAATCCATCAAAAATTGTTCTTCAGATTCATACATAGGATTAAGGATCATGACCACTGCTATATTGGCCTCTTCTGCGACCAGTTGCGATAATTTTCTGCTTAATGTTGTCTTTCCTGCCCCAACATCTCCCAAAATAACACTCAGGCCTCTTCTTAATTCAATCGCCACTCTAATCCTGTAAAGCGCCGACTTATGTTCCTTAGACTGGTAGAAAAATTCCGGGTCAGGGCTTGTGGAAAACGGCTCTCGTTCCAGGCCTAAAATTCTATAGTAGCTCATATGACAACTCGCTCCAATGCCTGTGCTGGAAAACCCAGCTTTGCGTAATATATTGTTTCATATATTATAATATTATATCGTAACATATTTATATGCCGCCGTATAATTAAAATATGTCCCTTTAGATATATTTGAGTTTATCACTCCGCATAATAATTGTCAATCATAACTTATAATTATGCCTGGGACTTTAACCTGCTTATTTTGCTTATTTGCTTTGAAACCGCATCCATAGCATCTTTGACGCTGATATCCGCCAGCGGTTTATCGATAATTATATTTTCCCCTGACAACGGAGCCCACAAACTCGGCCTGCTCTGGCCGCTCCATATGGCTGCTATAGGAGTTCCCACCGCTGACGCAATATGCATTAAACCGGAATCCCCGCCGACAAACAAATTACTCCTTTTAAGCAGGGCCATCAACTGCTTAATGCCGGTATGGCCTATCGCGTTAACTACGCCCTCGCAATCCAACTCGCAGGCGTAATTTACTTCGCTTGGCCCGCCGACTAAAACTATTTTAACCTTGTATCGTTGTAATATTTGTTCTATTAACATCTTAAATTTTTCAACAGGCCAGCATTTTACTGCCAGGCCTGTTCCCGGATGAATGGCAATTAAAAAATCTTCCTGACCGATGGAATTCGTCTCAAGATATCTTTCTATATTAGACTTGTCTATGTCGGAAAAGAAAACCGCCATTTTCCTACTTATACCATCCTCTTGGATTGTAAAATTTATAGCGTTAATCAGTCGTATATTATGGTCTATCTGGTGCCTATCTTGCCTTTTATCTACCTCAAACGGAACCGCCTTATTCAATAAAAACCCTCCTCCGGTAAACGCATAGCCTACCCTATATTTAATTCCGGCAACCCACATCAAAAAAATCACCCTTACATCGCCTCTCATATCAATGCCGAGATCAATTTTTTTTTGCCGCAGTTGTCCGATAAAAACGGCTGTCTCTTTCAAAGAAAACGGTTTTTTACCTATCCGGTCAAACCAGGATGCCCTGTATACAATGATCTCGTCTATATCTGGGTTGCCGCTTATTATATCCTTGTTCCACGGGCTAACCACACAAATTATACGGGATGCGGGAAATTTTTTCTTTAGCAGCCGGATCGCGGGTGTAATCGCCAAAACATCGCCCATGTGAGCCAATTCTATAACGGCTATATTTTTGCCCCGGCCGGGCAGATCGCCAGTAATCGAAAATATGGCTTTAAATATGCCGCTGATAAAATAGCCGGCGGCATCTAACAGGGTAAATAAAAATATATATCTTTTTTTAACGTATACGTATTTTTTTTTCATGCGCCAACCTGATAGCCGCCATAGCAATGCCTAAAGGCACCCATGTATAAATCCTGTAAAAATTAAAGGATGCCATGTATTCCAAAAGAAGGACTATAAAACCAACTAAAAATCCTACTAGAACGGCCTGCAAAAATTTATCGTCCGTAATCCTTATTGCTTTGGAAAGATGTTTGAAAAGCACGATAAATATAAACGCAAAAGGGATAAATCCGATAATGCCCACGTCTAGAAGTATCTCAAAATATAAATTATTAAAAGACGGCACTAAACCTGTTAATGCCGTTATTTCCGGCACATAAGGCCTACTGAACCAATCCCAGTTGCCCGGGCCGACGCCTGTAAGAAAATTATCGCAGAACATCCTGACTCCAAGCAGTATACCGGAGAATCTCGTTTCAGGCACCAATAATTTAGCCAAAGTGCCGGTCGATACTTTTAAAAGATCGGGATTAAAAGCGGCCCAGAAAAACAGAAATGCCACTGCCGCGGCTATAAAAACCATTGTATATCTGAACCTTTCCCTGAACGTAAGCAGGCCGTAGTGACGCATAAAAAACAGGACCAGTATAACCATGATAAGCATCCCTACCAGGCCGGTGGTGGAAAATATAAGTATCTGGGTAACGAAAAGTATAAACATCCAAATCGTCGGGCCAACGAAACCCAGGCGGTATATCCTTAATATAAATACCGTAAGAGCTATCGGCAAAACAACGGCCATATAATGGGCAAAATAACTCGGTTCGCCGAATGTTCCCCTTAGCCTTACAAAACCGCCTGGCGAGCTTACTAATTTCCATGTCAGAGCCTTTATGTGAAGCAAATATCCGGCCAGCCCCACTAATGAATAGACGCATACTATGACCGTGGTAATCAAAAGAATTTTTACGCAGTTTTGAAGCTCCTCTTCTGTTTTTATCGCAGAACATACGACAACCGACGTAAGCACAGAAAAAATCATCCAAAATACCACCTTAATGCTCCTTAAAGCAGGCGAATTCAACCCGTCTACTCCGGACAAACCGGCTACTTGAGGATAATGGATAAAGAATATGATAATAGTTATAAGCATGAATATCCCCAGCGGAATCATGACCGGCGAAAATGAAAATATTTTTTCAGACCTCAAAGCAAATTTTGTCAGGAAAACAAGAATACATATTAATGCCACAAAATCACTTATCTTCAAATTTACGCCAAACCATTCATATACAAACACGCTTAAATACGGCAGGGTAAATATCAACAGATACACCCCGTATATAAACCGGTAAAATACGAGTGCCATAACAGCGGGAATTATTATCAACAAAAAAGACGCCGGGCCCATGCCCAAACTTAAAAAACCTATAGCCAGGCCTAAGACGCAAATAAACACCGGTATAATAACTGTCTTGAGATCAACCTGCTCTGGAATCATCTTTCTCCTCCTTGCGCGCTATGGCCAGAATAGGCATGCCGAAAAGGATCATGCCAGGCCAAAACAGGTACCTGGCCGCAAATCCGGCGAACGCCTTTATTCTCCATAAAAAAGAAATTAAACGGCCGATTTTCTGTTTGAATCTTTTATCTTTCATATCCGGCTTTACGGACTTTAAAGCTTCTAGTTTTTTATTTATCGAAAAAGGATAAAATATTTTTGAGTTAAAACCGTTTGCTTTAAGCGCTTTCATGTATTCGAAAACAGAATATACATTTTCCGTCCAGTTGTATTTATAAACGTAGGAAGGCAGGGATTTGCGACTTTTTCTTCCAAAAACAAAAAATATGCTGCACACCGGCTCATTTATAATAACCAGCCTGCCGCCTGCCTTGAGCACGCGCGCGGCCTCTTTTATAGTGGTTCGCAGGTCCGTGCTATGGTGCAGCGAGGCATTTGTCATAACCATATCAAAATATCCGTCGACAAAAGGGAGGCATTTCATGTCGGCCCGCACCCTTTCATAAAATACCCCGTTATGCGCAAAAAATACGTCCGCGGATTCAAGGCCTATAAATTTAGGCAAAGATGTATCCAGCGCCACACACCTTAAGCCTTTCTCTGCCATCTTATTCGCGCTCCACGTAGTCCCGCTGCCAAGATCAAGCACAATATCGCCCGGGCTTGGCTTCAATTCGCGCATGATATTATAAAAATTTACCGAATATCCGTAGGTTTCATGCAGTGGGTCAGTGCTTTCCGCGATTTCCGGCAGAGCCAGCAAATCCTCGTCTTTAGACTTTGGGCGCTCCTCTACAGCCTTTATATTCCCCTCCATCTCGGCTAAAACATCTTTATCCGGATTGTACAAAAGGTCAAGAACCCCGTTTTTAATACTATATGTGTTCCGGCACCTGCCGCAGATAACAGCGCCCTTGCGGATTTCCGCTTTGTCGCGCTCTTGCTCTCTGACTTGCAGCATTTCCCCGGAAGCGCGGCACGCTGGGCATCTTATAATTTCAAGAAAATCTTTTTTCATATTTATGGCCGCAGGCTCCTGTACAGCTCTATGTGGCTTGCCGCTATTTTATCCCACGAAAATTTCTCGGAAAAGCCTTTAGCGGACATGCCTATATTTTTCCGCAATGCGTTGTCCCGGCAAAGAGATGCTATTGCCTCGGCCAGCGCCTTGCTGTTATTTGTCGGAATTAAAACTATGTTTGACCCGTCAATAAGCCCTTCCGGGATATAACCGTCGGCCATAGTCGAAATAACCGCCAGCCCATGCGCAATAGCAGATATTAATGTGCCGCGGCGGAAAGTTACTCCGTCAAGAAACGGCAAAGCGCATAGGTCCGACATCGACAAGAATTCCGAAACCTCGTTTGCGGCGCAGTAACCGGTCAAATAAAAAGAATTTTTAAATTCGAAAGAATCCAGCAAATGCTGAATGCGCCTGTGGTATGGATCGCCGGGTTTCAACTCCCCTATAAGCATTAAAAAGACGGGAATTTTATTATTCTTCAACCTTGCCAAGGCATCCAATAATATCTCCACGCCCTTATTCTTATGTATAAATCCGAAAAACGAGACAATTACCGTTTTAGGGCCTAATCCATGGTCTTTGAGAAATTTTTCCTTTTTCTTCGCATCTGGTTCATAAATGCCTATATTTGACCCTATAGGAATAACGACAAGTTTATTCTTTATAAAAACGCCCGGCAGGCTTCCCGCAAGCCGCTTAAAATCTTTGCCATCGATAACCACTACCTTATCGCTGAAGAGGCTCATTACTATCTGCCTGAATCTGTTAATCGGATAAGAAATGGAAAATTCATGGAGCGTAGTGATAACCTTTGTCTTCGGGAAGGCAAGTTTTATAAACAGCGGCAAAAACGCCAGGGTAACGGCGCGCCTGAACCTGCTCGACGGATACTGAATGTGTACGGCATCAATATCATTATTTTTTACATAACGGACAATTTTCGCTACGCCGAATACATTCCACCTGCGGATATCCTTTGAAGAGATTATTTCAACTTCGCGGCCGCAGCTTTTGGCAACTCTGCCTGCCAACATCGCGGTATAGTCGCCGATGCCGTCTTTAAGCGGTGGGTAGGCGCCGGTTATAAACAAAATTTTCGGCTCGGTTGGCTTTATTACCGCTATGCTGCATGCGCCGCAAAAATTGGGAAATATTTTGGCAATGATTGTTTCTAAAAAACTGAGCCCGGTATTATGTGCGTATTCCTCTATTTTTAAACCTCTGGCGGTAAAAAAACGCTTTAAATCTATCTGGCATGCCAGATAGACGCTGTCTATATCGCCCGTAAAACCTCTTGATAAATCGGGTTTACGATATAGAAAATCAGCTTTTTTTGATGCCTTTTTCCTGCAGGAAATAGCCAGGTTTTTAAAAAACCACTTTATCGCCTGAAATTTTGTAGAGGCAAAGCCCGGCGCGCTTCCTTTTCTCAAACACAATTGGATAAAAACCTTTAGAGCGACAAACGGGCTCAACAAATTGGGGGCCATAATAAGTATGACGCCGCCGGGTTTTACGACCCGCATCATTTCCGAAAGGGCTTTTCTTGCATCAGGAATGTGCTCTATCAAAGATATGGAACTAACCGCGTCAAAGGATTCATCCTTGAATGGCAGATTCATTGCGTCGCCTGCGGCATAATTTAAATCCCGGGAACCCCGCGCACCTGCCTGCTGCAGGAAAAGATAAGATATATCCAGCCCGGTGGCCTTGAGGCCTTTTTTACTCAAAAGATATGACGACAAGCCGTTACCGCAGCCTAAATCCAATATCCTGGCCCCGTCGGGCGCGTGAGACGCTGCCCAGGAAACATACGGCTTAAAATAAGGCTCGTTGTGTTTGCTTATATTTTCCAGCAGATACTCAACGGAAGTCTTGTAATAAAATCGTAATTTGCCGGCCATTTCTCCGCTATCGGATTCCGGTCTCGCGCCGGATAATAATTCAAGGTATATCTGATGGATCCTTTGCACAATTATCTTGGTGGTAAAATTATTTAACACCTTTTGTCTTCCGCTTGCAACCAGTTTAATACGCAATTTGTCATCCTTGATTAACTTTTCCAGTTTGGTTTTTAGATCTTCGTAATCTCCTTCCTTAAATATTAATCCCGCATCTTCTATAATATGCGGTATTTCCCCGCAGGTTGAACCGACTACAGGCACCTCGCAAGCCATAGCCTCGATCAATACCCTTCCAAACTGCTCCATCCATGTGTTGGTGTGCTCAGACGCAAGGACCAAAACATCCATGCAATTTAAATACTCAGGCGCTTTTCTGTTGTCTATGCTTTGCAGAAAAATAGTATTTTTATCGATCCCCAATTTTCTTGCCGCAATTTTCAGGCGTTTTCTTTCCCGCCCGCCGCCAATTATCAAAAGCTGGCATTCCTCTTCTAATCCTGAAACCGCCTTTAGTAATGTATACGCGCCCTTCATCTTTAGCAGCCTGCCTAAATAGCCTATAACAAATTTATTAAGCCCGATTTTTTGTTTTAAGGCGCCTGCGTCTATTTTTTTAAACTTATCCGGGTCAACGCCTAATTGCGGTAAAATGCTTATCCCTCCGCTGAAACCTTTCTTTAAAAAAAGATCTCTGCTGTCTTTGCTGCCTGCTATAAGGTAATCCGTATTCTTCAATACATAGTTTTCAAAAAACGGGTACAGCAAGGCCCTTGGATTCGGAAAATGCCAGGTCTGAAACATATTCTGCCAGGTAAAAAGGATTACTCTAGCCTTGAGCTTTAACCTGTTCTTTAACCAGATTGCTTGAAAACAAACGGCGCTGTTAGGCTCTTCTTCGATATGAATAATATCGGGGTTTATTTTTTTCAAACACGCCGCCAAATCTATATAAAAATGGATAAACTGTTTTCCGGTAAACAAGGCCGGCATTGAAATAACGGTAATTTTTGAACCGTCTTTTTTTTCAAATACGATTTTCCTGGCCTCTTCCTCCCACCAGCGCGGAATAATCAAAAATAATTGCGCATCGCTATATTCCGCCAGGCTCTCGAGTTTTTCCTGATAACTCGGGCTGATAGAGGCATGAGAAATAAAAAGTATTTTCATCTTTTACCCATATAGTGCCGTCCGTAGACGAGGTATTTTAATCGCCTCGCCAAAACAGGGCATGCCATCATAATCATTCCTTTTACTGTTTTTATCGGAAAGACGATTAAGTTTATAAGAAACCGAAGCCGTAAAATTATCGGCTTAGAGCCAAAGAAAATAAATATCCTATCGATATGCCCGGATATTATTTTATTAAACCTTGCAGGGAACCTGCCTGCCAGCTCGTACAACCTTATAAAAACCGGAAAATACGCGTGGGCAAAAACGGCCTGCGCCCGGCTAAGCTGCGGTTGATTTATAACGCTGTCCCCGGAAAACGTAGACACCTCATCTTTAGAAATGAAACCGTGTTCCAGGCATGTATCATATAACCTTGTGTGCGGGTAAGGCTGAAAAATAGCGACATTAACGGCGCATGGCTTTACCGCGGCGTTCATCTTGATCGTCTTGAGGATGCCGGGCATATCCTCAAACGGCACCCCAACCATATTGTAAGTAGCGAGTTTAATTCCGTATTTATTTGTTAAATTAAATGCGTCATAAATCTGCCTGTCGCTGACTTTTCTGTTCAGTATCTCCTGGCGGATATGAAAATCCCCGCTCTCAATCCCGGCAGTCAGCCTTTCGCAGCCCGCGCGCTTAAGTATCTTCACCATATCTTCCGTCAAAAACTCAATCCGCACATTGCCGTGGAACGGCAAAGCAAAGGCCTTCGGATATTTTTCGCTGAATTCAACCATCCAATCTTTATTAAGGCACAAGGTATCGTCAATAAAATTGATAAATTCGCAATCTGAATACCAACTCAAAACTTCATCGATTTCAGAAAGCACATTGTCGACGCTTCTAAAGCGGACATAACCTGAAGGATAAAGTTTCTGGTACTGGTGATTGCAGCAATAACTGCAATCAAAAGGGCACCCCCTGGAACCTAAAATAGTCAACATCCTGATTTTGTAATCATAGAGCTTAGTGTAAGAAAATAGCTTGCGGTCAGCAAAAGGAATATCATTAAGGCTTTTTTGCGCGCAACGAATATCATTCTTTATAATCTTGCCATCTTTTTTTAACCATATATTCTTTACATCTTGCGCATCTTCATTCTTGGAAAGCTTATCGCACAATTCTACGATAGCGGCTTCGCCTTCGCCTCTGCAAAGCATGTCTACGCCTTCAGCCTGTATCACTTTATCCGGCTCAATAGTCGCATGAATGCCTCCGCATATAACTTGCGCATCCGTTGCCTCCTTTGCCCACCTAACCAGTTTTTTCACATATTTAAACTGATGAGAAAGCATGGTAAAAGCAATCAGATCGGATGAATTTTCTTTTAATTTTTCAATAAATTCCCGCTTATCCAACTCTCTTGTTACGTGTATTAACGAGGCCGTATGGCCGTTTTCTTTCAGCGATGCTGAAAGATATCCGATTCCATGCGAGAATATGCCTGAATAATCGCGGCTAAACCCTTCAAATACATTAAGGTCAGGAAATACAAAAGTTACATTCATTGCGGCTTACCTGCATTCATTTGTTTAAATTTAAAAATATTTAAAAATAATTCCTCGGTTTTTTCCGCGCTTTTAGCCCAGGAATAATTATCCAGTATAAACTGCCGGCATCTTCCGTTTAAAAGCCTTATATTGTCAAGTTTGCCTATATATGTTACGATTAAATCGGCTATGGATTCAGGGCCTGTTCCTTTAAACAACAAATTCTCATCCAGTTTGCGCAAAATTTCTATTGTGCCCCCTACAGGCGTCCCCAATACCGGCACGCCGCAAGAAAGAGCCTCTAATGTAACCAGGCCAAACCCCTCCAGGCCAACGCTTGGAAGC